>Ga0181596_10005063_pt1 | contig 11687 bp, 9 predicted proteins | sample 041ome_6_FD_148655 | JGI IMG/M metagenome (GOLD analysis project Ga0181596, IMG submission 148655) | Coastal salt marsh microbial communities from the Groves Creek Marsh, Skidaway Island, Georgia - 041402US metaG (spades assembly) | ecosystem: Environmental > Aquatic > Marine > Intertidal zone >... | reverse complement strand
GAAGATCACATGACCACTTATGGTGGTGAGTTTGAGCGATTGCGTGCAGCCTTTTTGGAGTTCTTACATCACATTCCATTCTATGGTTTGGCGGTATTGTGTATTGATGATGAAAACGTGCGTGATCTATTGCCCGAAGTCACTCGTCGTATACGCACTTATGGATTGAGTGATGATGCGGATGTTCGCGCAAGTAATGTGAAGCAAGTGGCCACAGTCACATCGTTTGATGTCGTGATTGATGGGCAACAAGCTTTCGCAGTTGATCTTGCGATGCCTGGCTTGCATAACGTGCGCAATGCGCTGGCTGCAATAAGCGTGGCGCTTGAGTTAGGCGTTAGCGTCAAAAAGATTCAAGCAGCACTGAATAAGTTTGCCGGCATTGGGCGTCGCTTCCAAGTTCAGGGTCAATGTCAGACAGATAAAGGCGAGGTGATGCTGGTTGATGATTACGGTCATCACCCAAGCGAAATTGCAGCAACCATTGCGGCAGTGCGTGCTGGTTGGCCTGGGCGTCGAATGGTTTTGGCTTTCCAGCCGCATCGTTATAGCCGTACGCACGATGCCTTTGATGATTTTGTGTCAGTGCTGTCGGAAGTTGATGTGCTGGTCTTGTCAGAAGTATATGCAGCGGGCGAAGCGCCCATCAATGGTGCTGATGGCCGCGCATTGACGCGAGCTATTCGCGCACGTGCAAAGGTTGATCCAGTGTTTGTTGAAAACATTGATGAGCTCCCTGATGCGCTGCTTGATGTGGTTGAAGCAAATGACATCGTTGTCACAATGGGTGCAGGTGATATCGGGCGTATCGCTGGTGAATTAGCGTCAGGGTGGTGTCAATGATGGCAGCGATGAAAACCCAGTTGCGCGGCGAATTCAGCATGCATGAGTCATTGGCGAATTACACCACGTGGCGTGTGGGTGGCTTAGCTAAGCAGTTATATCGTCCAGCGGATCTTGATGATCTGCAAGAATTCTTGGCCTGCTTACCATCAAATGAACCTCTGCTATGGATTGGTTTGGGTAGCAACTTACTCATCCGCGATGGCGGCTTCAATGGCACTGTGATTGCAATGTACGGTGTGAATGCCGACGTTCATATCGATGATTGTGATGTCACCGTCGGTGCAGGTGTTGCTTGTGCCAAAGTGGCTCGTCAATGTGCTCGAGAGGGTTTGTCAGGTGGTGCCTTCTTGGCAGGTATACCAGGAACTATGGGTGGCGCTTTAGCGATGAATGCCGGGGCATTTGGCGGAGAGACATGGCAAGTGGTCAATCAGGCTTGCATGATAAATCGCTTGGGTGAATTAAATTGGCGTGAGCGCGATGAATTCGATATTGATTACCGTCATGTGAAACGATTTGACGATGAATGGTTCGTAGCAGCTCGTTTAACTTTACAGAAAGGTGATGCGGCTGAAGAGCAACAAGCCATTCGTGACTTGTTGGATAAGCGTGCAGTAACGCAACCAACGGGTAAGCCAAGTGGTGGGTCAACCTTCCGTAATCCTGAGGGTGATTATGCAGCTCGCTTGATTGAGCAATGCGGCTTAAAGGGCTATCAAATCGGTGGTGCATCGGTTTCAGAGAAGCACGCGAATTTTATTATCAATGAAGATGGCTGTAGCGCTGCAGATATCGAGCAGTTAATCATCTTCATTGGTAATGAAGTTGAGCGTCAAACAGGCATTCGTCTGCAGCCTGAAGTACATGTTGTGGGGGATGCTTTATGAGTATCTCAGCAGCAGATTTCGGCAAGGTGGCAGTCGTGATGGGTGGCTTTGCAGCTGAGCGCGAGGTGTCATTAATTAGTGGCAAAGCGGTTCTAGAAGGGCTTCAGTCTAAAGGCATTGATGCGCATGCGATCGATCTGGATCGTGATGTTGTGTCTACGTTGAAGCAAGGTGGGTTTGATCGTGTCTTTAATGTAGTACATGGTCGTGGCGGTGAAGATGGTCAATTAAGTGGCACGCTTGATCTGTTAAAGATGCCATACACCGGATCTGGTGTTCTCGGTTGCGCTTTAGCGATGGATAAATATCGCACCAAGCAAATCTGGCAATCATTGAATTTACCCACGCCAAATTATTTACTGATTGAATCTAAAGCGCAGCTAGCTGACGCGGCAAAACTTGGGTTTCCATTAATGCTCAAGGCTGCTTTAGAAGGTTCAAGTATCGGTGTTGTGAAAGTGTCTAATGAGCAGGCACTCGAAGCGGCATGGGAAGAGGCGTCGGCCTGCAATTCGCATGTGATCGCAGAACAGTTTGTCGATGGTGGTGGCGTTGAATACACCTGCTCAATTTTGGGTGATCGAGCACTGCCTTTGATTGCGCTACATGCAAAAAATGATTTTTACGATTACGAAGCAAAGTATTTAGCTGACGATACCGAGTATCGGGTGCCATGCGGTTTGGATGAAACAAAAGAAGCTGAGATTCAAGCGCTCTGCTTAAAGGCATTTAAAGCAGTTGACGCTAAAGGCTGGGGGCGAGTGGATGTGATGCTCGATCAAGCAGCTAATCCTTGGTTGATTGAAGTCAATACAGTGCCTGGAATGACCAGCCATAGCCTGGTGCCAATGGCGGCTAAAGCGGTTGGTCTCTCGTTTGCGGATTTGGTCTGGGAAGTCCTAGCGCAAACACTGGAGGTGGGTCATGGCTAAGAAAGCCGTTCGTCAATCCCCAGTCTCTATATTAAATGCATGGTGGAGTACCTGGTTGATGGTTGCCTTTTTAACCAGTGGCGCTCTAGTCGCGTCATGGGTTTACCTTACTTCGCCAGGGCAACTGCCATTCAAGTCAGTAAGCATTCAAGGTGAGTTTGAATATCTGGATCGTGCAGATGTGGAACGTCGAGTTGAAGAGTATCTCGAGGGCGGTTTTGTTTCTCTTGATATGGATACCTTGCGTGCGGCTATCAATGATTTGCCTTGGGTTGCAGATGTGGCGATACGCCGTCAGTGGCCAGATACCTTACATGTCCAAGTGACAGAGCAGTCACCGTTAGCACATTGGGGTGATAAGGCATTTGTGAATCTTCAAGGTGATGTCTTTATCCCTGAGAAAACACGTGATGTGGCGTCTTCGATTTATTTGATGGGTCCCGAAGGCAGCTCATATACCGTGGTCGAACAATATCTTGCCTTGCGCTCAAGCGCGGTGAGTTTACCCATACGTATCAAATCATTGTCGCTAAACCAATACGGCGAATGGCATGTGAAATTTGATGACGGATTAGATTTAGAACTTGGCAGCGAAGCAGTGACGCAGCGTTGGAACCGATTCACTAAATATTATTCCCAAGTTGTGGCGCAGAAAAAACCACAGCGTATCGATATGCGTTATGAGCACGGATTTGCAGTGCGTTGGTCAGATGAAGCAGTTATTGAGGTAAAAGCTAATGGTTAAGAAAGTCGATCGAAATACGATTGTTGGTCTCGACATTGGCACATCAAAGATCGTTGCGATTGTTGGCGAAATAAAAGATGACAATACACTCGAAATCATTGGCTTAGGTTCGCATCCTTCGCATGGTTTGAAGAAAGGTGTTGTGGTTAATATCGACTCGACTGTGCAATCGATTCAACGTGCGATTGAAGAAGCTGAGCTCATGTCTGGGATCGAGATTCATTCAGTCTATGCCGGCATTGCAGGTAGCCATGTACAAAGTTTGAATTCACATGGTGTTACGGCGATTAAAGATGGTGAGGTGTCGCATGCTGATGTTGAGCGTGTGATTGATGCAGCACGAGCGGTTCCTATTTCGGCAGATCAAAAAATTCTGCATATATTGCCGCAAGAGTTTGTTATCGATAACCAAGAAGGTATTCATGACCCTGTGGGTATGTCAGGTGTTCGACTAGAAGCCAAAGTTCACATGGTCACAGGTGCAGTCAGTGCGGCACAGAACATTATTAAATGTGTGCGTCGGTGCGGTCTTGAGGTTGAGGATTTAATTCTTGAGCAATTGGCGTCGAGTTATTCAGTGTTGGCTGATGACGAGAAAGATCTCGGTGTTTGCTTAGTCGACATCGGTGCTGGCACAACAGATATCGCCGTGTTTACCGGTGGGTCAATTCGCTATACCGGCGTTATTCCAATTGCTGGTGATCAAGTGACCAATGACATCGCTGTCGCTTTACGTACCCCAACACAACACGCTGATGACATTAAGTTGAAGTACGCCTGTGCGCTAACGCAATTGGCTAATGCCGATGAAACCATCGAAGTACCGAGTATTGGTGATCGTCCACCGCGTCGTTTATCGCGTCAAACATTGGCAGAAGTAGTCGAGCCGCGTTACGAAGAGTTGTTGTTGCTGATCCAAAATGAATTGCGCCGCTCTGGATTCGAAGAGTTATGTGCGGGTGGCATCGTAATGACTGGCGGCAGCTCAAAGATGGAAGGTCTTATTGAATTAGCTGAAGAGGTATTCCACATGCCTGTTCGCTTAGGCGTACCACGGGATGTGGTTGGTTTAGTGGATCAAGTACGTAATCCAATCCACGCAACAGGTGTTGGTCTGTTGCAGTTTGGACACAGTAATCGTGGTCAGCGCGTGTCGGATGTTAGCGCTGGCGGCGGAATCAAATCAGTCTTGGGCCGGATGAAAAGCTGGTTCCAAGGAAATTTTTAAATCTTATCGTGTGATAAGCGTAGGCAAACCAAGCGGAGGAACATCAAATGTTCGAATTAATGGATGTAGATAGTCAGAACGCGGTGATCAAAGTCATCGGCGTTGGTGGCGGTGGCGGCAATGCCGTTAATCATATGCTGCAATCGCAAATTGATGGCGTTGATTTCATTTGTGCTAATACGGATGCACAAGCATTGAATAACACCCAAGTTCGTACTGCTTTGCAGTTAGGTGCAAATGTCACGCGAGGTCTTGGCGCAGGTGCCAATCCTGAGCGTGGCTACGAAGCGGCAATGGAAGATCGTGACCGTATTGCAGATGCGATTGAAGGTGCGGATATGGTCTTTATTACTGCAGGAATGGGTGGTGGTACCGGTACCGGTGCAGCCCCGGTAGTTGCTGAAGTAGCAAAGGACATGGGTATCTTGACAGTTGCTGTGGTAACAAAGCCATTCGCCTTCGAAGGTCCAAAGCGTATGCAAATTGCAGAAGCGGGTATTCGTGAGTTGTCAGAGCGTGTTGATTCGTTGATCGTGATTCCAAACGAAAAGTTATTGTCAGCACTTGGTCGCGTTAGTTTGCTTGAGGCGTTTAAGTCAGCTAATGATGTATTGCTAAATGCGGTTCAAGGCATTGCTGATTTGATTACCAAGCCAGGTTTGATCAACGTTGACTTCGCTGACGTACGTACGGTTATGTCAGAAATGGGCAAAGCGATGATGGGTGCGGGTAAAGCAAAAGGTGAAGACCGTGCACGCGAAGCGGCTGAACTTGCGATTCGCAGTCCGTTATTGGAAGACATCAACCTGTCTGGCGCACGTGGCTTATTAGTTAACATCACTGCCGGTATGGATATGGGTATTCATGAGTTCGACGAGGTTGGTTCAACCATTCGTGAGTTCGCTTGTGATGATGCAACTGTAGTTGTGGGAACCGTTATTGATCCAGAGATGACTGACGAGATGCGCGTTACTGTTGTGGCAACTGGTTTGGAAGCGCCAGCAACACGATTGAGTGCGGTGCCAGATTCATTGGACATGCCGGTGAAGAAAGTGGCGAACGGTGACCTTGCTGATGCCAATGCGACAGAAGAATCATTGGATAAGCCAACGGTCATTCGTCAAAATCCAAAAAATCCTGCGAGAGAGTATGTTGACGCGGCTATTAATAAAGACATGGAGTTTTTGGATATCCCGGCCTTCTTACGACGCCAGGCGGATTAACTTTTTAGTGTTTAGCACTTGAACTGAAGGGACTTTTTGCAGAAAATAAGGGAATTCCCTAGCTGTATCCGGAGTATTGGGTTGCGCCTGGGTTGTAGTAAAAGCTGTAACTCATTGTAATAACTCAATATTTTTTGGAATTTTGCACAAAATGATTAAACAACGCACGTTACGCAATGTGATTAAGGCAACCGGTGTAGGCCTACACACCGGCGAGAAAGTCTTGCTTACTTTGCGTCCAGCAGCGGTCAATACAGGCATTATTTTTCGCCGTGTAGACTTGGATCCTGTTGTTGAAATCCCAGCAAAAGCAGACTTCGTTGGCGACACCATGTTGTCAACCACCCTTATCAAAGAAGGTGTTCGTGTTTCAACGATTGAGCACTTGTTAGCTGCAATGGCGGGCTTAGGTATCGATAATGCCTACATCGACCTGACCTCGTCAGAAGTTCCCATCATGGATGGAAGCGCGAGTCCTTTCGTGTTCTTGATCCAATCCGCTGGGATCGAAGAACAGAAAGCGGCGAAGCGCTTTATCCGTATCAAGAAGCCTATCGAAGTGACTCATGGTGACAAGGTTGCTCGTTTTGAGCCCTTCGAAGGTTTTAAAGTTAATTTCGATATTGATTTTGATCACCCTGTCTTTGAGGACGGTGGTAATACGGTCGAAATCGACTTCTCATCAACCTCATTCGTTAAAGAAATAAGTCGTGCACGTACTTTTGGTTTCTTGCGTGATATCGAGGCATTACGTGAGCGTGGTCTTGCCCTAGGTGGCAGCATGCAGAACGCGATTGTTGTTGATGATTTCCGTGTATTGAATGACGACGGCCTACGTTACGAAGACGAATTCGTTAAGCACAAGGTGCTTGATGCAATTGGTGACTTGTATCTGCTGGGCTACAGCTTGATCGGTGCATTCTCGGGATATAAGTCGGGCCATGCTCTAAATAACCAACTTTTACATGCTTTGGCTGCTGATCAGTCTGCGTGGGAAGAGGTTATTTTTGAAGACGAGTCAACCGCTCCAATCTCATACGCAAAACCTATTCAGGTTTAATCCGTCAGTTTTCCCAACGTTTTCGCAAGACGCTGCATGGCGTGCTTGAGTTGTTCGTTTGACAGCGATTTAGCCGCATTTTCGACATGCTGAGTCGCCTTAGCTGTGAACTGCGGTTTAGCGCGTTGGGCAACCCGAAGGGGCTTGGTTTTAGCGATCGGGCGAGTGGCGATTTGCAGATCGCGAACTTGTGGGTATTTGCGTCGAATTGAAGCTAAAAGCTGCGGTTCGCTGAAGCGAATTTTAGCCGCCCAAAGCGAAGAATCGGTTACTATTCGCAAGCTATTTCCATCGAGTGAAATGACATGGCAGTGCTGAGCCACTTGGCCCGGCAAAGAGTCCTTCACTTGGTTAGCTAAATGCTGTTGCTGAGAAATGTTTTGATGCAGTCGACGCAATTCTTCATCAGCGTTCAAAACTTGGCGGATTGATTGCGGTCTTTTAGCCATTAAAACAAATACAACATTAGCGAGTCAGATGAACATCATCCTGATACCAAAATCACGTAAACACAAGCGCAGTGTGCAGATCAGTGCGGCGAAAGCTTCATTGTGGCTAGTGCCTAGCATGGCTGTGATGAGTGGTTTGTTGGTGTGGCTCGGTTATGTCATGGGTTCGGGTGTTCAGCCGAGTGTTGTCGATAAGCCAGTTGAAGCTTGGGTCGAAACCTTGCGTAAGAGTCAGCGAGCGGTTGCTGAACTGCGTGATGAACAACGCGCCAACATTGATGCATTAGCGATTCACATTGGTAATTTGCAAGCACGCTTGTTGCGCTTAGATGCTTTAGGTGAGCGCCTAGCTGAGCAAAGCGATGTGCACATTGCTGATCTGACATTTGATCAAGCGCCCGCAGTAGGTGGTTCAGAGCAGGGTGTTAATTCTTTGGAGTTAAAAGAACTAGCAGCTGAAATTGATAGACTGACCGGTTTGCTCGAAGAGCGTGAGGAAGCGCTCTTGTCGATTGAAGATCAACTCAGTCAGCGCGAACTTGTTGATGCGGTGACATTGTCAGGCAAACCAACACGCAAAGGTTGGATGTCGTCAGTATATGGCGAGCGCATTGATCCATTTAACGGTAAAAAGACTTTTCATCGCGGTGTCGACTTTGCTGGTAAAGAAGGTATCGACATTCATGCCATCGCTGGTGGTGTGGTTACGCGCTCAGAGTTATCCCCAGATTTTGGTAACGTGATCGAGATTCAACACATTGATGGCTACACCTCGCTCTATGCGCACAATGAAAAGAACCTCGTTGGCTTGGGTGACATCATTAATAAAGGCCAAGTGATAGCCCTGCTTGGTAGCACAGGTCGTTCGAATGGCCCGCATGTGCATCTTGAGGTGCATCAAAATGGAAAACATATCAATCCGAGCCGCTTCATCCGCGCCCCTTAATTTTGCTCGCCCCTGTTTAAGGGCGTCTCTTGTTTCCATTGTCTAAAACTGTATTGCCTCAAAGGCCAATCCTATGATCAGCAAAATAATGAAAAAGGTGTTTGGCAGTCGTAACGATCGACTCGTCAAACGCATGATGAAAACGGTTCAACAAATTAATGACCTTGAGCCTGAAGTAAGTGCGCTAAGCGATGAGCAGCTGAAAGCGAAAACCCAAGAGTTTCGTGACCGCTTAGACAGTGGCGCAAGCCTCGATGATTTGATGCCGGAAGCCTTTGCGGTTGTGCGCGAGGCAGGTAAGCGTGTCATGGGTATGCGCCACTTTGACGTCCAGTTGATCGGCGGCATGGTGCTTAATCAAGGCAAGATAGCTGAGATGCGGACCGGTGAAGGTAAGACCTTAGTTGCAACCTTGGCGGCGTATTTGAATGCCTTGCCAGCTAAAGGTATGCACGTTGTCACGGTAAATGACTACTTGGCGCGACGTGACGCTGCTTGGATGGGTCGTCTTTATAACTTCTTAGGATTAAGCACGGGTGTTATCAACTCATCCGGTACGGAAGGACCTGATGCGGCATCGTTTAAAGTCGATTTGAACTTTGAAGGTGCAGATGGTCACCAGCATTTGCGTCCATGTACCCGACGTGAAGCATACGACTGCGACATTACTTACGGTACCAATAACGAATTTGGTTTCGACTATCTACGTGACAATATGTCCTTCTCGGCAGAGCAGCGAGCACAACGCAGAGCGTTCGCGATTGTCGACGAGGTTGACTCGATCTTGATTGACGAAGCGCGTACGCCGTTGATTATTTCGGGTCCTGCTGAAGATAGTTCGCAAACCTATCTGGCAGTGAATGACATTCCCGCTCAGCTGACACGTCAAGATCCAATCACTAACGATGAAGGGAAGCCTGATTTTGGACCGGGTGATTATGCAGTTGATGAAAAGGCGAAACAGATTTTCCTCAGTGATGATGGTCACGAAAAAGTCGAAGAGATCCTCACGCAAAAAGGTTTGTTAGCAGAGGGTGAGAGTCTTTACGACTCCGCCAATATCATGCTGATGCACCACGTGATGGCAGCATTACGTGCGCATGTGTTGTTTACGATCAATGTTGATTACATTGTTAAAGATGGCCAAATTGTTATCGTTGATGAATTCACTGGCCGTACGATGCCCGGACGTCGTTGGTCAGAAGGTTTGCATCAAGCGGTTGAAGCAAAAGAAGGCGTGCCAATTCAGCACGAGAACCAAACGCTGGCATCTATCACCTTCCAGAACTTCTTCCGTCTCTATGAAAAGCTCTCTGGTATGACGGGTACGGCAGACACCGAAGCCTTCGAATTCCAGCAGATCTATGGTCTTGAGGTTGTGGTTATCCCAACCAATACGCCAGTTCAACGTGATGACCAAACAGATTTGATCTTCATGACACAACAAGAGAAATACGCAGCGATCATCAAAGATGTGGCTGATTGTGTAGATCGTGGTCAGCCGGTGTTGGTCGGTACAGCTTCGATTGAAGTGTCGGAGTTGGTAGCTAATTTACTCAATGAAGCAAAGATTAAGCACCAGGTATTGAACGCAAAGCAGCACGAGCGTGAAGCTTTTGTTGTAGCAGAAGCTGGTCGTCCAGGCGCAGTTACCATTGCAACCAATATGGCGGGTCGTGGTACTGACATTGTGCTCGGCGGTAATGTTGAGATCGAGATCGAACAACTCGGGGCTAGTACTGATCAAGCTCAAATTGATGCGGTTCGTGCAGATCAAAAGCAGCGCCACAAGCAAGTGCTGGAAGCTGGTGGTTTGCGTGTAATCGGTACCGAGCGTCATGAATCACGCCGTATTGATAATCAGTTACGTGGTCGTTCAGGCCGTCAAGGTGACCCGGGCTCATCGCGTTTCTATTTATCTCTTGAAGATAGTTTGATGCGCATCTTTGCTTCTGAGCGTGTTGCAGGTTTGATGCAAAAGCTTGGTATGCAGGAAGGTGAAGCGATTGAACACCCATGGGTGAATAAAGCGATCGAGAATGCACAACGCAAAGTTGAAGGTCGTAACTTCGATATTCGTAAGAACTTACTTGATTATGACGATGTTGCGAATGATCAGCGTAAGGTGGTTTACCGTCAGCGTGACGACTTAATGAACGTCGAAGATGTGTCTGACGAAATCCAAGAGATTCGAGAAGAAGTCGTCAATGACATGATCGATATGTATATCCCACCACAAAGCTTGGAAGAACAATGGGATGTTGAAGGTCTGACGGAAGCGTTAAAAGAACACTACGACATTCAGTCACCTATCCAGCAATGGTTAGATGACGATGATGACCTACATGAAGAAACCTTGCGTCAGCGCATCTTGGATCAAATTATTGATGTGTATAAATCCAAAGAGGCTCAAGCCGGTCCTGAGCAAATGCGTCGCATTGAAAAAGAGGTCATGTTGTATGTCCTTGATACGCAATGGAAAGAGCATTTAGCAGCAATGGATTATCTCCGTAACAGTATTCATTTACGTGGCTATGCTCAAAAGAATCCTAAGCAAGAGTACAAGCGCGAGGCATTTGAAATGTTCTCCGCCATGCTCGGTTCAATGAAGCAAGAGGTTGTGCAGATCCTGACGCGTCTTCAGTTACAAGAGATGCCGCAGCCAGAGCCACAACCAGATCCAACTGAATTTAATTTTCAACACGAAGAGTTCACCGGTTTAGGTGAGCCAGAGCAAGCGAATGTGATGCCAGAGGCGGCTGAGGAAGAGCAGCAGCCTTATGTTCGCCCTGATAAAAAAGTGGGTCGAAACGAGCCTTGTCCTTGTGGTTCGGGCAAAAAGTTTAAACAGTGTCACGGTAAGTTAAATTAAATGAGCAACAACGAATTGATGGCAGGTGTAGGCTTGCCGGTCTCAGGTGTTCGATTAGCTACGGCTGCAGCTGGAATTCGTTATAAAAATCGAAAAGACGTTTGTCTTATTGAACTCGTTCAAGGTGGCACAGCTGCCGGAGTTTTTACACAAAATAAATTCTGCGCAGCTCCAGTGCATGTCGCCAAAGAGAATTTGGCTAAAGATCCAGTGCGTTATTTGATTATCAATTCAGGTAACGCAAATGCAGGTACAGGTGACGAGGGTATGCGTGCCGCTCGCGAAACGTGCCGCACAGTCGCAGCGCTTGCGGGATGTCCTATGAGCCAAGTGTTGCCTTTTTCAACGGGTGTTATCGGGCAAGACTTACCAATTCTGCCTTTTCAGCAGGCGATGCCGAGCTTGATGTCAGAATTAAGCGAAGATGGTTGGGAAGATGCAGCTCGTACCATCATGACAACTGATACGCGCCCTAAATATTGCTCGAAGCAGATCGAGC
>Ga0181596_10005059_pt1 | contig 11693 bp, 8 predicted proteins | sample 041ome_6_FD_148655 | JGI IMG/M metagenome (GOLD analysis project Ga0181596, IMG submission 148655) | Coastal salt marsh microbial communities from the Groves Creek Marsh, Skidaway Island, Georgia - 041402US metaG (spades assembly) | ecosystem: Environmental > Aquatic > Marine > Intertidal zone >... | reverse complement strand
GCCGGTTTTCACCAGGGTCTCCACGGCGACCCGCGCGTGGGGGTCGTCCTGAAGAATGGCGTCGAGGATGGCATCGGATATCTGATCCGCCATTTTATCGGGGTGGCCCTCTGAAACCGATTCAGAAGTAAATAGTGAGTACTCACTCATGACTGCATTTCCTTGATGTTGTTGATGATGGCTTTCTGAAACAGTCGGACCTGAATCTGAAAGCCATTACGTTGTGCGATAAACAGTTCAGCCCGTCCTGCCAGCCCGGCGCGTGCTGCCCATTCGGTTAATTCCGCGGGCTCAAACCCCAGCCACAGGTCGCCGCAGGCGGCTCTGGCCCAATCCTGGTCATGACTGCATAGCTCGCTGATGACCAACACGCCGGCGGGCTTGACCAGCGCCGCCATCTCCCGGAGGGTCCCCCGAGGATCGGGTGTATGGTGCAGCACCATGTTGGCCACCACCGCATCGAAGCCGGTGTCGCGCCCTGCAAAGGTCTTGGCGTCTCCCAGACAAAACACCAGATTGTCGATATGTCCCGCCCGCTGCCTGGCTTGATCGAGCATGACCTCGGAGTTGTCCAGTGCGGTTACGGACTGTGCGCGCTGGGCGAGAGCCTCAAGCAGTGCCCCGTCGCCGGGACCCACTTCGAGGACGTCTGGACCGGCCGTCTCAATATGTCGGTCCAGCAGGTGCAGCGTCGCCTGGCTGTAGTCGTCCCAGGAGGCAATCAATTCCTGGTGCTCCCGAAACCGTTCCGAATTGTTTTGGAAAAAGGCCAGGGAGTTTTGCTCCCTACTCGCCTGTACCTGCGCGAGACCCGAGGCGAGTGCTGCACCCAGGGGTTCGACGTCGATATGACGCAGGGCTTCGCTCACCAGGGCACCCAGCTTTCCCCCCGGCAGTTGGCGGCGATAAAAAATGACCGTGCCCTCCTTGCGTCGGGTCAAAAGGTTGGCGCTGGACAAGACTTTCAGGTGATGGCTCAGGGCGCTCTGGGCAAGCTGAAATATCGTGCAAAGCTCGGTGACACTGAGCGAGCCTTCTTTTAATACCCGCAGAATCTTCACGCGAAGATCGTCCCCGAGGGCTTTGAAGAGCGTCGGCAGGGCAATAGGCGCATCGGGATTCCCGAGCGCTGTCACGTTGGGTTTAGCGGGCATATCACGAGTGTAGCAGCTCGCGTGCCATGCATCAAAATATTTTGATGCACTATTTTTGCGTCGCTGTGTCACTATGGTGGGCTTCAATTCAGGCCAAAAAAAAGAGAGAACAAGCCGGTGGATCAGCAGACCCTTAAAGAAGACGTAGCCGCCGCCGCTCTTGAGCGCGTCGCGGCACTCCCCAACGATCAATTGGTCCTGGGTATTGGCACCGGCAGTACGGCGGAGTGCTTTATCCGGCTTTTGCCCCAAATCAAAAGTCGCATCGAAATGACTGTCTCAAGCTCAGAGCGCTCGGCGACGTTGTTGGGTGAGCTGGGCATACCGGTGGGTGACCTGAACAGCGTGGGCGTGCTCGACGCCTATATTGATGGTGCGGATGAAACAAACGACCAGCTTCAACTGATCAAGGGCGGAGGCGCTGCGCTGACCCGGGAAAAAATAGTGGCCGCCGCCGCCGAAGTGTTTATCTGCATTGCCGATGGGTCGAAGCGCGTCGGGACGCTGGGGGCCTTTCCGCTGCCCATTGAGGTGATTCCCATGGCGCGCAGTTTTGTGGCCCGTGAGCTCGTTAAACTGGGCGGGCAGCCTATCTGGCGCGAAGGGGTTATTACTGACAATGGCAACGTCATTCTCGATGTGCACGGCCTCTCTATCGACAATGCACTGGAGCTGGAAGGCCAGATAAACCAGATTACCGGCGTGGTTTGTAACGGGTTGTTTGCCCGGAGACCCGCCGATTGCGTCTTGCTGGGCACGGCCCATGGTGTTGAGGTGTTAACCCCGGGGTAACCCCCGGCGTGCTGTTTGCTCGAACCACCCTACTGTGGATCAAATACTTTGCCCGGGTTCAGGATGCCATCGGGATCAAACTGCCGTTTGATACCCCGCATCAGCGCAATTTCCTGCTCGCTGCGGCTGAAACCCAAAAAGTCTTTTTTTAGCAGGCCGACACCGTGCTCGGCGGAAATGGATCCGCCAAGACCCTCAAGAAGGGTAAACAGTTGCTCGGTCACGGGTTTGCAGCGGTCCTGGAAATCGCTGACGGCCATGTCTCCGGGCTTCAGGATATTGAGATGCAGGTTGCCGTCGCCAATGTGCCCGTACCACACCACCTCGAGATCGGCATAGTGGGTTGTAACGAGTGTCTCGACCCGCTCCAGCAATAACGGCACGTTGCTTACTGTCGTTGAAATATCATTTTTATAGGGGGTCCAGCGCGCGATAGTCTCCGAGATATCCTCACGCAGTCGCCACAACGCCCGCCGCTGGCTCTCGTTTTGGCTAAGCACCGCATCCTCTACCCAGCCGTTGGCCATGCAACGCTCAATGAGCGCAGCGACCTGAATATCGGCCTCCGCCGATGTCGCCTCGAATTCAACCAGGGCATAGAACGGATACCGGTCTTGCAATGGCTGCTGCAGGCCGTGCTGGGCAATCACCTTGTCCAGGGCAAGGTCCGAGAAAAATTCGAACGCCAGTAAAGGGAGTTCGGCCTGGCATTGCTCAAGGATAGCCATGATCGCATTCATGGAGGGTACGCCAATCACCATCACCCTGGGGTTTACCGGTGGCTTGGTCAGCGCCAGTGTGGCCTCCACGATGATGCCCAGAATTCCCTCGGAACCGATCATTAAATGGCGCAAATCCAGTCCCGTATTATTTTTGACCAGACCGCGGTTGAGATCGAGTAGTTCAGAGGTTCCCGTCACCACCTTTAACCCGGTGACCCAGTTTCGGGTCATGCCGTAACGGATGACCTGAATGCCACCGGCATTGGTGGCGATGTTGCCGCCAATCTGGCTTGATCCGCTGGACGCAAAGTCAACCGGGTACATCAACCCCTGTGCTCGGGCAGCGTCCTGAACCGCTGCGGTGACAGCCCCCGCTTCGCAAGTGAGGCTGCGGTTAATCGGATCGACACGGAGAATTTTGTTCATCTTAGCGAGGGACAGCACCAGTTCCCCTTTGGCCGCCACTGCCCCACCACTGAGTCCGGTACGGCCTCCGGAGGGGACGATCGCAATGCCGTGATCCCGGGCCAGCTGGATAATGGCCTTTACATCGTCAACTGAGGCGGGCAGGGCGACGCCGGCGGGCGCGGGTGCTGCAAAACGTGTCCAGTCGCGACCGAAATTCTCCAGTGCCTGCGGCTCGGTAAGAAACCCCTTGGCCCCCAGCCGGCGCTGCAAGGCCTCTGCCATGGCTGCGGGTAAAGAAGCCATCTATCGATCCCACCGGCCTAAATTAATAATCATGCACTGACTTGGGCTAAAAGCCCATGATCTTAAACCGTCGGTCGATGGCGCGCTATTTGGCCGGTGATTGTTCGTGTAGCACCCCCTGCGGGAACACGCTACTTTAGGCGTCCCGGGATCACCCTGGCGATCAGCAACCATCAAGGAGGCTTCAATATGTCACGGTTTATCGTCAGCATGCTGTTTTGCTCACTCCCGCTGTTCGCGCAGGCGCAGGCGCCTGTCGATCCGTTTGAGGGTCTCGCAGCCGAAATGACCCCCGAGGAACGTGCGGCGGCTGGCATCGGCGATCTGTCCCCCAGCCAACAGCAGTTCCTCGATGCCTGGCTGCGCAAACGCTTTGAGACTGAACCCACTGTGGTGGGTGCGCCCCCATTGGAGCCAGGTGAATCTGCGCTCGTCTCCGGGGGTGCCTCAGAAGCTGCCGCGCAGGAACAAGCGATTGAGGCCGAGGTAGAGCGCCGGGTCGCCGAGGAACTCGCCGCGGCAAAGGCCGTCGAGGCCGAGGATGAAAAGCTGATGAACGAGCCGTTTGAAGCGATGGTTACCGGAAGCTTCTCCGGTTGGAACGGTAAAACGGTCTTTGCGTTGGACAATGGCCAGGTCTGGCGGCAACGCACGGGCAGTAGCCGTTATCGGCACACCCGTGGCGACAGCAAGGTGCGGTTCAAGCGCAGTTTTATTGGCTTGTGGACCATGACAGTGCTATCGACGGGACGATCTGTGGGGGTGCGACGCATCGATTAGCCCAATACCGGACCTGAATTGGGGCGGAAAATTCACAATTCAAATGGTTGCAAAGCGGAAGTTCCCCTCAGGGAGCGTAAATAATTCACAAATCTGAGGTTAATGCCTCTCACTTGTTGGCCACAATTGATTACTCTGTGCATTCACTCCGGGTTCAGAGCCGGATGGAGCGCTCTTAACAAACACACAAATGAGGTTTCCAATGAAGTCACTGCATAAGCGACAGCTTAGCCTCGCCGTCTCCGCGGCAATGGCAACCACGCTGACAAGCGGTCTGGCATTCGGACAAGACGAAGACGCCGATGAGTCGGTAGAAGAGGTACTGGTTACAGGTACCCGTATTGTTACCGAGGACGGCTTTGGTGCGACCAGCCCAGTAACCGTTGTTACGGCTGAGAACATCAAGAATTTGGGTTTCGTCAACATTGAACAGGTGCTGAACAGCCTGCCTTCAATCGAGACCAGCCAGAACGCCAACATCTCCAACGGTTCAACAGGTACGGCTTCGGTTGACCTGCGGGGCCTGGGTACCAACCGGACACTCGTACTGATCAACGGCCGACGTATGCAGGCTGGTGGTGCTCAGACGCAGGCGCCTGACGTAGGCCAGATTCCTACCATCGCGCTCGAGCGTGTTGACGTCCTGACGGGTGGTGCTTCGGCTACTTACGGTGCTGACGCTGTGGCAGGTGTTGTTAACTTCGTGACCCGTCGGGTCGATGGCATCGAGATCCGCGCAGGTTGGTCTGGCTACCGTCACGACAACGACAACGGCTACATTCAGCCGCTGCTTGACGCTCGTAACTTTGAATACCCCTCGGGCACTGAAGGCCCGGATGGTGAGAACTACCAAATTGATTTCATCATGGGTAGCGACTTTGCCGACGGTAAGGGTAATGCCACCATGTACGGAACCTGGCGTGAGCAGAAAGAGCTGCGACAAGAGGCTCGCGACTTCTCATCAGGTGCGCTGACCGGTTCAGCGACTTCTGTGGGTGGTTCGGCCAACGCCATCATTCCCAACTACTTCTTGGCGCCTACGGTAGTCGGCGGTCAGGGACCTGCGGGAACCAATGGACGGGCTTACGACTACAGTCAGGAGTTTTTCGGCAACATCAACTCCGCGGGTGGGTTGACGCCCTGGGATGGCACCAACCGATATAACTATGCGCCGGTCAACCACTTTCTGCGTCCCATCGAGCAGTGGTCAGTGGGCGCCTTCGCAGACTACAAGCTGAATGACCACTTCACACCGTATATGGAGTTCATGTTTGCCAGCAACGAGTCGCGTGCACAGATTGCTGAATCGGGAACATTCTTTGCCGAGGCGTATATTCTGGACTTGGATGACTTCCCTCAGCCTTTCCAGGATGCACTGACCGAGCTGTATCCCGATAACACGGGCGAATTCGGTGTCTACGTCGGTAAGCGTAACGTGGAAGGTGGCCCCCGTTCAGACAACACCACCCACGATGCGTTCCGCCTGGTTACAGGCATGAAGGGCGATATCAACGACTCCTGGTCGTATGACATTAGCTACCTGTATGCCAATACGCGCTCCACGTCGACCTACGTCAATGACTTCTTTGCACCCAAGATTGCCAAGAACATCGACCCCGATACGGCCGACATTCTGTATGACGTGTTCACTTACCAAGGTGTTACCCCAGAGCAGGCTGCTGGCCTGACGGGTGTCGGCATCCTGAACGGCTCCACGTCAACGGAAGTGATTAACGCCTACGTAACAGGCGATCTGTTCTCTCTCCCCACCACATCCAACCCCATTAAAGTGGTTGTTGGTTACGAGTGGCGTGGCGAGGACTACGAGCGAATCGCTGACACCGTCTTCGAAGAAGGTCAGTTGCTGGGTCAGGGTGGTCCCACGCCGTCATTGATCGGTAGCTACAACGTGGCTGAATTCTTCGGCGAAGCGAATATCCCGGTTCTCGATAGCCTGGTTCTTGACCTCGCCTATCGCTACTCGGATTACAGCACCGTGGGCGGTCAGGACACTTACCGTTTCGGTGTCGACTGGCAGCCGATTGATCTGCTCCGTCTGCGGGCGGGGTACAACCGTGCTGTGCGTGCGCCGAACGTGGCTGAACTGTTTACGGTCCAGAACCTTGGTCTGTGGGCGGGTGTTGACCCCTGTGGCGGTATCATCGCCAACGGCGAGGCACCTGAGTACTCCCCCGCACAGTGTGCAAATACCGGTGTAACTGCCGCTCAGTACGGCAACATTGCATTGAGCCCGGCTGACCAGTACAACCAGATCACGGGTGGTAACCCCAATCTGGATGCTGAGGAAGCTGACACCATTACCGTGGGTGTCGTTCTGACGCCTCTCGATTCACTGCAGCTGTCCGTTGACTACTGGAGCATCGAGATTGAGAACACCATCACCGGTATCGGCGCTGAGAACATCGTTCGTCAGTGTGCTGAGAACGGTCTGTTCTGTGACGCGATTACCCGTGCCGGTAACGGTTCACTGTGGCAGGGTGAGACCGGTTTCGTCGTCAACGCTGGCCTGAACGGCGGTGTGAACACCTGGGAAGGTGTCGATATCGCCGGTAGCTGGGCAATGGATGCGTTGGGTGGAACCTTTGACGTTCGCATGGTCGGTACCTACATGCTGACCAAGGAAGTGGAAATCCCCGCCGCTGATACCTACGATTGTGTAGGCCTGATCAGCAGCCGGTGCTACCCCTCTCCCGAATGGCGTCACACCATTACTGCGTCCTATGACAGCAACAGCTTCTGGGCCCTGTCAGCTCGCTGGCGTCACTTCGGCGGTGTCGACTACGACGGCGCACTGACCAATGGCAAGAGTGAAGGTTTGGATACCATTGCTCAGTCAGAGAGTGAGGACGGTGAAAACTATCTGGATCTCAATGCAACCTTCCGCTTCCTGGGAGATTCTGAGATTCTGGTCGGTGTGAACAACGTTCTGGACGAAGAGCCGCCGCTGGTAGGTGGTTCATTGTCTTCCAACGCCAACGCGACCGCGGGTTTCTACGATACCCTGGGTCAGTACCTGTTTGCGCAGGTCACCTTCCGTCTGTAAGCGAAGGTTGAATAAAGCAGCGTAAGCTGCGTCAATTAGAAGCGGGCCTGTGGCCCGCTTTTTTTATGCCCATAGATTACTGGGGAAGTGTTCATGAATCGGCGCAGTGCCCTGGCGGAATACCGCGAAGCACAGGAAAAGGTTGCCCGTGAACCGGGCAACTGCACTGCACTGTTTAACCTCGGGTGGACGGCCAGCCGTGTTGGTGACTTCCAGGCTGCAATAGCTGCTTACGAACAGGCGCTTGACGGGTCGATCACTGAGCCCGAAGAGGTAATGTATAACCTTGCCGTCATCTATTCCGAACACCTTGGCGATGTCGCCAGCGCCCATGTTTGGCTGGACCGTGCCCTGGTTACCAACAACCGGTATTTTCCGGCGGTATTTCATCGTGCACACCTGTTGGAGCAGGTGGGCGATCGCACTGGCGCTTTGGCCGGGTTCAGGCATGCCGCCGACTTGCGCCCTGACGAGGCGCTCCCGCTTGCGCGATGTGTTGAGGCGTTTAATGAGTCGAATGGCGACGCTGACGTACTCCAGCGGTTGCAGACCTTTGCCGATCAGGGCGACCCGGACGCGCTTTTTGCCCTTGCAAAGTACGATGAGCAACAGGGAATTTTTGAATCAGCCTGGTCCCGACTTGAGGCAGCAAATACGGCAGATTCAAGAGGCCGTCCTGACTGGCCGGCGGCTGCCCTGTTCGAGCGGGTCATGCGCGAACCCGAACAACCCCTGCCCGTAGGGGGTGACACCAAGGGTCCGGTGTTCATCGTGGGTATGTTTCGTACCGGGTCTACGCTGCTGGAACAGATACTGGCCGCTCACCCACGTTTTTCCCCCTTGGGGGAGTCTGATTTCTGGCCCCGACAGATTGCCCACATGGGCGGGCGGATGGTGATTCCCGGTCAGCAACCCCGGCCTGCAGACTTGCCGGCTTTGCGTCGATCCTTTGACGCTATGGTGGCCAGCAGGCGGCTAGCCCCCGGAACCCGGCTCACCGACAAACGGCCCGACAACCTCTTTCACATCGCCTCACTGGCACGGGTACTGCCCGAAGCGCGCTTTGTGATCACCGAGCGGGACTGGCGCGATACGCTGGTCTCAGTGTTCGGCACGCGACTGCATGCCCAGCACGGTTACGCTACCTCGGTGTATGGCATTCGGGACCACTTACGCCTCTGCAGGGCGCTGGCAGACCGCTGGGAGGCGGTTTCCCCTGAGCGCATCACCCGGGTTCGTTACGAGGATGTGATCAGTGCACCCGAAGCCACGCTGAAGGCACTACTGGGGTGGTTGGGTGAGCCGTGGGACGCTGCTTGCCTGGATTTCCATAAACTGGATAACCCGGTGCGGACAGCCAGTGTTTGGCAGGTGCGCCAACCCCTCAGCGCCAATCGGCAGGGGCGCTGGCGACGTTACGAGTCACCGCTGCGCGACCTGCTGGGTTCCTGTCTTGATGATGAATGGCCCTGATGTCCGTTCGATCTTTGGCCCCGATTAAAGCGCAGCGTTATCGTAAGCCATCTGCATGGCTGAGAGGGCCAGTGGCCTGAGACTGCTGGCTTTACCCGCGGTGCCGAAGGATTCATAGCGCGCGATACAGATCTCGCGCATGGCGACCTGACTCTCCTTGAGATACTTTCTGGGGTCAAACTCGGAGGGATTCTGGGCAAGGAAGCGACGGATTGACCCGGTCGCCGCGAGCCGCAGGTCGGTATCGATGTTCACCTTTCGGACGCCGTGCTTGATACCCTCGGCGACCTGTTCGACCGGCACGCCATAGGTCTCCGGTATGTCACCGCCGAATTCATTAATGATCGCCAGCCAGTCCTGGGGTACGGCAGATGATCCATGCATCACCAGGTGGGTATTGGGGATACGCGCATGGATTGCCTTGATGCGATCGATGGCGAGAATGTCGCCCGTGGGAGGGCGCGTGAATTTATAAGCGCCGTGGCTGGTGCCACAGGCAATAGCGAGGGCATCCACGCCGGTATCAGCGACAAATTGAGCCGCCTCCTCGGGATCGGTCAGCATCTGCTCATGGGTCAGCTTGCCCGCCGCCCCGATACCGTCCTCTTCACCGGCCTCACCTGTCTCCAGAGAGCCCAGACAACCGATTTCGCCTTCCACGGAGACACCGCAGGCATGAGCCATCTCCACAACCGTCCGAGTGACCCGGGCGTTGTACTCATAATCCATGGGTGTCTTGCCGTCTTCACCCAGGGAGCCGTCCATCATGACGGAACTGAATCCGAGCTGGATGGAGCGCTGGCAAACGGCGGCGGAGGTGCCATGATCCTGATGGACGCAGACCGGGATATGCGGGAATTCCTGCATGGCGGCTTCCATCAGAGCCCTGAGGAACGGCGCACCGGCGTACTTTCGAGCGCCTGCACTGGCCTGCATGATGACCGGCGAATCGGTGGCATCAGCGGCTTCCATGATGGCCCGGGTTTGTTCGAGATTATTGACATTAAATGCAGGCACACCGTATTGGTGCTCGGCAGCGTGATCCAAAAGCTGTCGCAGGCTGATCAGGGCCATGGTGTTATCTCCCGTTGTGGCAGTTGTCGATGGTGTCTGGCATCTATCATTTCAGCCATCGGCGCGAGTCTCAAGGATAGCGACTGCCGGTAGCGTCTTACCCTCAACGTATTCGAGAAAGGCGCCGCCGCCTGTAGAGATATACGACACCTGCTTACTGATACCAAATTGTTCGATCGCGGCGAGCGTATCGCCACCCCCGGCAAGGGAAAATGCGTTGGAGGCCGCAACACCTTCAGCCAACCTTGCCGTACCGCCAGCGAATGCCTCAAATTCAAATACACCTACCGGGCCATTCCAGAGTATGGTCCCGGCCTCTTTGAGTTGCTCGACCATCGCTGCAGCGGTTTGTGGGCCCACGTCGAGGATCATGTCGTCGTCGGCGACATCGCAGGCCAGTTTCAGTGTCGCCGCGGCATGTTCACTGAACTCCTTGGCGACCACCACGTCAATGGGCAGCGGTATGTGGCTTTTATCCATCAATACACGCGCCGTGTCGATAAGATCGGGCTCATGCAGTGAGCAGCCCACCGGGTAGCCGGCCGCGGCCAGAAACGTATTGGCGATACCGCCCCCAACAATCAGGCTGTCACAGGTATTGGTCAGTTGCTCCAACACGGCGAGCTTGGTGGATACTTTCGAACCACCCACGATAGCCAGCAGGGGCCTGTCGGGTTTTGCCAGGGCCTGCTGCAATGCGGACAGTTCAGCAGCAAGCAGCGGTCCTGCACACGCCTCAGGGGCATACTGTGCAACACCGTGGGTCGACGCCTGGGCCCGGTGCGCGGTCCCGAACGCGTCCATGACAAACACATCACACAGCGCTGCGTAGCGCTGCGCCAGCTCCGGGTCATTTTTTTTCTCGCCGGGGTTAAAGCGCACATTCTCCAGTAGGACCACCTGCCCGGGCTGGCACTGCGCGGTCTCCCATTCGCGGATGAGGGGAACCGGAATCGCCAGCAGTTCCTGTAAACGGTCAGCGACCGCAGCGAGGGAATATTGATCGTCTGGAACCCCCTCCTCGGGGCGGCCCAGATGTGACATCAGCAGCACGGCAGCGCCCGCATCCAGCGCCCGTTGAATGCTGGGTAGCGCAGCAACCAGACGGGCATCGCTGCTAACCCTGCCATCCCTGATGGGCACGTTCAGGTCCTCCCGAATCAACACCCGGCGGCCCTCCAGCTTTAGTTCAGTCATCAATTTCATGGTGATATCTCGCTATGGCGTCCGTTGCTGCACCAATGAGCCCATGTAGTGGCTGATATCCAGCAGCCGGTTGGCGTAGGCCCACTCATTGTCAAACCAGATCAGGACTTTGACCAACCGCTCGCCCGCGACCTGAGTCTGGCTGGCATCGACCACGCCTGAGCAGCTTTCGCCGTTAAAATCACAGGAGGCCAAGGGCTCGGTGGTGACACCCAGAATGCCCGACAGTTTACCCTGTGCGGCTTGGGTCAGGGCGTCATTCACCGCCGTGACGCTACAGGATTGGCGTGTGTGCAGCGTCACGTCCAAAGCCGATACATTGAGTGTGGGCACACGCAGGGCGTGGGCGGTCAGTCGGCCGGCTAATCCGGGGAGGATTCTGGGCACCCCGATGGCGAGACCAGTGTCCACCGGAATAATCGAATGAAATGCCGCGCGTGTCTTGCGCAGATCGGTGTGATGATAGGCATCGAGAACCGGTTGATCGTTCATTGCGGAATGGACGGTGGTAATACTCCCCGCCTCAATCCCGAAACGGTCATCAATAATTTTCAGGACCGGGCACAGGGCGTTGGTCGTACAGGAGCCAGTCGACACAATCTGGCAATCGTCCCCCAGTGATTGTTCGTTCAGTCCCCAAACCACGGTTGCGTCAACGTCTGCCTGGGCTGGCTGGGAAAACAGGACCCGTCGCGCACCTGCCGCCAGATGCTGTTC
>Ga0181596_10005053_pt1 | contig 11698 bp, 9 predicted proteins | sample 041ome_6_FD_148655 | JGI IMG/M metagenome (GOLD analysis project Ga0181596, IMG submission 148655) | Coastal salt marsh microbial communities from the Groves Creek Marsh, Skidaway Island, Georgia - 041402US metaG (spades assembly) | ecosystem: Environmental > Aquatic > Marine > Intertidal zone >... | reverse complement strand
ATCAGTAAACGCTCGATATCGAAGCCCCAGAAGACCTCTTCAAACTGCGGCCATTTATTGTTGACGATGCGCCATACGAAGCCGGACTGAAATACCTTTCGCGTGAACTCTGCAAGGTAGCGGTCGGAGCCCAAGCCGCTGAGGTGCACTTTGGTTGCAACGGTTGGCAGCAGGCTCTCTACGACATCACTCCCACCTTTTCGCAGGCAGGCGACATCGTACAAGTTGGTGTAGGACGGTTGAGGCATGGAGAGAGTGTAACCCCAAATGCCTAGGCTTTTGCTTTTCGTGTACTAATGATGCATCCGGCGACGATCAGCGCTGTACCCATGAGCGTGCCGGTGCTGACGGGCTCGGCGAAAAATAACCAGCCAAACAGTGCAGCCCAGATAAACGCCGTGTATTCCACTGAAACGAGCGCTTGCGCCTCTGCGCGACGGTAGGCGATAGACATGAGGATGAGTGAAATGACGGCAAGCACCCCGGCCGCCGATAAGGCCGTCCACTGAATTACGTCAGCGGGAAGGGAGACGGCAAAGGGTACACCCAGCGTCAGGACGCAGGTCATGATCACATTTTGATAGCAGGCTATTTCCGTGGGTCGAGCCACGAGCGCCTGCTTTCGCTGCAAGATGATATTGAGCGCGTACATGATGGCGAAGACTAGGACCGCTGCAATACCGAGCAGACTGCTGTCATCACGCACCTGAAACATGTCTTCGCCGGCAATCACAAGAACACCGCCAAACCCTAGGACAGCGGCAAGTTTTGCACCGCGTGTAATTTCTTCGCCGAGCATGGGCGCTGCGAGGTATAGAGCGATGATGGGTGCGACGAAACTAAGGCCAATAGCCTGAGCGAGTGGCAGTTGCGTCAGACTCCAAAACAGAAAGAGCATCATGAATGCGGTGAGTACGCCGCGAGTAATATGGAGCCTCAGCACTCGTCCTGTCGCCAGCTGGGGCCGGTTAGGTAAATAGAGTGCGGATGCGAAGACGGCCCCCATGGCCGCTCGCCAAAATGTGGCGCTGTAGGCGCCCATGGCCAGTGCCTGCGCTTTCATGACGGCGTCGAGCATGGAGAAGAACAGCACCCCTAGGCTCGCCATGACGACCGGAAACAGAATGCTGTTTCTACTGTCCAAAGTGATGATTTCTCGAACCGTCAAGCTGCGATCCGATAATGCCAATGGGTTGGATGCTCATAGATCTTGGGCTTGTTTATCCGCAGCGTGCCACTGTGCAACTAGGGAGCGAAGCACGCTGACAAAGGCGATGGGTTCATCGAGCATCAGATGATGGCGTGCGCCGGGGATGCTAATAAAGGGAATGGTCTCGCCACCTTTTTCTCGCACGTAGTCAGCCGAGTCGTCATCAAACAAGGCGCTGTGCTGTCCGTAGACGTAGGCCTTTCGCCCCGGTGCCGCAACAACAGCGTCGACCTGATTGAGTATGCGATCTTTCAGCGCGAAATCGCTGTCGAAAACACTGGTGTCAAACTTCCAGGTCCAGCCACCCTCAACCTCTTTCAACGAGTGGTAGGCCATGTAATGGAATAGGTAAGGTTCACCGCAGGGCTGGTTTGGCGAGAGGACAAACCGCGCTTTTGCTGCCTCGTAGTCAGGATAAATTCGGTTCGGACGACTCGTGTCTGATCGCATCGGGCGTCCGCCCCCGAAATGGGCTTTCAGACGCTCGGGTCGCAACACCATCAGATCGCAGACAACGAGCCCACCGAAAAGCTCATGAAAGTCGTTCATGGCGGCTAGTCCAACGTGACCACCATAGCTATGAGCGATCACAATGGGCTTAATGGCGTGATCAAATAGACCGGTTTCTCGTGCGACATCGACCACTTCCTGCGCGCGGATAGCGTCAGGGTAGGACGACCGAACACCCGAGTCACCCATGCCCGATAAGTCATAGGCAACGACGTGGTATTGCTCAGCGAGAAACGGCGCAATGAACGCCATACAGCGTGCGTGGGCCAGAAAACCGTGCATCAAAAGCAGGGGTGGATTCGCAGGATCACCCCATCGGAAGTAGTGAACTTCGCATCCTTCTGACGTTACCCAGCCCTCTTCACGAGGTACCTGCAACGCATCGACGAGCCACTGCGGTGCATCGGGTGCATCCGGTGGTAGTTCGGAGTTAAGGTCACAGATCTCGGTTACCGGGCTCTTCATGTTATCGCGTCAATCCTGGAATTTTACTCATACGAACGAAACCGGTTTTTGGTCGCTTCTTACCGGCGTACGTTTAATGGCTTTGTAGGCTGGGGACAGCAGATTCCCCAGCTCCCCCCGTGCGCGCGCATGCTAAACGCTTGAGCGGGAAAAATCTCGTTAAATCGGTTTCGTCTCGGTGGTGGTACGTCTTCGCCCGGTGATGGATTATGCGATCACAGGTGTGATGATTCAGGGGCGAACAAACGGCGGATAATGTTCGCCGACGTCGTGGTAAACATATTCCCACCCTTTTTCTTGCATGATCGCGCGGTGCTGTGGCCCCGCCATGCCACCATCACCCGTTTCGTAACCCGCATCGCCTTGGAACAGTACTGCCATTTTCCCGTCAGCCTTTGTAAAGACCGGGAACACGTAGGGTGGGGGGATTTCACTTTCGCCGGCAGTCATTTCAGCCGTCGTCGGGTAGCGTAATAGGCTCAGCAGTGTGATGTACGTAGGCGGTAGCATGCCAAAATCGCCTGCCTCATGTTGTGCCACGGCGTCCTTAACAAGAATCCAGGCAAAGTCGTGAATCTCGCTACCGTCGATGGCAACGTCAGCATCCTCAGCGAGAGGCGCCGCGTAAATCCAGGTCTCGAACCGCTTCGGTTCAGCAACCGGCGTGGTCCAGTGACTCAAGTGGACCATGTTTTGAGTGTCTGGCCTCAATCCGCATTCTTCCTCGGCTTCTCTGGCCGCAGCAATACGAGCGGCTCTCGAGATATCGCCATCAGCAGCTTCAATGTCAGCTTCCTCCAGCGCACCTCCCGGGAACACCCATAAGCCACCGGCAAACATCAGCGCCTTGTTGCGCTTGAGCATTAAGGTTTCCAAGCCATTGTCCGTGTCACGCAAAAGGACAACGGTGCTGGCAGGTCTGGCTCTGGGTACATCTGTCACTGGAAGACTCCGAAATGTTAGGTGCTCATGTCACTCGTACAAGAACAAGGTTGGCTTAACGGTATAACGTTGCGTGGGGCGTTAACGGTTGTCAAATACTCCGTGGCGCAGTGGTTGCAGGACAATAAAAAAAGCCCGCAGGTTCGCGGGCTTTGGATCAGCGCAGTCAGCGCACTATTTGACTCTGGTTAGTCTGGCGTAGTTTTCGACCAGCTCACCTTCTATAACTAAGATTACTTGACGACCGTTTGTGACGTGCCGGCACCACCCTGTAACGGTGACCAATGCGCGGCTTTAATCCGCCACATACCATCCTCTTTCACGAATGCCTGTGTGACCCGAGTCCGGTAGTTGGGCACTGCCGGTAGCCCCTTCGGCTTCATCGCGGCTTCTTGGTAGTAGTGAGCGACAGCGGCTTGTCCTTCTACCAAAACGACGACCTCAATGTGTTTCACGGATCCTGAAAAGTAGTCGAAGTCGGATGCGTCGCTATCCCTCTGGATTGTGTTGAGTAGACCGCCACTCGAGAAGAATTCCTTGGATCCATGTTTAGAGATTCGGGTTGAGTCCTGACTCATCATTTTGTTGGTGTGTGCCATGTTCGCTTTTACGACATCACGTACTTCTTCTGCTGTTCCCGCGTGAGCTGTGCTCGCGATCATGGTCGCAGCCAGAAGAATACTCAGTCCTTGGATTTTCATAATGTGTTACCTGATGGGTGTACTTGCAGATAGGTTGATTAACGAACACGTCACTTAAGGACATAAGCTCGCACAATGAGTTCTCTATCGACGGGCCGGAACGTGACGATGTCGAGATTGAAGGTGCCGTCGTTCAGTGCCACGACGTGGCGCATGGTCACTGTTCCATCCGTGACCTCCCAGCGTCCCGAGAAGTTTCCTATGGCGATATCATTACCCACGGCGCCTCGCCCTGATCCGTAAACGGTGCCGCTCCTTCTACCTTCGTCGTAGGCCAGGCGAAATGTGACGTAGACGCGTCCATAAACGCCCATATCACCCTCGGCATTAATAACGGATTCGTCATCTCCCAGTTCGAGAGAAGTCACATTCATGACGGTATCTGCCTGGCGTTTTTCGAGTGTTAGCGCATCAGCAAGCGCGCCAACGGAAAGTAGGCTTGTGATCATAAGTATTAACAGGTGCTTCATTTTTTATGTCCCCTTAGTGTTGTTGTTCTGCTCTAAAGCCTAGTTGCTAATGCGCGAAGCGCCATTTTTTCTAGTGAGTGGTTGTCTGGGTCGGGTGTGTAAAAGCGGCAACCTGCGCTTTCACAGAAAAATAGATTGAAAAGCGAGGGAACGACGCCTTGCTGGACCCTATTCCTTCACATTGCTGTGATATTCCCAGTCGACGTATAGTGAGTTGACGGTGATTGGAGCAGTGAAGCATGAGGAGTGACGTAGAGCAGCACAGCAGTGACGAACAAAGGTTGTCCGGTGCCGGGCTGTCAGGACTCTTAAGCTCAGTCATTAGTGCCGGCCGGGATATTTTGGCGCGTCGGCGACAAAATGCGCTTGAGGCTCCCTCGAGTGATCTGCTTGCAAAAAGTAAACAGCTCATCCACCACCGAGGCGAAGCCTCTGGTCTGGCCTTGGCCTGTGAGGTCGTCGCGGACTATCAGGCGCTTGATAGTGCCAACCGGCACCTCTTTTTTGAAGCTTTAGCTGATGATTTTTCGGCTGACAGTGACGCTGTCTTAGCGGCTGCCGAGCGCTACAAACTGGAGCCGTCCGAATCGAATCTAGCCAATCTGTCACGCGCCGCCGAAGCGCCGCGAATCAAACTGTTTCGCCGGATGAATATGGCGCCTGAAGCTACCCCAGTTCTGGTAAAAATGCGCGCGGCAATGATTCAGGAGCTGGGTGATCTGCCCCAGCTCAAAGCGGTGGAGACCGATCTGAAACATCAGTTTATTTCGTGGTTCAACCGAGGGTTTCTCGAGTTGCGGGTCATTGATTGGAATACACCAGCGTCCATTCTCGAGCGAATTATCCAGTACGAATCGGTACATGCTATCCAGGGCTGGAATGATTTGAGGGCAAGGCTTAGCGGCAATCGGATGTGCTTTGCTTTCTTTCATCCTGCCATGCCCGATGATCCTTTAGTTTTCGTGGAAGTGGCACTGACCGAGGGTATTCCTGACGCTATCGGACCCTTGATCGATCAAACAAAAGATGTCGATGCCGAAGGTAGACCCGATACGGTGGTGTTCTATTCCATCAGCAACTGCCACCCGGGCTTAGCCGGCGTTTCATTCGGTAACTTTTTGATCAAGCAGGTGGTGGAGGAGGTCGGTAAGCGTTATTCCAAGATGAAGCGCTATGTCACGCTTTCACCTATTCCCGGTTTTTGCCGATGGCTTGCGACACAAGAGTCAGGTATCGATCTCGAAGAGATGCGATCGATGGCGAGGACAGACACCGCCAAGACAGCGGATGCGCGACGTCACGACCTGTTGGCGTTGTGTGCACAGTATCTAGTGAAGGAGCGGCGTAACGATCTCGCTCTTGATCCGGTGGCACGCTTTCACTTGGGGAATGGCGCAAGTCTTCATGCCATTCATTGGGCTGCAGATCTGAGCGACAAGGGTCTAGAACAATCGGCGGGACTCATGGTGAATTACCTCTATGATCTTGGGAGCATCGAGGAGAATCACGACAGCTATTTTGACCAAGGTGAGGTCGCAACGTCGCGCGATGTTGGCCGATTGCTAAACTGATTCGAATACGGATGCATTGGAGTCGCTCGCTATGAGAATTGCACGCAATATTTTGACTGCGCTGGTGCTTTTGGGGTTGGCGTCGCACGCTGCATTAGCTGAGCGCCCTGCCGATATCGCCCGTCAACATCATGAAGCCGAAGCAGGCGGGATTATCTCTGACTTCCGCGAGTTTCTGAGTATTCCCAACGTTGCCAGCAACGTCAGCGACATGATGGATAATGCGGCGTTTATTGAGGCCTACATAGGACGCCGCGGGTTTACCTCCAAGGTCGTATCTGCCGGCGGTGCACCCTATGTAGTAGCCGAGCGGCCGGGGTCGGATGACGCGCCGACGGTCTTGGTCTACGCACACTTTGATGGTCAGCCCGTGATTCCCGGTCAGTGGTCGTCGCCCCCGTTCGAGCCAACACTTTGGACGGATAATCCGCTCAAAGCCGATGCGAAAATCTTATCTTGGGATCAGGAAGCCTTTGATCCCTCATGGCGTGTTGTGGCGCGCTCTGCCGGGGATGATAAAGCACCTGTCATCGCCCTAATGGCGGCCATCGATGCGTTGGTGGCAGCGGATAAGATGCCCGATGTCACGGTGAAGCTCATACTCGATGGCGAGGAGGAGAGAGGCAGTCCAACCTTGGCGGGTGTCCTTGATCAGATCGCCGGTGATCTAGTCGCCGACGTCATGCTCTTTTGCGATGGTCCGATGCATCAGTCGGGCCGTCGACAGCTGGTACTGGGGGTCCGGGGGAGCATGACGGTTGATCTGACGACGTTTGGGCCAAATCGTCCTTTGCACTCAGGGCACTACGGCAATTGGGCTCCCAATCCCAATGAGATCCTGATGCGCTTATTGCTGTCGCTAAAGGATGATGAGGGGCGTGTTGTCGTCGAGGGTTATTCCGACGATGTAAGAGCGATTTCCGCGCGGGAAGTGACTGCAGTCGCAGCCATGCCATCGGTCGATGCGCAGATGAAACACGAGCTCGGTCTGGGCAATAACGAGATACCAGGTGAGCGACTCGAGTCAGCCATTATGCGGACGGCGATCGTGGTTCGTGGTATCTCGGGCGGGGGCGTCGGTCCCGAGGCGCGAAATATTATCGAGCCTACAGCGCAGGCCTCGCTAAATTTGCGTCTGGTTCCGGGCCAAAAACCCGAGGCATTATTAGCCGCCCTAAAGGCGCATTTTGAGAAAATGGGCATGACGGTATCGGCAAACGGTCCATCGGCAGGCGCTGCTCGAGAGCATCACTTGCAGATGGTCCCCAGGCCGGGCGGTTATCGCTCGTTCCGAACATCCATTGACGCCAACGTGGTCGGTGATTTGAAGGTCATACTGGATAGGCTTGGGGATCAGGAGACGCTGATAACACCTACCATGGGCGGATCGCTGCCTATTTACTTGTTTGAGGACAATCTCGATGCCCCCATTGTCATCCTTCCTGTTGCGAATCATGACAACAACCAGCACGGTCGCGACGAGAATCTGCGATTGAAGAATCTCTTTGATGCCATAGAGATGTACGCAGAAGTGCTCGTCGGTCTATCTGACGAGCCCTAAGAAACCCCAGAAGGTTGCGTCAGAATTTGCAGCAGTAACCCAGTCCCACGCAACGTTCACTTGCGGACGGAGAAGTGGGGTATTTCCCAAGTCTCCGTCACTCTGTGCTTGATTCGTCGCTCCGATAGCGTTCGAACCAGGCAAGAATATGATCCACTTTGGTGATGAGCCTCGAGGGCCTACTCGCAATGCCGTGCGATGCACCAGGCAGTCGAACCATAGCTGAATCCACGCCTCGCAACCTTAGAGCCTGATAGAACTGCTCGGTTTCGGACATAGGTGTCCGCCGGTCTTCCTCACCGGTAAGTAGGAGGGTGGGCGTGACGACATTGCCCACCAGAGACAGTGGAGAACGTTTCCAATAGTGATCGAGATGCTCCCAGGGAGGACCTGGGAACTGATGATAGATCTGACCGACCATCGAGTCGGCGGTCAGCGTTTTACTTACCCAGTTAATGACGGGCTTTGCGGCAACTGCTGCATTGAAACGATCGGTAAGGCCAATGGCATAGGCTGTTGCGATGCCACCCGCGCTGCCACCGGCGATGAACAGGTTGTCACTATCCACAATGCCTTTTTCGATCAAGGCATCGATGCCGGACATATGGTCAGCGAAGTCTTCCTCACTCGAGTATTTGTACTGTAGAAGCAGTGCGAAATCTTCTCCGTAGGAGAGGCTGCCGCGATGGTTGTCGTAAAATACGATGTAGCCGGCCGCGGCCATCAGCTGCAGCTCTGCTGAAAAATGAGGCCCGTAAGCGAGGTGGGGACCCCCGTGGATCTCGAGGATCAGTGGGTACTTTTTGGAGGGATCGAAATCGGGCGGTGTGATGTACCAGCCTTGGATCTCCTGACCATCAAATGATGAGTTGTAGACGATCTCATGAACCTCACCCAATGAGCGGTAGTCGAGAACATCATCGTTGAGCGCGGTAATGACGCGGGGCGACTTCCGTTGCACCACGGCGATGTCCGCAGGTCGATCAGGTCCGCCTTTGGTAAAGGCAATGACACCACCGGCTGTATGGAAACCACCCGAAAGATAGGGGCGCCCCACACTTGTACCCCCTAATCCAGCAGCAATGCGAGTAACGGCTTTGTTGAGGCTGACCTCGTTGATGTAGCGCTCACCGCGTTCATCAAAGGCAAAGTAAAGTGCCTTGCCGTCGGCTCGCCACAAAATATTCCGCGCATCGCCATCGACCGCTTCCGTGAGAATGCGAACGTCGTTTGAGGAAAGGTCGACCGTGGCAATGCGATCGGGCGTAAAGGCCAGTGGCCTACTTTCCTCGTAGCTGATGGCCAGCAGCTTGCCGTTTGGCGATACGGCGGGTGAGCGCTCGGCACCCGGCAGGTTCGTGATTTGTGTGAGCGCGCCGTTGGCTAGCGATACCGAGTAGATATCGGCTTCAGTGCTTCTGAGCTCCCAATCATCTGACCGGTCGGCGGAAAAAAAGATGGATGAACTGTCGACAGACCAGCTAAGTCGCCCGTAGTGATTGAAGTCACCCGATGTCAGCTGTCGCGCTGCGCCTCCGTCGGCGGGAATCACGAACACATGACGGTAGGCAGGATCGACAATGCCACGACCATCATATTGGTAACGAGTGGTGGTGACGGTAACAGGCGGCTTGGCCCACACGGCGCCCTCTGGCGCTTTTCGCCGCTTGGCAATGGGTTGAGTTGATGCTTTGACCGACATGGTAAAGGCGAGCCATTGACCATCAGGAGACCAAGTGAGATCTGACGGGCTTTGTTGAAGATGTGACACCACCGATGTCTGTCCGGTATCCATCCATTGAACGTGAATTTGACTGGAGCCACTTTCACTCGAGACAAAGGCGACCCTGTCTCCGTCGGGAGACCAGCGCGGGGAGGTGCTTCGGTGTGAGTTGCTGTTCAGTGGGCGGTGGTCAGTACCGTCAGCAGCAACCTGCCAAAGGGTGGCTTTGGCCGCATCACTCATGACGTCGAACGATCGACGGACATAGATGACGGACTTGCCATCGGGTGCCACCTGCGGGTCAGAGGCCCACTCCAGGTCAAACACATCCATGGCATCGAGCACAGGCGCCGGTTCCGCGGCCGATGAAAGCGAGCTTACGGTTAGGATCACTGCACCTAGGCAGGATGCCATCAGGGAAGAAATGGGTTTTAGTTCAGTCATAACAGTCTTCTTATGCGTCTCCGGTCATCGAGAACCAGAGTGGTGATTAACGAGATGAGATTACCTAAGGGATCATTTGAAACACAACTCAATGCGAAAAAAACGATAAGCGGCTATGGTGTGGCTCTGCGCCATCTGTAATTAAAAAGATAACGAAAAAGATAACAACGACATGTCCCCCAGGGTAGATAAAACACCGCCAACCAGTGACTCGAGTGAGGCTTGCTTGCCGCGACCGGAATACCCGCGTCCCATTCTCGCCCGCGACGATTGGCAGAGCCTTAACGGGCGTTGGTCGTTCAGAGTCGATGAAGATAATCGAGGACTTGCGGACCACTGGTTTAAGGCAGCATGGGACAATGCCGGAACGATTATCGTGCCGTTTTCCATGGAATCTGTTGCCAGTGGTATGGCCGAGTCTGAGGGTGCTCGTGTGGTTTGGTACCAACGAGAGATTGCCAACCCCGAGGCTTGGGGTGGGCGCATCGTCCTTCGAATTGGGGCGAGTGATTTCCACACCCGTGTGTTCGTTAATGGGCTAGAGGTCGGTCAACACCGAGGCGGTTACGCTGCATTTGGCTTTGATATACAGCACGCGTTGCAGCCGGGACGAAATCACATAACCATTCGGGTTGAAGACTCGCTGTCATGGACGCAGCCCCGTGGCAAGCAAGCCGGTACGACGCGTTGGCCTATCGACTACGATGGCGTGACGGGCATTTGGCAGTCTGTTTGGCTCGAGCCATTGCCCACCGTATCGATTGAGTCCACTTCGTATGCCTACGAGGTTGATAAGCAGAGCCTCCATTACAAAGTGTTTCTTTCCGAACACGTTGACGGGGAGGTCAGCGTCGAGATTATGGACGGCGATGGTGTGGTCGCGAGTGATACGGTTCAGATCGATTGAGTCCACTTCGTATGCCTACGAGGTTGATAAGCAGAGCCTCCATTACAAAGTGTTTCTTTCCGAACACGTTGACGGGGAGGTCAGCGTCGAGATTATGGACGGCGATGGTGTGGTCGCCAGCGATACGGTTCAGACCTCGGGACGAGCAGAAGTCCGGACAACCCTTGCCATTGAGACCCCAAAACTCTGGTCGCCCGAACAACCCTATCTTTATGAGGTCCGGCTGACGCTTCTGAATCATGCGACGGGTGAGCGCGATCAGGCCATGAGCTACACAGGGTTACGCGAGGTCTCGGTTATCGACGGTCAGCTCTGTCTAAACGGTGCGCCTAGGTATCTGCGAGGCGTCTTAGATCAAGGGTATTTTCCCGGGGGCTGGTACACGGCGCCCACCGATGAGGAGCTTCGTCGTGATGTCGAACTCACACTCGCCATGGGTTTCAACTGTGCAAGAAAGCATCAGAAAGCAGAGGACCCGAGATACCTCTACTGGGCGGATAAATTAGGTTTGATGGTGTGGGCGGAGATGCCCTCCGGGCGTGTGTTTTCCTCCGAGCTGGTTGAGTCATTGACCGGGGAGTGGATGGATCTCATTAAGCGCGATCGCGCTCACCCGTCGATTATCGCTTGGGTTCCGTTCAATGAATCCTGGGGTATCTGGCATCAGAGCGAACGTCCCGAGCAACGCGCCTTTGCGGATGCCGTAACCTCGTTAACGAAGTCGCTCGATAACAGTCGTGTGGTGGTTGGTAATGATGGTTGGGAGTACTCATCTGGCGATCTATGGACACTCCATCTCTACAACGAGGATAGCGATATCGCTGAACGGTTGACTGCCTTAATCGAGGATCCGCACAGTGCGGTTACGAGCGAGTTTGGCGGTCGAGAGCGCCTCGGTGCCTTGCCTGGTGCCCATGTCACTGGCTTGCCGATTCTGTTAACCGAATGCGGTGGCATTGGCATGGGCTCGTTTAACGAAGAAGATTTCAGCTACGGTAACCTCGCTGAGACCCCCGAGGCATTGGAAGCCAGAACGCGCAAGATCATGACGGACATTCGCTCACTTGAGACGCTTCAGGGATTTGTTTGGACGCAACTCACCGATGTGCAACAGGAGATAAACGGTCTTTTATATTTTGATCGAGAACCGAAACTCCCACTCCCTGTGCTGAGTGATATTTTCGGTGAGGCTGG
>Ga0181596_10005052_pt1 | contig 11699 bp, 9 predicted proteins | sample 041ome_6_FD_148655 | JGI IMG/M metagenome (GOLD analysis project Ga0181596, IMG submission 148655) | Coastal salt marsh microbial communities from the Groves Creek Marsh, Skidaway Island, Georgia - 041402US metaG (spades assembly) | ecosystem: Environmental > Aquatic > Marine > Intertidal zone >... | reverse complement strand
CTTCTTCTTCTTCTTCTCCCTCTTCTTCTTCTTCTTCTTTTCGTATCTGATGATGATTCACCTCGAGATCATCCTCCTCGTCAGGAATCCTCGAACACAACACCAAAGGTTCTTCTTTCTCTTCTTTCTCTCCCTTCAAAACCGTCCTCGCGTTCACCGCTCTTTTCGGATGTGGATTCTTTCTTCGCCTCATATAATAATTACACTTCTTCTTCTCGTTGTTGTTGTTATTATTTTCACGAGAGGTACATTCAACCTCGCATGTGGTTTACCAAGAAGAAGAAGAAGAAGAAGAAGAAGAAGAAGAAGAAAAAAAAGGAGAAAAAAGGTATATTTAGGGTTTATGTGAAAAATTCAAATTTAGGTGTGACAGCTTTCTTTCTAACGGACTCATTTCTTCACAGTAGTGCTCTTTTCCCTGTTGCTCTCTGCACACGCGCGCACACGTCATGGCTTCGCTTCTCTTAAATTCTCTCCCCGCGACGACGACGACGACGAGAGGCGCCGCACGTTTTGCAGCAAAAAGTGGTGGGAGTCGAAGAGGACGAGTTGTATCTCGATCATCATCATCATCACAAAATTCGTCGTCAAAATCGTCAACGTTTTTTACCGAACACATTAACGACGACTTTGACGGTTCGTCAACCACGATAACGAGTCGCGATGATGAACGACGACAACAACAACAACAACAACAAAGAAGGCAATTCCTCCCACCGAAAGAAGTTTTGCAATCCATTTACGTCCCGGAATCTCTGGCGGAAATAAGAGCGTACGTGAGATGGGAAGAGTTCGGGAAACCGGAAGAAACGACGGCGGAATGGCAAGCGAGCGAATATAAAAACGCAGTTTTGGATTTGAAACTCGATTTACTCTCCGGGATGACTCTGAACGATATTCGACGCAGATACGGCGTCGAACCGGTGGACGGAGACGACGACGAGTTACCCATGTTTACCATGGACGAAGAGCTGGAGAAACGGATAAAGTTGGCAGAGGCGATGACGAGAGTCGAGAAGGTTGGGAAGATGAGTCTCGTGGAGGAGGATTCCGCGAGTCCGGTCAGGTACGGGGACGCGATGGTGGACTCGTCGTCGTCGTCTGTGGTGGATGAGTTCATCAAGCCGTTACCTACTTCTCCTTTATCATCATCAGTTATTGACCACGTAGTTTCTGCGGAAGAGATGACGGAAGAGGAGCGCGAGATGATGGAGGAGGAAGCGACGGTGGTCGACCGAGCGGCTCTGTCCATCGAATACGAAGCAGAGGACGAAGAAGAAGAGGAGAGAGCGGTGTTGACGGAAGCCGAGGAGGACTTTTTACAAGAGTTGCAAGCGTCGACGACGTTTGATGCGGACGATTTTCTTCCGATGACGGAGGAGAAGAAGAAGAAGAGCGAAGAAGAAGAGAAAAACTTGGGTGTTTTAGCAGAAGACGAAGAAGAAAAAGTAGAAGAAGAAAAGAAGCGCCAAAAAGCCATCGCGAGCGAGCTCGTGTTGAACTTGAAGGTGGAAGTGGACAAGTACAAGCAATCCGCGGAATCGCTCAAAACGCAAATGCTCGAAGCGACGGAGAAAGCGGAAAAGGCTTCTTCTGAGTTTGATTCCATGAAGGAGCAAAGAAACCGATTGGCGCGAGAATTATCCGAACTCGAACTCGAAACCGCCGCGAAAGACGACGAGATTAAAGAGCTGAACGAGTTTCTCGTGTCTTCAGAAAAAGACTTCGAGCAATCCAAAATGGAAGAACTTCAAAGTTTGCGCGAGTCTTTGGAGCAAATGAAGGAAGAGAAGAAAGCGGCGGAGGTTTTAGCGAGAGCGTATAAGCAAGATTTCGTCCAAGAAAGAGAACTGAACGCAAAGTTCCGCGAGGAGAAGAACCAGATGATGGAGGAAAAGACAAAGAGCGAACGAGAATTGCGAGCGGCTGCGAATGAATCCGAAATGAAGCTCTCCGCGGCGATGCGCGAGAACGCCGAGTTGAAGAAAATCTGGGATAGCGACCGCAAAGTTATTGAGATTTTGACCAAAAAATTGGACGAAATGTCCGAGAAGCCCGGGTTGGGCGCCGCCATCGTCAACACCTACTCCACCGTCAAAACGGTCATTCCAAAGTACTCCTCGGTCATTGCGAGCACGACCATGAACACGACCAAAGGTGTAGTTTCCAAAACGACGGATATTTCCGGTAAATTCTTCTCCGCCGTGAAGACAAAACTCGAGAAAATCAAAGAGGACGAGTTGGCGCTCATGGACGAAGAGGAAGACGACGACGAATTCGAAGACAGCGACGTTCGAACGGGCATTTTTTTGTGAATAGGTAGAGAGCTGCGCGCCACTACCAGTACTACTATTATCTCCCAAACGCGTATTCTTTTGAGAAGAAAATACGTTTATTTTATTACAAAGAAAAAGAACTTACGACGACGAGGTACCTCCCGGTACCTCTGTACGTAGAAGGTAAAACTTCTCCTTTTTTATTAAAATGTTACACTACTACTCGAGACTACATACTACTACTACTACTAAACTACGCACTACTACTACCTAAAACATAAGAAGCGCCTTTTCGCGATGAAATCAAATCTAAACTCGTATCGTCTGAAACGCCTCGACGACGGACCTCTCGTACTCCGTTTTCAGCGGATCGAATCCGCACGCTTTCAAACTCGCCTCCTTCTTCGCCTTCTTCCCTTCCTCCGTCGTCTCGTCGTACTCGGTGTATTCCGCGACAAACGAATGTCCACTCGCACCACCACCACCACCACCTTCCGGCTGATAGTCCATCATCATTCGCAACATCTCCTCGTCCTCCGCCTCTTTCGCATCACCAACGCCTCCTCCTCCACCCCCAAACACCACGTTAAATTTCTCCGGGCAGCTCACTCTGTCCTCCTCCATATTCCTCTCTTTCCTCTCTTTAATCTCTTTCGCATGTTCTCGTTTCTCTTTTTGTAAAATCTTCTCCGTTTCCGTCGCGCTCGCGATGCCTTCGATCGCGTTGAATACGATCTCTTCCACGTGTTCTAAATAGTCGTTGTACTTCGCCTCGTTCGGGAAATCGGATCGTCGTTTGTTAAAGACGGAGAGGACTTTTTGACGCAGTTTCACGTCCGAGGAGATGGTTTGCGGGATGAAGCATTTAATAACACCACCACTGTTCGTCGTCGTCATGTTCTTCTTCGCCGTTTTGTTTGATGATTGAGCCTCTCTCTGTCTCTCTCTTTAAAGCGCTCTTTTTCTGTGGTGAAATTGGAAGCGAAAATCGCCATTTTTAGCGAAGATAAAAGCGCGTTAAAGAGAACACATAAATTAAACGAAGAAGACGAATAATGTCAACGACGAACCGCTTAAACGTGGTCCCAACGGTCACGGTCCTCGCCGTGGTCAAAAACCGCCTCATCGGCGCCCAACGCGGGTATAAACTGCTCAAGAAAAAAGCCGACGCCTTGTCTCTCCGCTATCGACAAATCCTAAAGAAGATCGTCCAAACGAAACTCTCCATGGGCGAGAACATGAAATCCGCGTCGTTCGCGTGGACGGAAGCGAAATACGTCGGTGGAGACGGGATTAAACACACGGTTTTAGATTCCGTGGACGGGAAAGCGGAGATTCGAGTGCGAGCGTACGCGGATAACGTCGCTGGGGTGAAGATTCCGAAGTTTAACGCCTGCGGGAGTGGGAGCTTGATAGGAGCGAGCGGAGGAGGATCGGGCGAAACAGGAACGACGACGGCGACGACGGAGAGTAAGAGCGAATTGACCGGGTTAGGAAGAGGCGGGAAACAGATTCAAAAGTGTAAAAAAGCGTACAAAGAGGCGTTGCAAACGCTCGTGGAACTCGCGAGTTTACAGACGGCGTTTTTAACGCTCGATCAGGCGATTAAAACGACCAACAGACGCGTAAACGCGTTGGAGAACGTAGTCACGCCGAGGTTGGAGAATACGGTGAGTTACATTAAAGGGGAGTTGGACGAGTTGGAGAGAGAGGAATTTTTTCGGTTGAAGAAAGTGCAAGCGAAGAAGAAGAAAGACGCGAAGGAGAGAGAGGAGAAGGAGGAATCGCTGAGTAAAGGAGAAGGGGTGGTCAGAGGCGAAGGCGGGAGCGGCGCCGGTCCGGTTGGGAATTTGATCGATTTCGCCAACGAAAAGGACGAGGATTTGTTGTTTTAGTTCGAAAGACGACGAAAAGGGGGAGATTTGTTTTTAAGTAGATATATAATAATAGCGCACGTATAACTTTGTAAAACACGTTTAGAGATAAAAACAGACATCGTAAAAAACGTAAACGTGCGAATATCACGGCGCTGTATGCTAGTAAATACTATAATTTTATTCTATTCTAATCGTCGCTCAAATCTTCTAACCATTTCTTATAATCCGGTGGATTCGGTAATTCGGACTCGACCAACTCCTCCATTGGAAACCTTAATATAGCCGCCACTCCAGTCAATTGTTTCAACCTCTCCCCACTTTCGTGACCGGTTGAAAACACCCTCGCGCTGCCGAAACCGGAATTTTCCACGTCCTCGCGAACTTTCGTCCATAACTTTCTTTCGATTGGATCTTTCGTGCGAAATACATCGTCTGATAAGAGCAACATCTTAATCGCGCCTTCTTTGAACGCTTTCAGCACGTGCGACGGCCCATACAAAGCTTTATACTTCTCAATTTCCGCGTATAATTGTTCGAGCACGTCCGCGTCGAGCGTTTCCGCGGCGGCGCCAACCGCTTTGCGCGTGGACGGGTCTTTTAGCGCTTCCAAAAGCGCGCCCACGTGCGCGCTCGACGCTCGAACGTTCTTCACTAATACGCAATCGAACGATGACTTCAGCCAACTCTCGAAGGTTTTGCCAGAATACAATTTTTGCGAGCGTTCGTTGAGCTTTTGCAAAATATTCTCCTTCCCAAAGCCAGGGCCTGCGATGACGAAACAGTTTGGGCAATTTTCCAGGAAATGTTTCTTCTTCTTCTTCTCGTCGGTTGTCGCTGCTGCCGCTGACAACGACGACGACGCGTGACCACTTCCGCTGCCTAATACTGCGTCGCAAATATCCTCGTAAAACTTACCCAACTGTTTCTCGTGCCCAACTACCGCCCCTACCCCTTTCTTCTTCGGTATCGATCTTTCAATCTTCGCGACTACCGTCGTCCGAGCGCCGCCGCACAACACTATGCGACACTCACCTACATCCGATATCAACATCGCTACAATCGTCGCTTGCACGTTCGGTTCTAAAGCTTTTCGAAACCGTCTCACGTCTTCCCCGTCCCACTCGCTCTTCTCGATCGTCACCGCTTTATGCGTCGTCAACTCCAACGTATGCATCGCGCCTTGCTTCACGTATTCGCTCACCGTTTGGTTCCGTCCCGAAACCCTCACGAGACTCAAATCTGGATCCCAATCGATGCTCGTCACTTTCACGCCTAAGTTTAGTTTAATAACTTTCGACGAGGTATCTCTCACGTTCGCCCCGGAAGATTCCATCTCGGACGCTTTCACTTTCCTCGTCGCCGTCGCGTGGACGATATCGTCCACCTTGAGCAAATTGTACACATCCCACATGTCGTCCTCGGTTTCCGGGGTACATTTCACCGAACCTTTGCCGTCTCGTTCGAACTTTTCGTGGATGAGTTTCATGAAATGAATGCGGTTGTTACTTCTTTCCCGAAACAACAAACAACACCCCTAAAACCACAAAGATCTTAAAGTAAAATGGTGTGTTGTTCTCACGCTCTATCACCTCTTTCGCGCGCACAATTACAACAATGACAACACCCCTTTCGCGTCAAAACTCCGCTCGTTCGCTCTCTCTCTCTCTCTGTGTCAAGAGTAAATGAAGAATGTTTTGTTCACTCTCGGTTGCATTTTTTGTATCTAAAAAGTGCCAAAAATAGCTTCACTTTAAAATACGCGAAGTTTAAGAAGACAAAGACAATGGTACGTGTGCTTTTGCCCCCTCCTGTTTTGGCATCATTGCTCGCGATGAGTACGACGATGTGGTTAGTATTATTATTTTGCGCATTTGTCGAGAAGTTGAGCGCAAATGCGCTCGGGAATGGTGGGGTCAAAATCGGGGCCTTCCCGGTGGGCAGTCCGTGTTATGCAAACTACCAGTGCGTGAAAAACGAGGCGTTTTGCGAGAAGGATGAATCGGAGGAGGACGATGAAAGTGTGTACATGTATCGATCTGCGGAGTATAAATACCGAGTTGAAGCGGAATACGGTTTGCACGGGTACGATGATGCGAGTTTTATGGATGATTTAGCGATGAATGTGGCGAGATTTGCGAGCGCCGTGGCGAAGGTGATGGATGTGGACGCGCGGACGGTGGAAGCGCTCGAGGTGAGAGGAGCGGGCGAAAGTCAGTCGAGGAGCGCGAAGAGCGCGATGAAAGTTGTATTTATAAAGTTTGGAGTTTTGACAAAGACGTTAGTTGAAGCGGCGGAAAAAGGAAACAGATTGACGACGATACCGGCGGAGGACGTTGTCGACGCTTTACGCAAAGGCGGGTTGGATAATGTTATGTACGCGTCGGCGTCTTCTGGAGATGGATTTATTCAAGTGTATGGTGTTGGAGAGAGCGATAATAGTGCTACTGGCACTGGTAGTGAAGAGGATGGTGAATTCACGCCACCGCCTTCACCAATACTGTCACCGCCGCCGATGCCGTCATTTGTACCGCCGCCGTTCTTACCTCCTTCGCCACCGATGCCGGAAATTTCAGAATCTCCTCCGTTACAGCCTCCTCCATTTTCTCCAACATTTGTATATCCTTCTCCACCACCGCCACCGCTAATACCGCCACCAAATTCTCCTCCTTTGCCACCATCACCATTGCTATCACCACCACCAAGTCATCCTCTTCTCTCACCTCCACCGAGTCCATCTCCTCCAGCACCTCCTTCGCCATCGATACCATCGGCGCCGGCCTCACCAAGCTCACCATCGGCACCATTGTCACCTCTCTCGCCGAGCTCACCGTCAACGCCAAGCTCACCATTTGCACCAAGCTCGCCATCAACGCCAAGTTCTCCACCTGTGCCAAGCTCGCCATCAACGCCAAACTCGCCGTCAACGCCAAGCTCACCGTCAACGCCAAACTCGCCGTCAACGCCAAGCTCGCCGTCAACGCCAAGCTCACCGTCAACGCCAAGCTCACCGTCAACGCCAAGCTCACCATTAACGCCGTCATCACCACTACCACCAAACTCACCATCGACACCTTCTACGCCACCGGTGCCGCTCCCACCGGCTTCACCATCAACACCGTCATCACCACTACCACCAAACTCACCATCGACACCTTCTACGCCACCGGTGCCGCTCCCACCGGCTACACCATCGACACCACTATCACCACTTTCGCCAGCTTCACCGTCCACTCCATCCAGTCCGAGCTCGCCAAGCTCTCCATCTGCACCACCAGCGCCACTGCGGCGAAGAGTCCTACTTTCTTCCCAGGTCAGTGAGAAGTATCAGTTTGAGATGGGCACTTGCAAAATGATACCGCCTATCAGAACTGCAATATCACCACCACCATCACCGCCACTGAAGAAAATTGCAAGCGCCAAGACTATAGGTATTTCTGCCGGTGCTTTTTTTATCGTTGTTGTACTTCTTCGCGCGTTGTTTATCTATCATCGACAGAGAAGCAAGCGATTCGAAAAAGATAACGGGCTTATTTCTGGCGGTCAACAACAACGAAAAAACAGAAAAAGAAGCGTGTGAGAAATTTTTTCCTTCACTTTCGACGACGCTTCGACGACGATGTTTTTTAGACGCAACCGCGACGAGACGATCAGAGATGATCCAATTCATACCAGCAACCTTGTACACTCTCGCGTGATTGACATGGCACCAAGTGCGACGGAAGAAGGTGAAGCAGAAATTATGAGCGACGCAAAGAAAAAGGAGAAAAAAGTTTGGTCAAAGCCACCGAAAATTGATACTTCCGCCATCACCGGTATTCGAGCAATTACGGCGATTCAAATCGCGTCTGGACACTGGTTACTATTTTATGGCTCCAAAAATCAAGTGCCAATCGATTTTCAAGGAGGTCTCGCAGTGAGTACCTTCTTCATGATTACTGGATTCGTTTTATACGTGGGATATCGGCATAAAGTCTGCGATACCGAGACGTTCTCTTATTGGACGTTTATCAAGCGACGATACGCTCGTGCCTTGCCTCTGCACTGGATATGTTTAGTTTTGTATGCACCATTTGTGTTCTTAAATTACGCGCAAATAAGAGACGATTATAACTTTTGGCAAAATAAAAGCGGAGAAGTCAATCTTATTATGGGTATTGCTTTAACGCCTTTCTTGATGCACTCGTGGATTTTTTCGCTCTGTTACTGGAACTCCGTGTGCTGGAGTTTATCTTGTCAGCTCGGCTTTTACTTTTGCTTTCCGTGGATGTGCAGAAAACTTGCGAGTTTGGAGGAGAAGATCGAAGAACAGGCTGCTTCATCGATCAACAAGCGCTCTCTCGTTGACCGAATCAAACAGAGACTATTTTTCCGTGGCGGTGGCGGAGGTGGCGAGGAGACTGTTGAAAACATCCACAACAGCATTGACAAAACTTTGCTCCTCTCGGCTGAATTGGCTGGTTATAAAAAGTATATCCTTCGATTCTACCACCTTTCGTCTTTCTTACCGCTCACCCTGATGGGTATCATGAATTCCACGTACTTTCGTAACATTTGGAAGGATAAAGATTTCAATGGTCGCGCCTCTACTCTGGTCACCGCATTGGATACAGATCTGGACGGAGTTCGGGCATACTTTTGCGCACGAGCTTGGTTTCCTGTTCGCCTGCCTCTATTTTTCATGGGAATGCTCTTGGGTGCTGCAAGAATGCGTGTCGATGACGCCCTCAAAGTGGAACAACAGGAAGAAGAGGCGGGAGAAGCGAACCAAGCTGACTCGTCAACCTCATCGTATCGGGGAAAATGGGCCTTCCGCACGGACGTTCTCAGCCTCTTTCTCACCATCTGGATCATCACCAGTATGGTTTTCAGCGGTATTCACACCGACTCAAAAAATATCCGCATATTCAACGAGTTCATTCTCACCCTCCCGGTCGCCGCGTGGCTGTTTGGTCTCACCGCCTGCACCGAATCCTACTCCTACCGATTATTAAATTTGAAAATCCCGCAACGCATCGGTCAGTGGTCCTTCGCGATATACTTGCTCCAGTTTCCGTTCTATTCGTACTGGACCGCGATGGAAATACACTCCATGAACCTTTTCCCTCCGTGCGATCGACAAGCCGAACATATTCGCACGTGGTCGGACTGTTTTCGAAATTACGAGGGCGGAGATGACCCCAGATACCCCGATGTAATCGTCATCGCGTTCGTAATAATGCTCGTCGGTTTATCTGCGATTGTTCACGAGTACGTGGAGAAACCTACGACGAAGTGGGTGCAAAATTTAGTCGGTTGAAACTTACTCCGTACATCGTATTTTTGACACCACTTTGACAGCACTTGTACCACACTTCTCTCCAAGGATAAATAATGTCTCTCATCGCACATCCATCTCTCGCTTCGCCGCATCATCAATCGTCTCGCGCTGATATTGCTGCTCGCAGCGTCACGAACGATAGATTTCGTTCCTCTCTCCTCGCATCGGTGTCGTCAACCAATCATCGACAAAGACTCCCTTCTAAAAGTTCTTCTTCGTATTCTTCCGCTTGCAAATCCCCTAACGACCACCAATCGCAGAACCAAAGCGGAGGAGGTGAACATAAACGACGTCATCGACGAGACGTGGTACTACTTCCAACATTTACTGCTTTAGTACTCGCAACATCATCATCAGAAAATGCCGCGCACGCGATGCTGGTGGACGAATCCAAATCGATCAGTGCTGCTTCAACGATTTTGGAATCTTTAGTGAGCGTTTTCAACGGCGAAACGGGACTTCTCGTCTCGTCCGGTTTCGTGTGGTCAATCGCCGCAAACGACAATAATTGGTACGTAGCCACGACGGCGACGGATTTGTCAAAGAATAGCAAGAGTTTACAAGTTGAGTTTGCGGATGGACGCGAGTATGCCGCGACGGTGGCGTTTAGCGACATCGATACGAATATCGCTTTCCTGAGAGTGAATAAAGTCGAGGGAAACAACGCCGGCGCTCCGCCGCCGAAAGCGGCTAAGATTGGCCGTTCGGGAAATTTGAAAGTCGGGCAGGATGCTTTGGCGGCATTTAAGGAGTCTTCCAGAAGAGGTGGTGGAGATATCGGGAATTCAGTAATTCGTTCTGGAATTGTATCCGGGTTGAATAGAACAGTGCCTTCCGCGACTGGTCGCCCGTTGCGGAATTGTATTCAAACGACGGCTTCTTTTCCAAACGAAGGTGGCGGCGGTGTGTTGGTCGATTCTGGTGGCGCCGTGATTGGTATATTGGCGCCAACGTATACGGGAAAGTCGGGAGTGAGTGCGGGAACGAATAACGGTATATTCTTCGCGGTTGGCGTTGATTCCTACGTATTAATTTCTCAAAAGCTTTCGGCAGCAAGATGATTATAGCAATTCATTTTATATTTTAGTAGTATTGCATGGCGTCGTTCGTTTTTGTTCTCTCTTATTTATTCAATGTAAGCGGAGTAAACGATTGTAGGTCACCGTATAGAGCACAGATGAACTTCCGAGTACAACGATACCCCGCGTCGCGTTTCTTATGATGATCCCTTTTACTTCTTCGGCCCCGAAATTAGGATTTTCTGAAAGAATACGGGCTGCTGCTCCAGCCGCGACGGCAGCTGCCATAGATGTGCCAGATTGATAGCCGTATAACGATTCGATATCATCGTCGTCATCGTTGTGAGATGATTTTGCTGTAATCGCGTCTACTTCATTCTTCTTTGTACACCTGTTTTGACCAGCGCACGCACCTACCAATCTCACCCCGGGGGCAAACACGTCCACGCATCTTCCTAAATTGTTCCACGCGTAATTCATATCTCTGCTATCCGTAGCTGCTACGGTCATGCATCTCGAGCTTCTCGCTGGCACCGAAGCACACGCATCCGCGTTTTGGTTGCCGCTCGCAGTCACCAACAAACTGTTCGTTTCTCGAGCGAACCTGTCCACAGCGTTTTCAAGCGCCCTGGAACGGACGCCAATGGGAGCTCCAAGGGCGAGTAAAACTACCGCACCTTTAAACATATCGCTATTTTCCGCTTGTTTCGAAAGGATTTGATCGCTGGTCCACTCGAGTCCAGCGACTACATCTGAAACGCTTCCCGCTCCATCCGAGTTTAACACGCGCACTGACACTATTTTTGCTCCAGGTGCAACGCCAGTAGTGCGACCTGCAATCAATGAGGCACAAAAAGTACCGTGACCATCCGGATCGAGATCCAGAAGATTGTCTTCATCTGGATCGAGCGCAGTCACGTGCGAATCGATTTTCCCGCGCAATTCTGCGTGTTTAGATTGCACTCCAGTATCGAGCACGTACACATAAACGCCTTCACCTCTTTGCGTACCATCCAGATCGCTAAACGACAAACGATTATCCAAGGGCAAGTAATTTTGATCGATTCGATCTAAATGCCACGGCGGCGACATCTTCGAAACGATCGCGTCCTCTTCGATATCCTCGATCTCGTCCAGATCCAACTTCATCCTCTCCAACTCCTGTTCCGTCGCGAAAACGGTAAACCCAGAACGGAAAGCCTTCTTGCAA
>Ga0181596_10005050_pt1 | contig 11702 bp, 11 predicted proteins | sample 041ome_6_FD_148655 | JGI IMG/M metagenome (GOLD analysis project Ga0181596, IMG submission 148655) | Coastal salt marsh microbial communities from the Groves Creek Marsh, Skidaway Island, Georgia - 041402US metaG (spades assembly) | ecosystem: Environmental > Aquatic > Marine > Intertidal zone... | reverse complement strand
TGATGGTCCGAGCAATGGGGAAGACGATCAGGAAAATAGCGATGATGATCCGAGAAATGGGGAAGAAGATCAGGAAAACAGTGAGGATGATCAGAGTGGGGGATATTAGGAAAATAGTGAGGATGATCAAAGTAAGTAAATCATAGATATGTATAATCCACAAGATTATATATTCTACTAGATAATACCCCTTATGGCTCTGTTGAACGTATATATCCTACCTACAGCCAAGAAAGGAAGCAAAGCTAACCGATAACTATGGTCTGGACACCAAGCTGTTATACCAAGCCCTAAAACAAGACCAATGCTAGAACCAAGTGTATTAATAACAGAAATTTTTCCGTATATTTCGCCAATATTATCATCTGATGCAAGCTTCTGGATACACTTTGCGTTGATAGCTCCATACCCAGTGAATGAAATGTTCGACAGAATATTAGACATGCCAGCTACTGGTAAAAAATATTCAGGGATAAAAGGAGTTATACAGATCATCATGTAGGATGATTGCTGCATAATGTTTGAGTAATTCAGGAACTTTACAGAATCCTTATCAGCTTTCTTACCCATCTTTGCCATATACCCAAGCCCTCCTAACTGACCAATAATATCCTTTCCTACATAGTTCATGGTTCTTACAGTATCCGAATCAGTATTGATAGCATGTAACAGACTATGAGTAGATATCGCCGTCTCTGTAGAGACAAGAACAGTTGACAAGAAAGACCATCCTACGTACTGAATATATCTTTTATCATACTTCCCGCATGGGAAAAGTACAGATCTAAATCTACCAATCATTTATATTGTTTTATATAAAAGATCATACAACAATTCAAAAAGTTTTTAAGCGTAGTACATGCTTAAAAACTTATTTTAATATCTGGAGTTTTTGTATAAGCGTGCCTAGTATATAATTAGCAAGTTGGACACCAGTTCCATCCAAATCACTAATAGCACGTACATTTCCACCTCTGTATTTCCTAGGCATATTTGTAACCATAGGAAAGTGTTCAGAACTCTTATTTAATTCTATAGTAGTAGATCCAGCTGTTTTCAAGCGATCCATACCATAGGGTAATGAACCTCTAATATCAGCGATAGAAACAACTAAGAGAACATATATATAAGTTAAAAGTTGTGGTATAGCACTATCACCTGCTGGAGGATTATAGATACTTAAAGCTTTATTCAGGAATTCTGTTCCGAAATTGTCAGCGTCAGTGGCCGTCTTACCAGTTTTATTAAACCGTCTGAGCATATCTCCAAATTCCCAGTGCATTCTGACAACAGCTGCTGCGATTTTGTCCCATGGATCATTTACAGCGTAAGGAAGATTAAAAGCGAATGCCAGGTCTGAATATGTTAGGGAGCCTTTATTCACTAAATCTTTATTGTAAATAGGTATACCACTCGACATAATATACTGTCCTCCAATTTCTGGATGATCTGGTATTGCAAAGAAGATGAACTTCTTTCTAGTATCATTAGCTTTAACATTCTCTCTAGACATCTTGCCTATATCATGGATAAAAGCGCAAAAGGCAGTGAATCTATCTAATTGACTAACGAAGTCTTTCGACTGAGATATCAGAGCAGGGCGTGTTATCACGTTGTTTTTTACAATATTCTCTGCAAAAAGCAGAGTCCAAATTGAATGTTCAAGGAGATTACCTGCGTGAAAGTCAACATTTGTAGTTTCATAAAGCCCGAGTTGAGTCATAAATTCACCAGCAACACCTGAGACATTTGGTTTACGTTGCCAATCCATAGCATTCGTCAAATCCCTCTTTAAATATTTGAAAGCGTTACAAAATATGAATTCTAGATGGAAACTACCGCCGTGAGCTCTAGTCTGTTGGGTAGTTGCAGCATAACCAGAATATCCCTGTGGTTTAACAAGATATTCACATGCCCATTTAGCAAATGATATATCCCATCCATATGAAGAGTGGCGAGCTTTATCGAGGAATTTTAGTCTCCCAAACGGACTATCGTCGGAGGTTCTTAAAGGTAGTGTACCACTTAGCGCGAACATTTGTTTTAACTCACTCTTCTTCTCATCTGGAACCACACTAGAAGGGCTTACCAAAAGTTTAGCTATATTATAATCATCATCAAGGATAAGCATTGTTATATCTTCTTTGAGAACATAGGCGTTTATACATTTTCCTGTGCAAAGCGTCTTTAAAGGATCTACTAGATTCTTCGTCCCACTATACATAGTTGCAACTGAAGGATCTGCATACCAACCCGCAGATATAGGGAACGAATCAGATATAATCTCTTCAATAGTTTCATCTGAAGACGCAGCAACAGAGAGTAATTCTGGTTTACTTTTCTTTATAGGTATATTTCCCCCTGGGTTGGCCATGTCGAATTCAGTGTAATAACTAAGACCAACAGGAAACTCGGCAACACCATTTGCCAACATCGCAGAACCATGATATATTGTCATTCCAGCAGGGAATTTCACAACATTAAATGTGCCATCAAAGTAATATATACCACAATCAAAATAGTTTCTCTGGAAAGGAATGGAAGTAGTATTATCTACAAATACTTCTCCTTTTTTCCAATCCCATCTAGGAAGATTTTTACAGGGAAAAACTGTTGGTTCACTCATTTTTATTAAGGTAAATAAATTTGATATTTGTTTTTAACTCTTTAATTCGAAGTAGACAATTAAGAATGATTGCAGGTGTTAAAGTTGAATATCCGAAAGACAGGAAGATCGGGATGATTATTGGTGGGTGTATAGGAGATGTTCTTGGTTCACAATCAGAAGGAATGACACGTAACAGAATAATAACACAGTTCAAACCTGATGTAACCGAATTACCTCCTGGTAAGAAATATACAGACGACAGTGAGATGATGCTTGGACTTCTCAGACATCTGGCAAAGAACAAGAATGTTATTGTGGATGAACTACATCAAGAATATGCTAGTATTGATTTTATGAGAGGTTATAGCCAACAAACACGGGACATTCTATTAGACATACGTAATAAAAAATACCCATCTGAGATGGGTAAGTCAGCGTGTGACGGTGCTGTAATGAGGATAGCACCGTTAGCTCTTCTGGATATTACAGAATCCCAGCTTCATACCGAAGTACAAAAGGCTATATATTACACTCACGGAGCGTGCGCAGACTCCCACGCAACGGCATTCATTCACTGCATGCTACTGAGAGCAATGATATCTGACGTCTTCACAGAGAAGAGTAAAGAATTACTCCTTTACATTCTTAAGAAGGCTGAGTGTCATCCAGCTCTTTGGTGTAAACTCAATGTGGTATACAGATGTCTCTATAGCACAGAGCCAGTGGAAAGTATTACAAAGGAATTGACTGGTAACGAGGATACTTTTCAGATTTATGCTATTGATGCTTTCTGTTGTTCTGTTTATAGTTTCTTCAGATTTTACAATCAACCAACAAAAGCTATCATTCATGCAGCATCTATGGGAGGGGATACTGATACTATAGCCAAGATGACGGGAGATATGTGCGGTGCTAGTTATGGGTTGATGTGGATTCCAGATAAATGGAAAGGGGTTGAGAGTGAGGGTGAATTCATAAAATTATCTAGTCAGTTTTAAAGTAACGTTATTCAATATTATCAGAATATTGAATCTTAAAAATATATTGATAGAAAACAAAATGGTACTCGAGGACATTATAGAATTTCTTCCTAAATACCCAAGTATAGGGGACCAAGAAGGTGATCAATACAATCCATACGACGAAGACTTTTATCAGGCCATTTACAGGAAAAAGGAGCTTTATGACTTTCGTCTTAAAAAGACGGAAGATCTACCTGATAAACCTGGTGATCTACAGGACCACCAGACCATAATATCCAGGCTCTTTTCTTCGTATACTCCATATGATAATCTCTTACTTTTCCATGAAATGGGTTCAGGTAAAACATGTACTGCTGTTAGCGCAACAGAAAAAATTAAATCTGAAAACAACGGCTTCAAAGGTGTTTTGTATTTTGCGAAGGGAGAAGCTCTCCTTAATAACTTCATGAACGAGCTCATTTTCAAGTGCACTGACGGGAGATATATCCCAGATGACTTCGATCAACTCACGAAGATGGAGAAGGTTAGGCGTAAGAAAAAGTCTATTGGTGAATATTACACACTCAAAACTTTTGAAACATTTGCTAAGCAGGTATCCCAGTCATCAATCAATTCAATCCGTAATACTTACAGTAATATGATCATTATCATCGATGAGGTGCACAATCTACGTATACAGAGCAAAGAGAAAGGATTGTCTGTATATAAAGAGTTCTACAAATTCCTTCATGCAGTGAAAGACTGTAAAATACTTCTAATGTCTGGAACTCCTATGAAGGACTCGCCTGAAGAGATTGCTTCTGTCATGAACCTTATTATCCCAGAAAATATGAAGCTTCCAACTGGAGATGACTTTATGAAAGAGTTCTACGACGAGACAACAGATAAGGTTAAAAAAGATAAAATATCTAAACTCAAAAACATATTCAAAGGTCGTGTTTCATACATGAAAGCCATGCAATCCGACGTCAAAAAAATCTTCCATGGTGAGAAAAAAGGAGATCTTAAGTTTTTGAACGTTGTGGAAGATAAAATGGGTGACTTTCAGTCAAAACACTACGAAAAAGCTTATATTAGCGATAGAGACGAGAGAAAGGGGGTTTATTCTAAATCTCGTCAAGCAGCTCTATTCGTATTCCCAGATGGAAGCTACGGCGAAGATGGCTTTAAAAAATTCATCTCTAAAACAGAGAGAAGAGCTGTAGTTCAAGATGAAGAAAGAAAACAGAAAATGTACAATTTCTCTGTTAAAGATGCTCTCAACAAGGAGATTAAGGCAGACACACAAGAGGGAATGCTTAAAAACCTTGAGAAGTTCAGTAGTAAATATGCAGCATCTATACGAAATATTCTAGAATCGGTAAAAAATGGTAAGTCGGTTTTTATATATAACGAGTTTGTTAAGGGTGGGGGACTAATCCTATTCGGTGCTATCCTAGAGTTATTTGGTTTTACAAAAGCTAGAGGAAGCGAACCAACAGGACAAAAAGCTCTTAGGTATGCAAACCTCACAAATGTTACATCTACAACAAAGGAGATAAGAAACCTAGTTGATCGGTTCAACAAACCTGACAATGTTAACGGAGAAATTATCAGCGTCATCATGGGATCGAGAGTCATTTCAGAAGGATTCTCTCTGCAAAACATACAGGTGGAAGATATTCACACACCTTGGTTCAATTACTCAGAAACATCACAAGCTATAGCTAGAGGTTATCGCCTTGGATCACATAAAACTCTTATAGCTTCTGGTATAACTCCGTCGCTTGATATCTACCAGAGAGTTTCCATACCAAACAACGACAAAGTTAAAAGCATAGATCTTTTCATGTACGAAACATCCGAGAAAAAGGATATTATCATCAAAGGTGTGGAAAGAATCATGAAAGAGTCAGCTATCGACTGTGCGTTGACATACAAAAGAAACAAAAAACCTGGGAATGACGGCTTAAGAGACTGCGAATATGATAGTTGCGAATATAGTTGCGATGGCGTTCCGATGAAGATGATAGAAGACGGTCTAAGCATGAAACAACAAGATTATTCGACATTCCAACTTTACTACAACAATAACAACATAGAGGCGATAATAAAAGATATAACAGATATATTCAAAACCACTTTCAGAATAGATTTTGATTCTCTTAAAGAAGAATTATCAGAATATACAACCTTCGAAATACTATCAGCTCTCCGTAAAATGATCAACGAAAGTACACCCATTGATAACATGTACGGCCTGGTTTCTTACATCAAAGAGGAGAATAACATATACTTTCTCATAGATAACCTTTCAGTTGTCGGAATCCTCTCTTCTGAATATTATACTCAATACCCACATGTCAAGACTCCTTATAATTTTAGTAGAATCATCAAACCAATCTACTTAGAGTCTTTACCGAAAGCGGTAGAGGAAGTTTTCGAATCTGAAAATATGTCTGATTTACGTAAAGCTCTCAATAAACTTCCAGATGAAATACACGAGAATATTATCGAAGGTAGTTTACTCGCAAGAAAAAATAACATTGATGTCAAACGCAAACAACGCGACCTGATTCTTGAATATTTCAAGAATTATTACGCCGAATATGATGGCGTATGGGTATCGTGGTTACTATATGACGAAGAAGATCAGATTCTCCGATGTCTCGAAGGAGATAAATGGGATATTTGTCCTGAAAGATACAAGAAAATATTAGATGAACAAAAGAAAAACGAGCAAAAATCACTTGAAACAAACCCTTATGGGTACTATGGGCAGTTTAGAAATTTTGACGCGGATTCAGAAAAGAATAAACTTACAGGTAGCTACCATTTCTGTATCAGAGATGTATCAGAAGGAATCGAGGAAAAAGGAAACAAAAGAAAATCAGGTAAACAATGCCAAACATGGCAAAAACCCGATCTTCTCAGACTAGCCATCAATTTTAAGATACCCATGCCAGACATAGACGACAATGACATTAAAAATGAAGATTTTGTTGATGTAAACAGCAGATCACAGATTAATAAAGCTATTAAACAGACCGAGAAAATCGCTGACAAACAGGATGCTTGGAATAATATACAGTCTATAACCAACAAACGTGTCACAAGTACTATTGAAGAAATGGGGATTATTAACCCAGAAGAATACAGTTTAGATGAACTAAAGAGAATATTCTTTTTCGCCAGACTGATGGTCAAACCCCTCTGTTGTATTCTTCAGATCTGGTTCAAAAATAATGAACTTTGGCAGGAAGATCCAGATGGTTGTGGTAAAGGGGATAAGAAAAAACCCACCAAGTTGTAAAATAAATTGATTTTTAGAATGAAGTTTCATTGTAAAAAATAATCATCATGAGTGCTACTCTTTCCAAGGGCGAAAAGAATATTAAAGCTAGAGATCTTCTCCTCACAGTTTATGACAAGGCTGAAATCACACAGGAACTCATGGACACTCTTCTGAATATGCTTCTTAAAAACACTGATGAGGTTCCTCTATGTGTAGAGGTCGAGGGTGTAAATAGTGTAACCAGTTCTCCTTCTGGTTCGGAAGACAATTCAAGCGTTGGTACAGGTTCTGGTTGCCCTTACGAGTTCTCCAAGGGAAAGAATAAGGGACAGACTTGTGGGAAAAAGACAAAAGGAGGCGTCGTTTACTGTTCCAGACACAAGAAATTTGAGGATACAATTGCACCGAAAACTAAGAAATCCCTCCCAAACCCAAAGAAATCGGAATCAAAGACTACGAAGAAAGAACCAGAAAAGAAGGTTAGCAAGGTCCTCCGTAAGAATCACGCAATAAACCGCCTATGGCACGAACATTCGAGGCTTGTTTTCAAATCAGCTAAAGAACGTGTTGTGATCGGGATATGTCAGGATGGCGACGTCCTACCCCTGTCTGAAGCTGATATCGAGACTTGTAAATTTTATTCCTTCGCATTCGAGAAGGAAGAGGTGACTGAAGAGGAAGGGGTGACTGAGAAGGAAGGGGTGACTGAGAAGGAAGGGGTGACTGAAGAGGAAGAGGTGACTGAGAACAAGAAAAAAGAATCTTTATTCGATAACAATGTTGCGTTCAGTTTGGCAGAAGAAGACACGGTGGACACTAGTACTTTTGGAAAGGAATCTGTTCGTAAGATAACAAGTACAGATGACGTTGGGGACATGTTGAATGAGTTGCAACTAGAGGACGGTTTTATCGAGGAGGAGGAGTAAGTAAAAGTGTAAAAGTGTAAAATATAAGTGAATTTTGTAACCATACAAATGGTTACAAAAACTACCTACTTACAACAAAACATCTGGTATAACCAGGAACATTTCGATTTCGACTCTATTTTCTCTGAAGGTTGAACACGCCTTCTTTTGTTGTCAAAAGTATTTATTGTGTCCGTATGGGGTATTGGTCGCTTGTTATACCTTACTTCTCCATATCCATTTATTGACGCAACCTCTTTATCATATTTGTCGTGATTTTGATTCATTTGATTTATTTGCTTTATTACATTATTACGTATTAAGTCAAAATTAAAATTGATTTTTAGAATTATATACCAAAAAATAAGATAAAAAATGGTTTCTAGCTCTTTCACTAAGGATATTAAGCCCGATGCATTGTTCGGCAAGATTATGATGACGATGAATTCTGAAGGCCTCTCTGAGGCCATTTCTGTATTGAATGACCACTCAGACGAGTGTACGGATGATATTAAAAGTCTTGATGACTTGCTCAAGCTGCTTTCTAACCTAGATGGGATGTCACCTTCAGTTCTCAAATATAACGAAGATCCTTCTTATCTACAGAAAGAGCTTATCTCTGATGGCTTCACTATGGTATCTAATACCAAGAAGGTAATTAAGCGAGGAGGTGGTGGTAAAAATAGGTATGTAGGTGGTGGGGACAAGAGTGTAGGAAGTGGAAATAGGTATGGAGGTGGTGGGGACAAGAGTGTAGGAAGTGGAAACAGGTATGGAGGTGGTGGGGACAAGAGTGTAGGAAGTGGAAACAGGTATGGAGGTGGTGGGGACAAGAGTGTAGGAAGTGGAAACAGGTATGGAGGTGGTGGTGGAAACAGGCGTCCTAGTCGTCCCGCAGGTCCAAACGATGAGTGTAGGTATTGTCACGATACGGGTCACTTCAAGCAGGATTGTCCGAAGTTGAGTCAGAAGGGAAAGTGGAACAAAGACAGCGATAGGTCTAACTACTCGGGTAAACAGTCTCCTCGTGAGCCTGAGCACGAGCCTGAGCCTGAGAGGACATACTCCCAGATTTTGGAAGATGATTTTCCGACATTGGCAGAAAATAATAAGCCGTCTATTATTCATGATGATACAGTTTTGGTTTCCAATAATCATGTATCCAACTTTGTAAAGAACATCAATGATCAGTACCCTGCATTGAGTCTTAAGAAGAGAGGGGTTATTTCTAACAGTAAACCTACAGAGCCTAAGGTTGAGGAGCCTAAGGTTGAGGAGCCTAAGGTTGAGGAGCCTAAGGTTGAGGAGCCTAAGGTTGAGGAGCCTAAGGTTGAGAAGCCTAAGGTTGATACTAGTGTGGGTTGGGGTAGTGGTCTCAGCCTTGCTAGTAAGATCAAGGCTGCTGAAAGCGTGAAGGTTATTGAGGAAACCAAGAATAGCGAGGTGAAACTTAGGGACGCGTTCGACGATTATTCCGACGACGATGAAAAGGTGAAGATGGATGTGTTGTAAGTGTTGTAGGTCATGTGTTTGTTAGATAAAAATTTTAGAATGTAAATTACATTCTAAAAAATCAAGAGAATTACAAACTTTATGTTGTGTTTAGATAAATGAAAAGTAATTATGGATCTACAAATGCTTCTCCTGGATACGCAAAGGTATCACAATATGGTTCTAATGGTATTAAGGCCATAATACCTCCTACCCCCGCTACATTAAATCCTTCAGTATTAGCTGTTTTGAAGCCTCATTCTGTTGCTTCTATGATGCCGCAGACTAGCGGGATGACATCATCTCCTGGTTATGTTACACTTGGAAGTTTATGCAGAAAGTGAATGTTGAATTTATACATCGTTCACGTGTATAAATTCAGTAGATGTTTTTTTTATTTTAATTTTCTCTTGGCTATGAATAAAATGTCTGCAGGAAGTGTATCTCTTGAATCGGCAATCCGTACATGTAAAGTTGATACGGCATATGCCTCTAAAATTGAATCTGACAGGTTCCTCAACCCTAGTAACATGGTGTGCCCCGTTTGGAATGGTGTTGACTCTACTGGGCGTCAGGTGTGCCCTGATTCCTTCTACACGAAAAGAGCTGGATGTAACAGTGCTACCGATCGTGTTTCTGTCGAGAATGATGTCTCTCGTCCTCAATACATGGAGTACATTACGCTGAGTGCCTCTGGTATTAAGGGTAATATGTACGGAACTATGCCCGCGGCGAACTCTGCTATGCGCAGCGAGGATCTCCGTGGTGTTAACGATTTGACTGGAAACTTCGGTCTTCAGTTCGGATCTAAGGTCCTTGGTGGATGCGGCGTGGATGCTTACAAGAGGGGTATGGCTCAGGTTGCCCAGTCTCAGCGTCAGGAGCAGGCTCAGGATGCTGGATACGAGGCGTACATGCGCCGCAGGTCTTCTGGTATGTAAATGAAACAAATATCTTATATCAAAAGATATAAGATCTTATATATAAATGTTTAACCCAGAAAAGATGTGTTCGAAAGAATTGATAGCAGTTGCAAAATGCTGTGAGGATAGAGGTCCTAAGAATGATGAATGTAAGAATTTAATTAAAAAGGCAAGCGCGTGTGTTTCATCTTATAGTTTTATGTCATCTTCATCAGCCTTGAGTGATTTTCTAGCATTTTTAAATAAAATGTAAAATCTTATAACATTTATGTTACAAGAGGTAATTAGAGGTAGTAATCAACTTCAAGGGTAATAGAACCAGAAGTCATATCGTCAGAAGACTCAGGACTCGAGTCAACTATGTAAAATAAAACAGCTGTGTCACTAGTAACCTGTACTACACTGCCAGGAATATTAGGAGGTTCTCCACTTGTATTTCCAGTAGCTAGTTGGAGTATTCCTCCAGCACCAGTTTGGGCTATAGTAGCAGTTCCTCTACTGCAAAGAGGTAGATTAGAACTTACAGCCATGTTAAAAAACTGTGCCCCAGTCAAATTCTCTCCCTTATATCTAACAGCAACTACGTTTGCGCCTTCAGGAAGGTGTGCAATTGTAGAACCAGAGCTTGCAATTGGTAAGCCAGGCTGGGTGTTGAAGTAAATTATAGTTTCTACTGGTATAGGCGTGATAGGTGTATAGAATACAGCAGTCCTTTTAGAACTTCTACCTCCAATATTCAGAGACCCAGCTTCCAACGAACCAACTGTAAGGTTGGCTATATTAGATCTTCCAACATTTAAAGTGGAAGGGTTTAAAATCGCATTACGAACTCTCATATTTATAATACAAAAAGATTAATTTAAAGAATATAGTCAATTTCGACAATCAAAGTTCCTGCTGTGATCGGCGTGTTACGCATACCAAGAATAACAAAATTATCTCCGATAGTAACTTGTAAACCAGGAGCTCCGCTAGCGCCACTGCTATTTGCTGTAAAATATATTCCTCCAGCGCCAGTATTTGCAATAGTTTCGGTACCTCCGACTATAAGTGGTAATGAACTAGCGCTTCCATCGAATGTACTGATGCCAAGGTCAAAAGCTGATCCACCAGACGGTCCAACTAGTCCATCACCCTTGTATCTGACAGCTATAATATTTGCTCCATCAGGTATAGTTAATAGGTTAGGGTCAGAAGAGCTGGTTGCTTTTGCTAAACCAGGTGAAGTCAGTAAAGATGATGTTATTCCAATTGGTGTAGGAGCTTGGTGTGAATATCCAACAACAGTTGTTGTCGGTAATTCTTCACCTACTGTTAGAGAATGAGCATTTACAGATCCTGCTGTAAGAGAATTTATTCTGGCTGTTCCAGCGGACATAAGAGTCAAAGGGGTTGATAAATAATGTGTCCTCATACTTACTTTATTATAAAGTAAACTATTTATTAAATTATAGCCTTAAAGAGTTGAATGTTTTTTTTAAAACATGGATGTTGAGACACGTGATCGGCTAATTCCAT
>Ga0181596_10005044_pt1 | contig 11711 bp, 9 predicted proteins | sample 041ome_6_FD_148655 | JGI IMG/M metagenome (GOLD analysis project Ga0181596, IMG submission 148655) | Coastal salt marsh microbial communities from the Groves Creek Marsh, Skidaway Island, Georgia - 041402US metaG (spades assembly) | ecosystem: Environmental > Aquatic > Marine > Intertidal zone >... | reverse complement strand
CTTCTTCTTCCCCGGTTGGTGTCTGCCGTTTTCTCTCTGGTTCGCGCCTCTTTCTTTTTCTTCCGAGAGGAGGAGGAGAAGGAGGAGGAGAGATATAGATAAAGAAGAAGAAGAAGAAGAAGAAGAGGAAGAAGAAGAAGAGGAGAATCCATCGAAGAACTCCTCGTGCGGCTCGGCGTTCACCGCGTGCACAGAAGGTCGACCGAGCGAAGAGAATGCTTTCGCGAGACCGATGATCAGGAAGAAGACGACGGTGGAGATGGCAGAGAGGAAAAGACAGTTGAGAAGAGAGAAGGAAGAAGAAAACGAAGAAAGAGACAAAGGAAAGGTTAAGGTTGCCTCTCCTGGTATCACGACTACTCTTTTCAGCATATCTACGCCACGCGAGGAGAAGGAAGGAAATAAAGAAGAAGGTGGAAAAGAAGAGAAGGATAATAACAACAACAGCGTCGTCGCGAGAATCGAGTCCGGGCGGTCGTTTTCGTACGCCGGCGAAGAGATCGTCTCGAAAGAAAGGAGGAGAGAGGAAGATGGAGAAGAAGAAGAAGAAGAAGAAGAAGAAGGCGATGAAGGAGAGGAAGGAGAAGAAGGAGAAGAAGACAAACGATCGAAAAAAGAGGAACTTCGATCGGAGCAAATTCTTAAAGAGCTTAGAAATGAAGGCTTGTTGGACTCGATACAGAGTTCGACCGCGAAATATTGGAAAGAGTTAGCCGCGAAGCGGAAGAAGACGAAGAAATCGTTCGGAAACAGTTGAGTAAGTGCACTACCAGAGACAAAGAAAGAAAGAGAGAGGGAGAGGGAGAAAAAAAAGTTGTTGTTTGAGAGAAACGCATGATATCATCATCACTGTAATACATCTTTATATTGTTGACTACTCCTAAACGCAAATCCTTCTCTTTTCTCTCTTCTACGTCTCGTTGAAACGAATACCTCCGGAGTTCCACACGACCCAAAACGTTCCAATCATCAATCCAATAATCGTCGTGAACGATAAAACGATGAAAATTTGTCCAAACGACACCTTAGGAATTTCGAATTTCACTTCTTTCGGTTTATCAACCTTCATCGGTTTCGCGCCGTACGTCGCCGCGTCCGGTTCGTTGAATGGATTCTTCACCTTTGTAGCCGGCTTCATCGGCGCCATCGGAGATGCACTCGCGTTGGTGGCAGAAGAAACTTTCGCAAACGGCGAGGATGGCGTGCTAGTGCTCGCCGCCGCTGACGAAGCAGCGAATGGAGATTTCGGCGGCGTCGGCGGCGCGGATTTCGGCGGCGACACGTTATCGAAGGGACTCCTCGCCGCCGCCGCCGCCGCGAAACTACTACTCTCTCCTGCCGAAGAAGAAGAAGAGCTCGTAGGCGCATCCTTCCCTGCTCTATTCGTGGTTTGATTAAACGGTAAATTCTGTTTCGCTCCGGCGGCTCGATCGGACACGCCAAACTTACTCGGTAAAGGTTGTATTCTCTTTCTCGAAAAAGGCGAATCGGCGACGGATTTCTGAAACTTTTCCTGATCTTCTCCGGGAGCTCGCTTGAATTGATCGTCGCCCCCGTTGACATTGTTGAAATTGTTGTTGTTGTTGTTGTTGTTTCCATCGCTCTTTACTTGTTCTTCTTCGTTCTCTCCCTCTACCGTCCCCGTGGCTCTCACTCTGAATGATGATCTTCTTCTTAATACCGATTTTGATGATTTTGAGGACGAGAAACAACACGACGCGCACCCCCCAGAGAGAGAGAAAGACGACGACGAGGAGGTGGAAGACGTCGCTCGCGAAAAGTGAACGATGTTGTTACTGTTGTTGTTGTTGTTGTTAGTAGTATTAGTATTCTTGTTGTTGCGTCCCCGTAAGTGGTGGTGGTGGTGCACTGTTTTTGTTGCTGGGAGTACTCCTCCTCCGCAGGAGAAGCTGCTCGTCGTCATCGCCGTCGTCGTCGTCATCGAAGGCAAAAAATAATATTCGTGTGTCTTCTCTTTTTGAGGAAAAGGAGGCAAAAAAGAGAGATTTTTCTTTTTTTTTCTCTTTTTCTCATCAGTGGCTGTTTTTCTGTGGAGGAGGATATCTCTCCCTCTCTCCTCTTTTTGGATATCTTAAAAATTAGTCCTTCTTTTTCTCTCTTTTCTCTCTCTGAAACACGCGTTGTTCCTTCATACTTTCCCCGACGCACATTCACATTCACATTTAAAACACACAAATACCATCATTATGTCATCGGCTGTGAGTAGTAGTTATCTCGCATTAGTATCTCTTTATCTCTTCTTCTTCTTCTTACTCTCTCACTCTTTCTCTCTCTCTGGAATGTGTTGTTGGTGTTTTATGATCCCACCTGGATTTTATCTTCTTCAAAACAATAATCAATCCGTTACTATACACACTCCAGAGCGCGTTCTTCATCGCGTGAAACAAAAACTGACGACTCTTCTCTGACTTTTATATGCGCAACAAAAATAACACAACAGATGCAACAAATTTCCATGCGCGCCGCCGTTCGCTCGTCCACGGTTCGCTCTGCGAAAAAACAACAACAATCGCAAAGAATTCGCACCGTCACTCGTGCGGGTGATGGCGAATACGGCGCCTCTGGCACGTCTTTTTACACGACGACGGAGAAACAAGACTCGTACCCATCTTTGGAGAACATCTTGGACAAGCACTGCGCGGACGCGACTTTGAAAGCGTGCATCAAGGAGCTCTTGGACGGCTGCGCGGACATCACAGAAGCGTTGAGATCGGCTTTGGTGACGGTCGAAGGCACGGACAACTCCTTTGGCGACAAACAGTTGTCCGTCGACGTCATCGCGGATAACATAATGTGGGATTTGGTCAAATCTTCCCCGACGATTGCCTTCGGCGCTTCCGAGGAAGAACCGGTGATGGTCAAGTGCAGTGGTTCTGATTACACCGTGTGTTGGGATCCGTTAGATGGTTCGAGTATCGTCGACAACAACTGGGCGGTTGGTACCATCGTCGGCGTGTGGCCGAAGAACACTGGCACCGGCGACGACGGCATGTTGGGCGCGACTGGCAGAGACCAAGTGTGCTCCATGGTCGCGTTGTACGGCCCGAGAACGACGGTTATCGTCACTTTGGACGATGGAGTCTACGAATTCTCCTACGGGTGCACGCCGGAAGGCTGCCAATTGCCGGACGGTTCCTTCGAACCGTGGATTTGCTCCAGAATGAACATCAAAATCAACGAAGACTCGAAGATCTTTGCGCCGGCGAACATGAGAGCCGCCCAAGACACTCCGGGCTACAAGGCTTTGTTGGATTACTACATGGATAACAGATACACTTTGCGTTACTCTGGCGGTTTGGTGCCGGATGTGTACCAGCAGTTCACGAAGAACATGGGCGTCTTCACGAACCCGACTTCCAAGACTTCCCCGGCGAAGTTGCGTTTGGCGTTTGAAGCCGCGCCGTTTGGTGCCTTGGTCGAATTGGCTGGCGGTAAGACTTCCGATGGGGTTACTGGCGGCAGTATCCTGGACGTTCAAATCAACGAAGTCGATCAAAGAACGGCGTTGGCGATTGGTTCCGCGAACGAAGTCGCCCGATTCAACGAGTTGGTCGTGAAGAAGTAAATGAAAACTAAAACTTTATATAATAATATAATTTACTCACAATCTACCGTATCTAGACGACGTTCTTTAAAAAACTTCATCACGTCTACACGCACCGCCGCGGCCGTCTCTGTTTCTTTTTCTTCTCTTTTTCTAGTACAGTATACAAATACTTCTACTCCTGTTACAACTGGTGCACTCTTCTGTTCATCGATTTCGGATCGTTCTCTGCTTTCAAAGCGTTCATAAAATTGTTGAAATGTCTGTTCTCCGAATCCGTCGGTTCGCTGAAATCGTATTCATTTCTTCCACTCGTGAGCACGTATTTTAATGCCTCCGTCAGCATGGTCAAATCGTCCTCGTCTTCGATGAATTTAGACGGCGTCTGTGCGTGTCCCATACCGCCGGCGTTGTCGTTGTTATTGTTGTAAGCGTTTTCTTCTCTTTGAATTTTGTCCAACAAAATCGATTCACTCTTCAACTCTTTGTAATACCCAATTCTATTTCTATTTTCCGGCACGTATCGTCGCCACCACGGCCGTTTTGCTTCTCTCTGCAACTTTTGTCTCAATAGCAAAAGGCGCCCGGCGTACGCCCGTTCTCGAATGCGGAAAAACGGATTCGCAAACCGCTCGACTTTCATCGAACTCGGTTGCGTGGCTAAAGATCTGTTCCTCGCAAGCACTATCGTGTTCAAAACTAATCTGGTAAAATCGTCGTCGTCGTCCAAGTACGCTGCAAACCGTAGATTCATTGTCATGTACTCGTGCCCGGAAAATATGAGACACGAATCTGGAACGTTTTGTAAAGTCTTGTGTAAATTTGACGCGCATTCTTTCGCGCGACCTTCAAAAAACGCACCAACGCCCCCATTCAAAATGACATCTCCGCAAAATAAAGCCTCTACGGTGCTCTCATCAGACGATTCCACGTTTTTACTTCCTTTCTTATGCAACGCGAATGCTATGTGTCCTTTCGTGTGACACGGCAAATGTATCACGCTCAACGCCACGTCCTCTCCTAATCGAATAACGTCGCCGTGCTCGACAAAGTGGGTAGCCCCGTGGCAATTATCCATCTTGTGCGCGTACACCGGTAAATTTTCATTCTTCATCAACTCTTTTAATCGCACGTTTCCTCCCGCGTGGTCATGATGTTTGTGTGTGCACAAAATCATCTTCAACTCCACGCCAACTCTTTGCGCTACCCCCAACGCGCTAATGGGATCCGATGGATCCACCACCGCCGCCGTCTTCGACTGCCTATCTACGATCAAATACGAGTAATTATCCGATAAAAACGGAATTGGAATTACCGCGGCAGACGAAAGCATTTCTGTTTGCGTGAACGAGTGTATGCTTCTCAACACGTCCCCGTTGTCGTTTTCGTGTTTCTTCGCAATCGAACGCAAGTGGATGTACCGTAAAATGCTCGAGTTTGCAAAGATGTAATATATAATCCCGAACCCTTTCTCTCCGAGAAACGCCCACACTTGTCTGGGAATAGCAAACGCGTATATCGGGTACGCCGCGCACGTGATCGCTAAAAACATAACCCCGAACAGGCTGGAAATCAAGTTAAACACCATCGCTTTCCACGTGATGAATGGATTTTTCTCGTATTTAATATGGGTCATGTTCATGTGCGTCGTATCCGTCCGTTCTAAACGAGACTTGGATTTATTCGCAGCACTGGGTGGAAAGTTTGTATCGCGTGATGGTGGTGGGTGCGTTGGCGCGCCTGGTTTTGTCGTCGTCGTCGTCATCATACTAATGCTATTTTTATCGCCCATTTCGATGTCCTTTTCCAACGCCTCAGACATTTATATAGTTTTAGTATATGCGCGAAGAAGAAGAAGAAGAAGAAGAAGAAGAGGAAGAGAGGAAGACCGCCGATCTCTAAGCGAACGAACTCGAACTCGATTGAATGCTCTTCTATCGAAAATGTAAAGTGTGTATCTTCTTCGTTCTAAGAAAGACAAACGACGCACAAAAGTGAGAACAAATGCGAGTTTTTGATGTTTTTTAAAAAGAGCGCTTACGTTTTTAAAAGGACGCTAACTTACGTTTTTTCGAGAATTTTTCGCGAGCAATTTTTCGTCGTTATATTAGCGCACGCTAAACACAATAAAAGAAAAGAAAGAAGAATGACGACGACGCGAGAAGGATGCCGAAGAGGAGGACGGATCGTGGGGCAATCTTTACTCCGTTCTTCTGCTGCATCTGCATCCACTTCTTCTTCTTCTTCTTCTGCGGCTTCTGTTTTTGAAGCGAGGAGAGGTGGAGGACGGCGACCCTTTTTTTCTTCGAATGCGAGTACGACTCGTGCGAACGACGAGAAGAACGACTTTAATACCACTCGTTTTTACGACGGGAAAGGATTCCTGAAAGGATCCCAAGGAGATCGGAGTTTTTCGTGTTCTTCCTCTCCCGTGTTGTCCTGGACGACAACGATACACAACACCATTGGTAGTAATAATAATAATATTCGGGAAAATAGTTTTAGCAACAACATTCAGATTCAGAGGCAATTTTTCAACTCGAGAACGAACCCTTTACAGTTCGCGAAAGGAGGCGGGAAAGGGAAAGCGAGCACATCCTCTGAAACGAACGACAAGAAAAAAGGAGGTTCATCGAATAACAAAGAAGGAGGGATGTCTTTAACGCACTGCACCGGAGCGAACTACTTCAAAACCGGCGAAGACCCGAAACTTTTACCGGACGAGGAATATCCGGACTGGTTGTGGGAGCTAGCGAAGCCGCAGTTGAAAATATCGGATTACGAGAAACGAAAAGAAGAGTATTGCAGCGAGCACGGAGAAAATTCGGATTGGGGAGACGCTTTTACTTGGGAAGAAATGAGGAAGTGGAGGAAATTGGTGAGAAGAGCGAAGATTAAGAAAGATAACGCGTTGAGAGCAAGAAAGTAAAACCATGTCTAGTTTTCTAGTTACCGATAGTATCGCGTTGTAAAAATATATATTAAAAACTGTACGTCGGTTGAAGTACTTTGTGTGACGGCGTCGACGACGGCGTCGACGACGACGACGACGATTGGATAAGTATTATGGACTCTCTTTCAATTATCTTTTTTTCTTCAATTCTTCTTCGCTCTCGCCAACTTTCTGGCTTCCTCGTTTTCTTTCACCATCTTTTCCCAGCGAATCTTATCGAACTCTTCCGGCGTCAAGAAATCTGGATCCACGTAAGATCTCCAACTCCACATGTGACAATCCATACAAATCGTTTCCGATTCAAACTTTTTTTTACCTCTGCACCACGTTTGCGTGAAGTGGTGTTCTTTCGTGTTTGTGCTTCCGCAAGCGAGGCAGTCCGGAAACCGGTCGTTTTGTTTCCACCTCGAAGTCCACTCGGCGACGGTCATGATTTTCATCCCCTGACCTAACGACGGATTAATCTCAACCGGGTCGCCGTGTAAGATTTTCATCCACTCCGTGGAGTGCACTTTCGCTTTCGGATTCGCGTTCGTCTCCGTATACACATCACCGTTTAAATTATCCGCGTAGAGGTGCGTCGTGTCGATTTTATTCTCCTCGTCCTCATCCTCGATGTGCTCTTTGAGGGATTTTTTTTTGGACGAAGAAGATTTCTTTTTTTTCTCCGACGGTTTGTCCAAATCGGTGATTTTAGCCATGCTTGGTTGTTGATGCTACCTGTGCGTGTGCGCGTGCGTGTGCGTCCGAGCATGTTTTGTTTCACGAGAACGACGAGGAGGGATAAAGAAAAGAGATTTGTCACTTCCCATCACGACGCGCGCGTCGTTTTCTTGTTTCAAACGCAAAAGAAGAATTCGTCGTCCACATGCGAGATTAAAAAAAAATGCGCTTTAAACGCTTCCTGGCGACACGAGTGAAAGAAAGAAAAGAAAGAAAGAAAGAAAGAGATTCACAACGCGCGCACCTCTTTATGCGCGTATATACCAGAAGCAGTGTCGCGCTCAGAAGACAGAAGAAGGTTTCTCGCGGATACAATACGCAAAAAGAGAGTGTGTATTGCGTGTAGATTATGTGTTTTTGAAAAAACAAAAATTGAAGCGTTTTTTTGATTTTTGATTGAAGAGAACAACACACAGAAGAACAAAACAACATCAGACTCTTTTCCCCGCCGTCAAAAAAGACCACCCCCCTTTGTTTTTTGTTTGCACATCGAGAAGAAGAAGAAGAAGTAGTAGTCAAGAAGAAGAAGAAGACAAAGAGCACGAACACACGCGGTATACACGAGATGCATCCTGTCGTTGTTCCTTCTTCCTGGCGGCCGCCAAAATGGAAAAAGAAGAAAAACAACAACGACGGGGAAGAGGAGACAAACAAGGAGATCTTATTAAAAGAAGAGCAGGAAAAGAAGTGCTTTCACGGCGTGAAATGCTTGAAGAAACAACTGAAGAAAGCGCTCAACTTTGAAGTCGGGAAACTGAAACGACGCGTGACGATGCATGATGAGAAGAAGAACAATAAGAACAACAACAACAACAACAACAACAGCAGTAAGAATACGAAAAAGTTGTCGTCGGCGGAGAAGAAAGCGACGGAAAAGCAGTTACAGGCGGCAAAGACGCTCTCTGTGGAGGACTTGGAATTCGTCGCGAAGAAGTTAGCGAACGACTGCTTTCGGGAAGCGAAAGGAGAAGACGAAGTAGAAAAAGGAGGAGAAGGGAAAGGAGAAGGCGGGATTTTACCGCCGCCGGCGTCATCGCGGCTGTCCTCCTCAAAAGAAGGAGGAAATGAAGATTTGCAGAGAGCAAAAGAAGTCGTCGCTCGACGCATCGCGCACGCCAACTGCGTGAAAGAAGAGATGGAGAGTTTGAAAGCGAGGATCCTGTTGGTGCAAACGCGTGCGACGCAAATCGAAGAGGCGCGAAAACGAAGCGAGGAGAGGCTGGAGAAGAAAAAGAAAAAGAAGGAAGAAGCGGCGAAGAGACGAGCGGAGGAAGAAGAGAAGAAGAAGAAGAAGAAAAATGGTAACGGCAATAGTAACGATAATACAAACAGAGGCGATTCGGAGTCGTCAAGATCAGAATCCGAGGAGTCCGAGGAGGATGACGAGAAAAAATTTTCTTCGAGCGGCGGCGAGGAGAGCGACGATAGTCTGTCGCTTTCAGAAGAAACGAGACAAGCCATGCGCGAAGCAAGAGAAGAAGCGAAAGAGAAGAAGAAGAAGAAGAAGAAACGGAAGAAGAATATCGATGATGAGAACGACGATGATGACGACGACGACCCGTTGAAATCGGCGCCGTTACCGCCGCCAAAGAAGAAGAAGCAAAAAGCGAGAATGGGCCAAAGGCAACGTAGACTACTGGCCGAGCAACAGTACGGCAGAAGCGCAAAACACGTCATCGCTGAGCAAGAAAAAGTCGAGGAAGAGCAACGGAAAGCCGAAGAGGATCTCAAATCTATGCATCCCTCGTGGAAAGCTAAACGAATGGATGCAAAAAAGCCGATGATTATTCCTCTAGACAACAACGGGAAAGGTAAGAAAGTTGTGTTTGATAACGACGGTGGCGATCGTAGAAAGCACGCGGCCACGAGCACTCAAAAGAGAGAGTATAAAGTCAAAATGCAATCAACAACACCAGGTGATGACGAGAAACCGTTACACCCCTCGTGGACTGCAAAGTTGAAGCTAGATCAAGATGCGTGGGGTGGCGGCACGATTCCGTTCGAAGGTAAAAAGAAAACCTTCGAGTAGAAAGGAGTGATGAGTAGCGCAGTAGTGATAGAAAGTAGTAATTAAATAGAAGTAGAAATACAGCACAACATACTAGGTACAGTACGCTTGCTTGTCTGAATCTTTGCTTACATTCACCTAAATTCTAAATTCTAACTAAATCGGCATATTCTGGGCAGACTTTCCTGCACTGCTTCAACAACTCGATCGCCTTTCCCCAATGCCCTTCGCTTTCTTCGTTTTGCGCTCGTTTGTGTAAATCGTACGCTCGTCGTCCGTTTTCGTCGTTGCACTTCTTCTCCACTCTTTCGTACATCACGTCCGTTCTGATGATTATTTTCAATGCGTTTTCACCAACCGGCGCGCCTTCGTGCACAATCTCTTGCCTAAATATCAACACGCTTCCTCTCTCGCACTTCGCCGCATCTCCGATCCAATCTTTCGGCCAACGATATCTAGATTGCTCGTCCACGTCAAAGTGCGACAACGAACTCTCTTTCGGCTGATTATAAAACAGACTCGTCTCCCCGCCTTCTTTGCACGTGTTCAAATATACCAACACGCTATAAAACGATCGACGGTTGAAACTCTCCACGGTCGCGCCGTCCGTGTGCGGGCTGAAATGTCCTTTTCCTACGTACTTATTGAACAATAAATGGTCGTTAATTCCGTTGGCCTTCCATTTACCTTCCAAACCGCTCTCGTGTAACGGATGATCTTCGTCGATGACGAGCTCTTCGTCCAAGATGAACTTTCTCACGCGCTTCCATAAATTTTCCGCAATCTCTTTCGATCGAACTTCCACCGTATCCGAGTTTCTAAACATAGACGTCGACGACGACTTTGAATCATTAATACGGGAAGTAGCTGATGTATCGTCGCTGCTCCAAAACGAATACCCGCGATCTGTCCTCTTTTCGATGCCTTCGATCAACTCTCGACACTCCTCGCTCGAGAGCACGTTCTTCAGCACGATTGCTTTCAATTCGTGCACTTCTTTGTTCTCCGTAACAGAACTACTACTCGTAGCCGCAGTAGCAGCGCATCTTCTGCACATGATTTGATTTCTTTCTTCTTCTTCTTCGTCGTCGTTTTCTTGGTTTAACCGCGGGGTTGTCGTTGTTGATGATAAACATCCGTGAAATCTCTCGTCCACAAAACTCTCTTTTTTCTCTTTCGGTCGGATGTTTGTAAAATCCACTCGAACGAATTGTTGTCCTCCTCCCACCGTCGTCATTTTGTCTCGTTCTTCTTCTTCTTCTTCTTCTTCTTCTCTTTTTGAGGGGTTCACGCGGTAGTCAGACGACAGACATTTTTTTGTGTCGTCCAACTCGTCGTCGTTGTTGTTGTTGTTGTTGTTGTTGTTGTTGTTGTTGTTGTTGTTCAGAATTGTTGTGTGGTGTGAAAAACACAGCTGACAGCTGCACAACAAATCGGAAACTGAAAAGTGCACAAATGCACTTTTTCTCTGCTTTCAAACGTTTGCTTCAGAAAAAAAAAATAATACTACTAATGGCTTTTGCAAAGAAGAAGACAAAGAAGAAGAGTACTAACGACTTTGAGGAGGAGGAGGAGGACGATGCAGACGATCAACGACAAAAGAAGAAGACGAAAACAACAAAAAAAGATGACGACGATGATGATGATGATGAGAAGACAAAGAAGACGAGGACAAAGAGAACGAAGGTAGCGCTGCTGAAAAACATCTTAATTTGCGGGACGCCAGGCACTGGGAAAAGCACGCTCGCGAAATTGGTTTTGGAAAAAGTCAACAACAACAACAACAAACGAATATGTTACGAATACGTCAACGTCGGCGATGTTTGCAAAGCGAAGGAATTCTACCACTCGTTCGACGAGAGATTGAACTCGTTCGTCATAGACGAGGATAAAATTCTGGACCACTTGGAACCTCTCGTTCGTCGAGGAGGGATGATTTTAGACTATCACTCGTCGGAGTTTTTCCCGGAACGATTTTTCTCTCACGTGATTGTTTTGACGTGCGGGAGGGAGAATACGAAAATTTTATACGAACGATTGGAGAAGAGAGACGGGTACACGAAAGAGAAGATTAGACAAAACGTGGAGTGCGAGATATTCGGGGAGTGCGTGGAAGAGGCGAAGGAGGCGTATACCGGGGATGGAGTCGTACACGTGCGATCGAACGAGACGGAGGAGGAGATGGAGGAGACCGTGAAGTTTATCGCGGAGGAGTTATTGGGCGCTAAATTGAGATGAACATCTACGGTACTACTGATACTATGCACTATGGATACACACTATCGCTATTAAACTAGAGCTTATGCGTGTAAACACGCCCAACGCTTAAAAAGAAGAAGAAGAAGAAGAAGAAGAATCAATCATCTCCGCGCTCGTAAATCTCTCTCTTACTCTGAGCGTTCCTAACGTAGTTGTTTCACTATTCTCCTCGCACGAGAATATCCCTACTGATCTCCACTCTT
>Ga0181596_10005036_pt1 | contig 11733 bp, 10 predicted proteins | sample 041ome_6_FD_148655 | JGI IMG/M metagenome (GOLD analysis project Ga0181596, IMG submission 148655) | Coastal salt marsh microbial communities from the Groves Creek Marsh, Skidaway Island, Georgia - 041402US metaG (spades assembly) | ecosystem: Environmental > Aquatic > Marine > Intertidal zone... | reverse complement strand
GGAATTCCTGCAGGAATATCGGCACTGGCGTGAAGGTATGATTGTGCCGCTGCGCGCGTTGCGTCGTCGTTGTGGTAAGGAACAGCAGCCGTTGTACGGGCAATTATTGCAGGCGGAACTGAGTGCCGAGCGACAGGGGCTGAATCTGTTGTATGCCGTGCTGCAATCCGCTGCTGTGCAAAACCGCGCACAGGTAATAACGGACAACAGGCTGCTGGATTTTGCGCCGGCTTTTTATGCCGCAGCAGATCTCGCAGGTAATAAAAAAGAGGCCGCGAGGCCTCTTTTTCAACACTGGCTGACATTGGCCAGCCAGTAATGCTTTTCCACTTATCGATCAGTTGTCGCCGAACAGGCTGGACGGCTGGTCGTTCAGGGTTTCGCTGCTGTCCGGAGCACTGTCCGGTACGCTGATTTCCGGTTCCGGTTGTGCCACCGGTGCCGGCATTTCAGCCGCAGTGGTTTCTGGCAGCTCGTTCACAACCACCGGCGCAATTACAGCTCCGGTAGCGGCTGTGGTTGCTGTTTCAACGGCAGATTTTTTTTCCGCAGCGTCCTGCGCTGCTGATTCGGTTACCGGGGCGTTATTGGCGGCGGGTTTTTTCACCGGGGCTTTTTTCGCCGTCACTTTGGTTGCCGCTGCTGTGCGGGTAGCCGGCTTTTTCGCTGCCGCTTTTTTGGCCGGTGCTTTTTTTACGGTTTCTTTTTCCGCAACTGGTTTGGCAGCCGCTTTGGTTGCGGTTGTCTTAGCTGCAGGTTTGGCAGCTGCTTTGGCGGCGGGTTTTACCGGTGCTGCTTTTTTTGCGGCGGGCTTGCTGGCGGCTGGTTTGCTCAGGGTGATTTTGGGCGCGGTAATTTTTACGCTGCCGGCACTAAGACGAGCCTGGGTTTTTTCAAAATCGGATACCACTTTTTCCAGTGCGGCGCGGGATTTTGTTTCCAGGGTCAGGTTGGCCAGTACGGCTTTGGCGGCTACGGCTGTTTCTTTGGCGGCTTGCTGTTCTTCTTTGGCTGCGTCTACACGGACGCGGGCCGCTTCCAGCTGACGTACGGCAGCAGCGGTTTTATTGGCTTTTACTTTTTCGCTGGCGGCTTTGCGTGATTCATTGGTCTTGGCCAGTTTGGCGGTCGCTTTGGCCTGAGCGGCAACGGCTTTATTAACGGCTTTTTCTGCGTCGGACATTTCTTTGGCACGGGCGCTGGCCAGCTTGCTCTGCAACGCGGCCAGTTCTTTTTCCAGTTGTTGTACCGGGGTCAGTTTGGCGATACGGCTGACGGCGGTTTTACGGACAACAGGTTTGGCAGCCACTTTTTTAACGGCGGTACGGGCCGGTGTTTTTTTGGCGGCGGCTTTTACGGCCGGAGCTTTGGCAGTGGTTCTGGATTTTGCTGCCGGTTTTTTTGCAGTTGCAGGTTTGCGCGTAGCCATAAGAGTTTCCTCGCTGCTGAGACCAGATCATTTAAAAAAAAAGATTATACGGAATTATTGGCCAGAATTATCTGCCGGGCGTATTTTTTCAATGGTTTTTTCCAGCCACTCCATCAGCACCAGCCATTCTTCCATATCTTTGCTATCGGTCTGACCAATATCAATTAAACCCAGGCCGTGCTCGCTGGCACGCACATAAAACTGCGTGTCGCGGAAGGCGGCGACAAAGGGAATTTGCAGGCTGCTGAGAAAGCGTTCGAGCTTGGCATAAATTAAGGTGTTTTTACGTACCCGGTTGGCCACCACCGCGATGGGTTTCGGATTAATACGATAGGCGCGGGATAATAAAACATCGCGGATAAAGGCTGTGGCGGCACGGATATCAATGGCCGATGGAATAACCGGAATAACAATAACGTCTGACTGCTGAATAAGATCGGATAACACATTACCGCTGAGGCCGGCCGGGGTATCGATAATTACCCGGGTCGTACCCACAGGTACGCGCAAACTCCAGGTGCGGGTACTGGCGTTGGGGACATGACGCTGAAACGCAGCCACGCCACTGATTTTGGGCAGATGTTCGTCGCGCACCTGTAACCAGTCCATGGAGGAACCCTGCGGGTCGTAATCAATCAGCGCAGTACCATGGCCACGGGAGGATAAATAGCTGGCCAGATTGGTGGCCATGGTGGTTTTGCCACAGCCGCCTTTGGCGTTGGCCACCATAATACGCACCGGTACATCGTGCCGCGTAACGCGCGACTGTACGGTGACGGGTTCAGGTGTTGTTGTTGGTACTGTGGGTTCGCTCACGCCGGCGCTCCTGCTTTCCGGTTACTGCTGTTATCAGCCATGACTATCAGATGCTCTGCGACTGCGTAGCATAGGGTATAATCCGCGGCGGTGGAATGAATTACATGGAGCGGGTAATGAAAAGAAAAATCCTGTTTTTGGCGGTGTTTTTGCTAATCATCGCAACCCTGCCCTGGTTGCTGATGCAGCGCGGTGGCAACTGGCTGCCAGAGATAACCGCAGACCGCGGTACCGAATCCACTCCCTCGACCCGGCAGACGTTTTATAAATGGCAGGATGCGTCTGGTCAGTGGCACTTTGGTGAGCAGGTGCCAGCAGGTGTGCAGGCCGTCGCCATTAATGTCGATACCGCTGCCAATATTATTCAGAGCGTTAAAGCGCCGGCAGAAACCGCTGAATCTGCCGCGGTAATCAGCACCGAAACGGTTAACGATAACGCTCCGCCAGCACCGTTACCGGGCGTGCCTTTTACGGTGAATCCGGCGGATATTCCGCAGTTACTGGAACAAACCAAACAACTGCAGCAACAGATGGGGCAGCGCCAGCAGCAGATCGATGCCGTGCGCTGAGATAAATACCCTTTATTGCAGCCGGTATAACAGGCCGTTACTGCCGGCGGCCAGATAACCTTCCCCGTTAAAGGCAACGTCTTCCACCAACACCGCACGGCTGCCGAGGGTTTGTTCGGTTGTCGCCCGCCAGCTGCCTAAACGGATACCATCATTCACCTGCCACAACTCGATACGGCCAGAGCTGCTGCCGGTTAACAACTGGCGGCCATCGCGGCTGAAACGGGCGGCGCTGTAATGACCACGGGTTTTACCGATTTCTGCCAACAGGCGTCCGGAAGCCACATCCCAGATGCGGCCGGCATCGTTCATGGCGGAGGTAAACAGCAGGCGGCCATCGGCCGAAAATTCCACGGTTCTTACCTGGTTGTTTTGTGGCAGTTGCTGCAGCAGCCGGCCATCACTCAGGCTCCACAGGCGTACCTGCAGATCGTCGCTGCCGGTGGCAGCGATTAATCCATCAGGGCTGATGCTGACACTGTAGACAATGCCATCGTGGGGCAGGCGCTGGCGGATGCCGCCGTTTTTGATATCAAACAGGGTGGCGGTGTAATCGGCCATGCCGAGCAGAGCCAGATCGGCATTGCTGGTTAACGCGATGTCTTTGATGTCGCCGGGGGCATTCCAGAACCACACCGCTTCGCCGCTGGCGCGCTGCCACAGCACAATGGTGCGGGTGTCGGTGGTGGCCACAAAACCGCCATCCGGCGAAAAGGCGGAGGAGGTGATGCTGCTGTAGGTACCGTCTTTATGGTTCCAGTCGTACAGGCGTTCGGCCGGGGTCGTGGTCCACAGGCTGCCGCCATGATGCAAGCTGCCGACCATCAGGTCGCGGCCATCGGGGGAGAAACTCTGTGAATGGGCGCCCTGCAGAGCCACCCGGGTCAGGCTTTGCGGAGCTTTGGCATCGTCGCAGCCGGTCAGTAAAAACAGGCTGGAGAGCAGGGCGGACACAACAATAAAACGCATAAAAACACTACCTGACAGGGCAACCGGCCACCGCCGCGGGCGACCGGACGGGGATTAACCGGTGACCAGCTCGCGGTGAATGGTATGCAGGCGGGCGATCAGTTGGTCTTCCAGTTCAAACCGATCTTCCAGTACTTCACCGATGGCGGACAATGCTGCCGGTAGCTGGGCCAGTTGTTCAAAACCACAGCGCTCATCGTTGCTGTCGTTAAAATCGACACAGCGCCCGGTGAGGGCGTCCAGTTTTGGCACCAGCTGGCGCGCCAGTTCCAGACCGCCGTCATCAAATTCTTTGGCTTCGCGGATCAGCTGTTCGTAAATTTCAAAATGGCCGGTGGAGCAGTAGTCCATCATGCTCTGGCAGAAATCCTGCACCTGTTGGCCGAGGGCGTAATCGGCCGCCAGCGGTTTACTGGCCAGCAGATTGCAATATTGCACGATCAGTTCCTGCCGCGCATTCAGCCAGTTGTCGATCAGTTTGTGTACGCCGCCCCAGCGTTCGCGGGCATTTTTGCAACCTTCCAGCATGTCGATCTCCTCGTGCCCGGCATAGGGGCGCGTCATTATTCTGATAGGCCTTGCGGCCGGGACGAACCACTATAGGCCGGTAAAAATCCGGGCGGCAAGTGTCTTTACGGTGCAGCCTGCCGCAGGGTGCGGGTCAGCGCCCAGACAATGGCAGCGGTAAAGCCGATAAACCACAGGCGCAGCCATTCCGGCATGCTCAGGCCCAGAAACATCCAGCTGATTTCGGCGCAGTTGCCATTGCCCTGCAGCATAATGCCGAGCAGCTCGCTGAGCGGCAGGGTTTCCAGCATATAGTCAAAGCTGGGGCCGCAGGCCGGTACTTCTTCCGCTGGCAGCCCCTGCAGCCAGACATGATGGTCAGCCGACCACCAGCCGAACAGTGCGGCGGCCAGGGTAAACAGCAGGGCGGCGGTGAGCCAGTGGCGATTGCCTGCCGGTGCGGCGATAAAGGCCGCCAGGAAACCCAGCCCGGTCAGCAGGGTGGCCAGCCGTTGCACCATGCACAGCGGACACGGGTCCAGAAACATCACGTACTCAAAATAATACGCGGCGGCCAGCAGGCTGACGCAACTGATAAACCCCAGCAGATAGCCATGGCGCAGGGTGAGGGATTGGAAGATGGCAGGCATAACAGTGTCCGTAACAGCGGTGCAGAATGTGCCGGAGTCTACCACAGCGGGCCGATCCGGCTACAATCGCAGCACTGGTGTACACTGTGGTGCTGTTGCCCGCCAGGCGAAATTATTCGGGAGGATATGCGGATGCTCCGCCATTGGAAATTACTGGCCTTAATGCTGAGTTTGTTGCTGCCTGCCGGTGTACAGGCTGAAGATGCACCGGCTACCGATACCGCCGCTACGGATGCTGCCGCTACGGATGCTGCCGCTACGGATGCTGCCGCTCCGGCCGGCCCGGCTAAATATATCTATATGGAGCCGGCCTTTGTGGTGAATTACGGCAGCACCGGGCGTATGCGTTATTTGCGTACCGAGGTGGTGTTGCGGGTGTCGTCGGTGGAAGCGGCGGCGCGGGTAAGCCAGCACAAGCCTTATTTGCGCAATAATCTGGTGATGCTGTTCAGTGCCCAGGAAGGCGAGGTGATGAACAGCCCGCAGGGCCGGGAATCTTTGCGCAAAGTAGCACTGGACGAAGTGCGGGCGGTGATGGAACAGCTGGAAGGTACGGCGGATATCGACGACCTGTATTTCAGTAACTTCGTGGTACAGAACTGAGTTCTGTACCACGTCGTATATCGCCTAGCGGTGCAGGTAAGCCTGCAGATAATCCCCGAACGGCAGCGTATCGCTGTCTTCCAGATCCCGTTGTTCCTGTAACGATTGCGCCGCCAGTTGCTGCCAGTGCTGCAGTACATCGCGGCCCAGTGGTTCGGCCAGGGTTTTGCGGTGTTGTTCGGCTTGCTGCAGCGTCAGCTGGGCAAATTCCAGACCTTTTTCCTGCAGTTCCCGCAGTACCCGTGCCGAGGGTGTTAAGCGGCTGTCGGCCAGTTTCAGGCGTTGCTGATTCAGGGCGTCGCGGTGGAAGGTGGTGCCGTTGGCGGTATCCATCAGCTCCGCCAGCGCGGCCATTTCATCCAGTACCTGCAGGCCCCATTGCTGCAGGCTGATACCGGCATCGCCCTGCTCCAGTTGCAGCCCCGGCCGGCGGCCTTCCATCACGGTTTTGTGCTGGTTGCGTTTGATGCGCCAGAATTCGTCTTCGTCAATGTCCGGACTGTCCTGCAGCAGACACCAGGTGAGGAAAACATCCATAAACATCATCTGCGGCACATCAATGCCCAGCGGCAAAAAGGGGTTTACATCGGTGCAGCGCACTTCAATGTATTCCACACCGTATTTATCCAGCGCCTGCAGTGGTTTTTCACCGTTACGGGCGATGCGTTTCGGGCGGATATCGCTGTAATACTCGTTTTCGATCTGCAGCAGGTTGGTGTTCAGTTGCTTGTAATGCCCCTGCTCGTCCTGCACGCCAATGGCTTCATAGGCCGCTACCGGTTTGGTAACGGCGTTACCCAGGGTGTGAACGTAGCGTTCGAGGGTGTTGTGGCACACCATCAGTTCCGATTGGGCGTTGTTCTGGTAGCCCAGATCACTCATCCGCAACGAGGTGGCATAAGGCGCATACAGGGTATGTTCGTGCAGGCGCTCGAGTTTGTGATCGCGGCCCTGCAGGAAGCTGGCGCACACCGCCGGCGAGGCGCCGAACAGGTACATCAGCAGCCAGGAATAACGGCGGAAGTTGCGGATTAAGCCGAAATAACGCGCCGACACATAGCTTTGCGGGCTGAACTCGGCACCACGCGGGTCTTGCTGCTGCAGCAGCGGCCACAGCGCTTGCGGCAGCGAGAAATTGTAATGAATGCCGGCGATGGTCTGCATCATGCGGCCATAGCGGTGCCATAAACCATGGCGGTAAACATGCTTCAGCTGGCCCAGATTGGAGCTGCCGTACTGCGCAATGGGTACGCTCATTTCCCCTTGCAGAATGCAGGGCATGGAGCTTGGCCAGATCAGTTCGTTGTCCATCTGCTGATAGGCAAACCGATGGGCAATATCCAGATGCGCCATGGCTTCATGAGCGCTGGTGAATACCGGGGTAATAAATTCCAGCAGGGCTTCGGAATAATCGGTGGTAATAAACGGATGCGTCAGCGCGGAACCGGCGCCCTGAGGGTGGGCTTTCTGGCTGATAACACCCTGCGGCGAGCAACGTAAACCTTCTTTTTCCAGGCCGCGATGCAGCTGGTTCAGCAGGGGCAGATGGGCCGGATCGGAAAACAATGACAAAGCGTGGGAATAAGTGGCCAAAATCGCCTCGGGGCATAAAACAGAATGGCCGGATTATAGGGGCAAACCGCGCTGCGGGAATAGCGCGGTAAGCAAAGGAGTGTTCCGGATTCGTTGAGCGTTGGTGCCTGAGGCTGGAGGCTTGAAGCTTGAAGCAAAAAACGCTCGCTGCGCTTGACGGGAGACGCCAAAAATCGTCCAGCGTCCAGCGTCCAGCGTCCAGCGTCCAGCGTCCAGCGTTCCGGCAGTTACTACCGGGCACGCCGAACCCTGAACGCTCAACCCCTAACCCTGCCCCCCCAAACTACTTCTTCGCTTTGGCAAACGCCGCCGCTAAGGCGCCGGCCATCGCGCCCTGCGCCGGGGCTTTGTCACCGAAGCTGTTGCGGCTGGGGGCACCGTTTGCCCGCTGACCGTTGCGCTGCGGTTTTTCACCCGCCACTCGGCCCGCGGCCTGTTCGTTGGCATCGTCGCTCATACGCATGGATAAGCCGATGCGCTTACGCGCCACGTCCACTTCCATCACTTTCACTTTGACGATATCGCCGGCTTTTACCACATCGCGCGGGTCTTTCACGAAAGTGTCCGATAACGCGGAAATGTGTACTAAGCCGTCCTGATGCACGCCGATATCCACAAAGGCACCGAAGGCTGCGACGTTGGTGATCACGCCTTCCAGCACCATGTTCGGCTGCAGGTCTTTAATGTCTTCCACACCGTCTTTGAATTCGGCGAATTTGAATTCCGGGCGCGGGTCGCGGCCGGGTTTCTGCAGTTCGCTGACGATGTCTTTGACGGTGATTTCACCGGTTTTCTCATCGGCGAACTGCGCCGCATTCACCGATTTCAGCAGCGCGCTGTCGCCGATCAGGCTGGCCACGTCGCGGGAGAACTGGTGGGCGATTTTTTCCACCACGGCGTAAGACTCCGGGTGTACCGCGGAGGCATCGAGCGGGTTTTTGCCGTTCATAATGCGCAGAAAGCCGGCGGCCTGTTCAAAGGTTTTGTCGCCCAGACGAGGGACTTTCAGCAGGTCTTTGCGCGACTGGAACGCACCGTTGGCGTCGCGGAAGGCGATGATGTTGGACGCCAGTGTCGGGTTCAGACCGGAGACGCGGGTCAGCAGCGGCACCGAAGCGGTGTTCAGATCCACGCCCACGGAGTTCACACAGTCTTCCACCACCGCGTCCAGGGTGCGCGCCAGCTGGCTTTGGTTGACGTCGTGCTGGTACTGACCGACACCAATGGATTTCGGCTCAATTTTCACCAGCTCGGCCAGCGGGTCCTGCAGGCGGCGGGCGATGGAGACAGCGCCACGAATGGTCACGTCCAGGTCGGGGAATTCTTTCGCCGCCAGTTCCGACGCCGAATACACCGAGGCGCCGGCTTCGTTCACCATCACTTTCTGCACATGCTTCAGGGCTGGCTGGGCTTTGATCATGTCGCCGACAAATTTGTCGGTTTCACGCGAGCCGGTACCGTTACCGATGGAGATCAGCTCGACGTTGTGTTTGGCGATCAGCGCTGTCAGCACGGCGGCGGATTCGGCCAGGCGGTTCTGCGGCGGGGTCGGATAAATAGTGGCGTAATCGACCACTTTGCCGGTGTTGTCCACCACCGCGACTTTTACGCCGGTGCGCAAACCGGGGTCGAGGCCCATGGTGGCTTTGCGGCCGGCCGGTGCGGCCAGCAGCAGGTCTTTCAGGTTGTCGGCGAACACCTTGATGGCGTCCGCTTCGGCGCGTTCACGCAGGTTGCCGACCAGTTCGGTTTCCAGGTGCGTCAGCAGTTTGATGCGCCAGGTCCACTTCACCACTTCGGCCAGCCAGCGGTCGCCCGGGCGGCCTTTGTTTTCAATGCCGAAATGTCCGGCAATCATGCCCTCTCCTGGGCTGGCGGCCAGCTTGTCGTCCGGGTCGCCGGTGACCAGCGAGAAGCTGAGAATGCCTTCGTTGCGGCCACGCAGAATGGCCAGGGCGCGGTGGCTGGGCACGCCTTTTAAGGCTTCATCGTGCTGGAAGTAGTCGGCAAATTTGGCCCCGGCGCCTTCCTGACCCGGTACCACGCGCACCGACAGGGTGGCTTCCTGCTGCATAAAGTGACGCAGCTTGGCCAGCAGGTTGGCGTCTTCGGCGAAGCGTTCCATCAGGATGTACTTGGCACCGTCGAGGGCGGCTTTGGCGTCGGCCACACCTTTGTCAGCACTGATGTAAGCGGCCGCTTCGGCTTCCGGATCGAGGTCCGGATGGTTGAACAGCGCATCGGCCAGCGGCTCGAGGCCGGCTTCAATGGCGATCTGACCTTTGGTACGGCGCTTGGGCTTGTACGGCAGATACAGGTCTTCGAGGCGGGTTTTGCTGTCGGCGGCCAGCAGTTCACTCTGCAGCTGCGGGGTCAGCTTGCCCTGCTCGTCAATGCTTTTGAGGATGGCGGCACGACGGTCTTCCATCTCGCGCAGGTAACGCAGCCGCTCTTCCAGATTTCGCAGCTGGGTGTCGTCCAGCGCGCCGGTGATCTCTTTGCGGTAACGGGCAATAAAGGGCACGGTGGCACCTTCGTCCAGCAGGGCAACGGTAGCCGCTACCTGTTGCGGGCGGATGCCCAGTTCTTCGGCAAGGCGCAATCCAATGGTGTCGTGACTCATAACAATCCTGGTGAATCAGAAAAACAGAGGCGGGAGTATAACGAAGCCAGCAGGCTTGAGGGAGAGAAGGTGATGCAAAGCCTTATTACTAATTTCCATAAAATTAGTAATAAGGCTTTAAGGAGCGCTTAAATGTAGCCGGAAGCCCACTGTTAATGGGCTTTTCGGGGCATTGAATGATTGGTAGAAACACATTTTATGGGCCGGTTTTTACTTTTTCTGCTAAATCCGCTGGGGCAATGAACAGGTCTTTCTTGCCCACTTTAACCTTGCGCAGCAGGTGTAATTCATCTGATAACTTAAGTAAATCGGATCTGGATGTTTGATAGGTTGTGCCATGTGATCCCTGATGACTTTTAATCGTATATTCCATTCCCGGGTGACGCAGGGCATGTTGCAGCAAGGCCAGCTGGCGGTGATTGAGTACCTGTTGCAAGGGCGAGTTTTCAATCAGTGATGAAGCTTCCTGCAGGCGCTGAGATCGCCGCTTCAGGTACTCGTGCAAATCCCGGATGGCTTCACGGATGACTTCGAGCTGGTGGATAACGAAATAGGTGACATCGTTCGCGTCGGTTTCCGTATTCAGGTAGGCCTGCATGTAGCGGCGTGGAGCTTTTTTGATAACGCGGGAAATGGATATGTATTCCATCAGCCAGTAATGATCCTTTGCCATCATCCAGTAAAACAGCGCTCTTGCGGTGCGGCCATTGCCGTCCACAAAGGGATGGTCGTAACCGATCATAAAATGCACCACGATGGCGCGGATAACGGTTGGAATGTAATTCGGGCTGTCCATGCCATCACTGTGATTGGCAAAGTCACATAAGGCCTGCAAACGCTGGGGTAGTTCACTGGCTTTCGGGGGAATATGCAGCAGAACATCATCTTCTGAGAAAACACAGATGTCATCCGCAGCCTCCCGGAATCTGCCTGCCTTATCCATATCTTCCGGCCCCAGGGTGTCTTCTGTCAGGATTCTGTGCAGTTCAAAAATAAGCGATGGTGTGAGCTTTTCTTCTTTGTAGTCACGGATAAAGAGCATGGCCCGGTGGTTGTTGCGGATCATCTGCTCAGAATGATCCTGTGGCTCCCGGCCCGTTCTTAGCATTTCTTTAGCTTGACGCCGGGTCGTAGAAGCACCTTCCAGCTGGCTGGAGCTGATCGCTTCTTCAATCAGGGAGCCAATCAGATAAGTCCGTTTGGTTTTCTCATCGGTGATCTGCTCATCAACAACGATGGCACCCGTGCTGTTTTTTTCTATCCACAGCAGATCTCTGACGACACCATCCGGCATGCAAAATGAAATCGGTTTGCCGGCTTTGTCATGAAATGGAAGTGCCTTACTGAGCTGGGTCCGGCTTTGTCTGATTGCCAGCCAGAACAGCTCTGGGTCGTAACCTTCCGGCGGCGTCAGATGGCGGAGTTTATCCCAGGGCAGATAACGGCCTTTGCTGTCATACGGCCCAAGGCTGGCAGAAAATAGTTTGCCAACTTTGCTCATGGCTTCTCTGGAATCCAGTTGCGCCAGATAGCTTTCAATATTGGGTGGCGTTTGCGGAATTTTCATCAGGGTTACCCGGCATGCAGACTTATTGAGTGAGTATATGGTCACTCAGAGCATTTGCTACTAATTTTCAGAAAATTAGTAGCAAATGTAATTTTTCTTTTTCTGTGTGGCCTGAGGCCCGTGGATACTGACTTCAGGTGTTTGCTGACATTAGTAGATAAACAGGATAGTCCGGTGAAACCTGATGCTGGTTAAGCACCTGAGCCTGTCCGGGCGGGAGGTGGGAGGTACAGCAATATTCCGGCACTAACGTCGAAATACGGATGAGAGAAGCAAAAACGGGAGCCGAAGCTCCCGTTTTTTATGACGCGCTGCTGTATTACAGCTGCGGACCGGCAGCCAGAATGGCGTCGGATACGTCGTACTTCTTGAAGTTCTCTACGAACTGAGCGGCCAGAGCTTTGGCG
>Ga0181596_10005034_pt1 | contig 11736 bp, 12 predicted proteins | sample 041ome_6_FD_148655 | JGI IMG/M metagenome (GOLD analysis project Ga0181596, IMG submission 148655) | Coastal salt marsh microbial communities from the Groves Creek Marsh, Skidaway Island, Georgia - 041402US metaG (spades assembly) | ecosystem: Environmental > Aquatic > Marine > Intertidal zone... | reverse complement strand
GAGCCAGCGCCACCGGCATACTCAGAGTTTCATTGAATAAGCGGGTTTCCAGGCTCAGTTCCGACATGTTGCGCAGCACGCGCTGGCGCAGGGCGATGTCGGCCAGATCCGCCACGTTACGGCGCAGGGTGTGCTCGGCATAGGCGCCGCCGTCGATGTAGTGAAACAAAAACGGCGGCAGCTTGCGTTGGGCAGCGGCGCGGTAGTCGGTGGAGGCGGAAATGATCATGGAGTCACCCGGAATCAGGAATAAGGGTTGTGCGTAAAAACTGTGCGCGCCGGGTTAGCGGCGCGCAGCGGTCGGTCAGGTTCAGCTCGCCATCAGTGGGTCACTGATGCCCAGTACATACACTGCAAACAGCGCGATCAGGCCAGTAAACAGTACGTAGTACAGGGTAGGCCAGACGGTCTTGCGCAGGATGCTGCCTTCACGGCCGAGCAGGCCGACTGTGGCCGACGCGGCGACCACGTTGTGAATGGCGACCATGTTGCCGGCGGCCGCGCCAATCGCCTGTACCGCGACGATCAGCGCGCTGGAGATACCCAGGCTGTTGGCCACGCCGAACTGGAACTGGCTGAACATCATGTTGCTCACCGTGTTGGAACCGGCGATAAACGCACCCAGCGCACCGACGCTCGGCGCCAGCAGCGGGTAGATACCGCCCACGCTGTCGGCCACCCAGCGCGCCATCAGAATCGGCATGCTCGACAGCTCGGCGGCATTAACCCCGGAGTTGATCAGGATGCGCACCATTGGCACGGTAAACAGCAGCACGAAGCCGGCGCTCAGCAGCACGCTGGACGACTCTTTCACGGCGCTGCCCAGTTCACGCAGCTTCATGCCATGCAGGAAGAAGGTCGCAAGCACCACCGCCACCAGAATCCCGCCCGGCAGGTACAACGGTTGGAAGCTGGCGCTGACCCCGGTTTCACCGAGCAGGTCGGGGAAGTTGAGCATTACGCCTTTCAGCGCGGCGCTGACCTCGGGGAAGACCCGGCTGATCACCAGCAGCACGCCCACCAGTACATAGGGCAGCCAGGCGCGCAGGGCGCTCATGGGTTTGCTGGTGAGCTGGTCGAGCTTCATTTCCACGGTGCCCAGCCATTCAACCGGCCACTTGTCCGCCGGGGCGAAATCCCAGGTGGTTTTCGGCAGCAGAAAACCCATGCGTGCGGCGCTGGTGACAATCGCCAGGCCAATCAAACCGCCGGCCAGGGACGGGAACTCCGGGCCGAGAAACACGCCGGTCAGCGCGTAAGGGATGGTGAAGGCCAGGCCGGCGAAAATGGCAAACGGCAGTACGGCAAAACCGGCTTTCCAGCTTTTCTCGGTGCCGAAGAAACGCGTCAGCATCAGCACCATTACCAGCGGCATCACGGTGCCGACGATGGCGTGGATGATCGCCACTTCACTGGTGATCAACTGCAGGAACTGCGCCCAGGACGAGCCTTGCTCAACCAGTTGCGCGCCAATGCTGGCCGAGTCCAGGCCGGTATTGACCCCGACGATGATCGGCGTACCCACCGCGCCGAACGACACCGGCGTGCTTTGCACCAGCATGCCCATCAACACCGCCGCCATGGCCGGGAAACCGATGGCCACCAGCAGGGGCGCGGCGATGGCTGCCGGGGTGCCGAAGCCGGATGCGCCTTCAATAAAGCAGCCAAACAGCCAGGCAATGATGATCGCCTGAATGCGCCGGTCCGGGCTGATGGTGGCAAAGCCGGCACGAATCGCGGTGATACCACCGGAGTGCTTGAGGGTGTTGAGCAGCAGAATTGCGCCAAAGATGATCCACAGCAGGCCGAGGGTAATCAGCAGGCCTTGCACGGTGGAGGCCATTACACGGTTGAAACTCATGTCCCAGGCGAACAGGCCAACGCAGGCGGTGAGCAGGTACACCAGTGGCATGGCGTGTTTGGCCGGCCAGCGCAAACCGATCAGTAGAATCGCGGCGAGCAGAATGGGCGAGAAGGCGAGTAGAGCCAGAAGACCAGTTGACATGACGGCCTCCCCTTAACGCTGCGCGCTGAGTATGAATGAGTGCGGATGCAGCGGTATGGCAAGTCGATGGGCAAGAGCCGGCATGGGGAGACCTCGTTGGATTCTTGGAATTGTCTTAGTCGTGTAAATTGGTAATACCAATTTACACGACTGCGCGGTCAGGGTAAGAGTGACGGCTTTAGCCTGTCAATTAGCTGCCTTACGACTTTGGTCGAAATGTGCCGCCTTGCCTGTGTGCCAGGTGGGCGATAGGCTGGCCTGCAGATAGCCCGAGAGGCCCGTGACAGGTGGTCAAACCAGTGGAGTGCGGATAATGGAAGTGGGGTCGGTGCGTCAGCGCCGTTTGTCGGACGATATCGTCAGTCAACTGGAAACCATGATTCTCGAAGGCACGCTCAAGGCCGGCGAACGCTTGCCGGCCGAGCGTGTGTTGGCCGAGCAGTTCGGCGTGTCGCGGCCGTCGCTGCGTGAGGCGATTCAGAAGCTGGCAGCCAAGGGTTTACTGCTCAGCCGCCAGGGTGGCGGCAATTATGTGGCCGAGACCCTGGGGTCGACCTTCAGTGACCCGTTGCTGCACCTGTTGGAAAGCAACCCCGAAGCCCAGCGCGATTTGCTCGAATTTCGTCACACCCTGGAAGGCTCCTGCGCCTTTTACGCCGCGCAGCGCGCCACCGAGCTGGATCGCCAACGCCTTAGCGATGCGTTTGCGGTATTGCAGGACTGCTACAGCCGCAGCGGTAAGGTGACCCGTGCCGAAGAAGGCGCCGCCGATGCCAACTTCCACCTGGCGATTGCCGAGGCCAGCCATAACGCCGTGCTGCTGCACACCATTCGCGGCTTGTTCGATCTGCTCAAGCGCAACGTGCTGACCAATATCGGCGGCATGTATGCGCAGCGCGACGAGACCCGCGACATGCTGATCGAACAACACCGTGCTTTGTACCAGGCGATTATCGAAGGCCGCGCCGAAGAGGCGCGCAGGCTGTCCAATCGGCACATCGACTATGTGCAGGAAGTACTGGCCGAAGTGCAGCAGCAAGCGCGCCGGGAAGAGCGCGCACAGCGCCGGGGTGTTAGCTCAACACGTTAGCGCTTGCGTGGAAGGCGCACGGCCACCTCAAGGCCGCCCAGGTGGGAGTCGTCCAAGCTAATGCTGCCGCGGTGTAGCTCGACCACGCGGCGTACGATGGATAAGCCGAGGCCAGCCCCTTGGCCAGTGCCGAGTCGGTAGAAGCGTTCGAAGAGTTTGTCACGTTGCGCTTCGCTTACGCCCGGGCCGCTGTCCTGCACACGCAGCACGATAGCGTCTGCTTGCGCCTCCAGTTGCACCAGAATCTGCCCGCCGTCTGGGGTGTACTGCACGGCATTACTGACCAGGTTCTGCAGCAGGGTGCCCAGGCTCGGGCCGTCGGCCAGCAGCTGGTAGTCGGCTGGTTCAAGAACATCGAGGCTAAGCTCCTGATGCCGCTCCAGTGCCAGCGGGATCAGCTCGGCCAACTCGTTGCGCACATACTCCAAAAGGTCCAGCTCAACCATGGCTAACTGTGTGGCTTTGGGATCGAGGCGCGCCAGTGTCAGCAGTTGTGCCACCACGCGAGTGGCACGTTCCACACCATTGCCCAATTGCCGCAAAGCGTCGTTGCGGTCCTGTGGGTCGGGTGCTTCCAGAGCGTTTTGCGCGTGGATGCGCAGTACTGCCAAGGGCGTACGTAACTCGTGAGCTGCATCGGCAATAAAGCGCTTTTCCTGATCGAGCAGCTGGTTGACCTGCATCAGCAAACGGTTGATCGACGCCCCCATGGGTTCCAATTCGTGGGGCAGGGGACCAAACATCAACGGGGCCAGGCTGTCCGGCGCCCGTGCTTTTATTGATTCAGCCATGTGCTGCAGAGGGTGTAGACCCCAGCCGACCGCCAGCCAGAGCAACAGGGCCAGCAGCGGTAGGCCTACCAGCAAGGGCAGCAGGCTGCGTTGGGCAATTTTGCTCGACAGTTCACCGCGTACATCTTCACGCTCAGCCGCCAGTACCCAGTGATGATCCACGCTGTCATGCAGGACAAAAACCCGCCAGCGGTGCTCACCGAGGGCGAGGGTGTGATAGCCGCTGAGGTACTTGGCCAGGCGGCTCAGGCGCGCGCTCAGTGGTTCTTCGGCATCCGGCAGGCTGAGGCCCAGTTGGGCAATCATCTCCATTAACAGCCCTTTGGGGGCGCTGGCTGACTGGAACACCAATTCACCGTTGTCATTGAGCATCTGGAAGGCCAGCTTACTTTCGTAGTCGTGGCCCAGCAGCCCTTCAAAGTTGCGTGAACTGTGTTTGAGTAGCAGGGCTTCATCCAGCGCAGCCTGCAAGTCGCGGCGCGAGTCGCTGGACAGTTCGTGGCGTACCAGGCCCATGAGCATGCGTGAAGTTTGTGCCAGTTGAGCGTCGAACAGCTCTTCCACTTCATGGCTGGCATCGCTGTAAATCTTGTAGCTGATCAGGCTCATGCTCACGGTCAGCAGAGACAGCAGCAGAACCAGTAAGCGCGCGCGAATCGAGCGCAACAACTTCGGCATGTTATTTATCCACCAAGTAGCCGACGCCGCGCACGGTGCGGATCAGCTCGGGAAAGAACTTCTTGCGCAGGTGATGCACATGCACTTCCAGGGCATTGCTCTCCAGTTCTTCATCCCAGCCGTATAAGGCCTGCTGCAGCTTGTCGCGAGTCATCACCCGACCTGGCTGAGCGAGTAGTTCGTGCAGCAGAAGGAATTCCTTGCGTGGCAGGTTGACCGTCTGGCCCTTATAACTGACGGCCTGGCTGACCGGGTCAAGGCTGATGTCGCGATATTCCAGTACCGGTTGCGGACGATTGAAACTGCGCCGCAGTAAGGCGCGCATACGTGCCTTGAGCTCAGCGACATCGAAGGGTTTAACCAGGTAATCATCGGCCCCGGCATCCAGCCCGGCGATGCGGTCGCTGGTGGAATCGCGGGCGGTCAGCACCAGTACCGGCACCGGGTTGGCGGCCGCGCGCAGGTGCTTGAGCACTTGCAGGCCGTCCATCCGGGGCAAGCTAAGGTCGAGAATGGCCAACTCGAAACTCTCGCTGGTCAGCGCATGCAGTGCACTGCTGCCATCCTGTACCCAGTCGACGGTGTAACCCTCAGGCTTGAGGGCGGTGCGAATGCCTTCGCCCAGGGCGTTGTCATCTTCGACTAACAGAATGCGCATGCAGTGATTCCCAGTGATTCCAGCTCGCGTTGTAGAGACTACTCCAATTCGGCGTTGACCTTGCTCAGCAGCGCCTGAATATCCTGTTTGCGGCCGGCATCGGCGGACAGGCGATTAGGGCGTGCAGGTGCTTGCAGGGCTTTTTCCAATGCTGCTTTGGCTTCGGCATAGCGCTTGGCACGGGCCAGGTAGTCGGCATAGAAGTAGTTGGGGTCGATGCCATCCGGATTGATGGCCAGGGCCTGCTTGAGCATGGCTTCGGCTTTTTCATCATCGCCAAAGCCGATTGGCCAGCCGGGTACCTGGTAATACAGGCTGCCGAGGCTGGTGTAGGCCGAGCCGGACAGCGCTTTGGGGTCCAGGGCCAGGCCTTGTTCCAGGCTGGCTTTGGCCTCCTTGACCAAGCCGAGTGCCCCGAGGCCGCCCTTTGCACCCGCGTAGGTGCTGAGGATGATGCCATTCCAGATATGCAATTCGGCAGCACTCGGCTCGGCGGCGACGGCTTTTTGCGCTTGTGCGCTGAGGCTGGCAAAGGCTTTTTCGCGCTGTTCTTTGGGCACCTGATAATTGATCTCGGCCCATCGGTCTTGCAGACTTTGTAGTTGTGTCTGGCCTTGTTCGCTTAACGCGAAGGCGGGCAGGCTGGCGAGGCAGAGCAGGGCGCAGGCGGCGTTACGAATAGGGTTCATACAGGCTCCTTAGGGTTTGCTGCGGGCAAAACGCTGAATAATTGGGAGTTGCTTGCGCAGGGCATGGTCGACCATGCGGGGCAGCAAGCTGTTGAGGCGTACGAAGAGTTTTTCCGGCCAGCCGAGGTAGCGTTCTTCTTGCTCGCGGCGGATGGCGGCCAGCAGTTGCAGGGCCACGCTATGCGGGTCGTCCATGGCGACATTGAGTTCGTCATTCATGGCCACCACGTTGGCTGCGTTCATGCTGGTTTGCGTCGCGCGCGGGGCGAAGTAGAGAACCTTCACCTGAGTGTCCGCCAGCTCACGGCGCAGGGCTTCGGAGAAGCCGCGCAGGGCGAACTTGCTGGCGCAATACGCGCTAAAGCCGGGGTAACCGATGGAGCCAAATGTCGAACCGAGATTGACCACCAGCGCGCGGCCCTGCTGGCGCAGCATGGGCAGCAAACGATGGGTCAATTGCAAGGTGGCGGTGACATTAAGGCCGATTAGATCATCGATAGCGGCTTCATCATGCTGTTCGAGCAAGCCGAAGTGATTGACCCCGGCGGCGTTGATCAGCGTGTTGATGCCGCCGAAACGCTGCGCGGCAGCGACCACGGCTTCACGGCCGCTGCGCTCGCGGATATCGGCCTGCACCACGTGGACCTTGCCGCTTTGCGTCTGTGCCAGCGCCTGCAACACCTCTGGTTGACGGCCGACCAGCAGTAACTGCGCCCCCTCGGCCAGTAAGGCACTGACCAACGCCTGGCCGATCCCGCCGCTGGCACCGGTAATCACGGCGCGGCATTCGATGAGTTTCATCAAGGCTCCTATGCGCTCAGTGGCAGGCTGCGGAACATGTCGCCATACAGGCGGTAGACGACTTTGGCGGTGTGTACGATGGCCGTCTTGTCATCATCGTTGTCCAATTGGTTCATCAGCGTTTTGAAGAACTCGATGTGATCCAGATCGAGGCTGCCGTGGGAGCTCAGGTAGCTGAAGGCCTTGTTCGGCAGTTGCAATTTGTCCTGAATCACGCCAGCTACTTGGGTGGCGAGGGCGATGCTGGTGCCTTCCAGCACATTGACCATGCCGAAGAAACTCACTGGGTTATGTCGGGCGATGCGGTCGTAGACGTAGCTGACCATCAATTCGGTCGACATATGCGGCAGGCCGTTACGTACGGCTTCCTTATCCGCACCGCAGGCGGCGATGTCATTGAGCACCCATTCCTGGTGACCTTTTTCTTCGTCGATGTACTCGGCAATGGCCTCGCGCAGCCACTCCAGGCGCTCCGGCAGGCGCGAACCGCAGGCCATCAGCAAGGGCACGGTGTGTTTGACGTGGTGGTAGGCCTCGGTGAGAAAGGCGATGTAGCTGTTCAGGCTAACGGTGCCAGCCATGGCCTGGGCAATGATCGGCGCGCCTAGTAGGTAGTTGCGTTCAGCACTGGTTTGTTCGAGCAGTGATTCGTAGAAGCTCATCAAGCATCTCCATAGCAGGTTTGGTCGGCCATCAACTGTTCGATGGCGCTCTGGTAGTGGGTAAGCAGGGCATTACGGCGCAGTCGGCCATTACTGGTGGCCAGCTCGTTGTTGCTGCTGAAGGGATGTTTGGCGCGTAGCCAGTGGTGCACGCGGGCGTAGTCAGGCAGTGATTGGTTGGCAGCCGCCACGGCTTCGGCCAGTTGGCTGTCGCTGGTCGTCTCGAAGCGCGGCACCAGTACGGCGACGTTGCCGGGTAGGGCTTCGCCGTACAGCCAGGCTTGTGCAATGGGCAGTTGTTGCACCAACTCGGCCTCGACCCACTCTGGGTTGACGTTGCGGCCAAAGGCGGTGATGAACTGGTGTTTCTTACGCCCGTGCAGCACCAGAAACGGCCCCTCGAAATGGCCGAGGTCACCGGTGCCCAGCCATTCTTCATCGGTTACCGGTTCACCCAGATAACCCAGCAGACGCGGGCCTTTGACTTGCACTTCCCGATCGGCGCCGAGGCGTACCTGTAGGTGCGGCAGTGGCTGGCCAACGGTGCCGATACGGCGCTGCTCAGGGGTGTTCAGGCAGACCACCGACGCACATTCCGACAGGCCATAGCCCTCGAAGATCGGCAAGCTCAGGGCTTCGGCACGTTGCAGCAGTTGGCTGGACACACGGCCGCCGCCGACTGCAATAAAGCGCAGTGAGTCCGGTACGGGCAGGCCGCGTTCGGCGGCGCTGACCAAGGCCAGCAGTAGCTGCGGTAGCAGGATCAGGCTGTTGGGCTGAGCCTGCCCCAGCGCCGTCAGAAAACGCGGCAGGTCAAATTGGCTGGCACCCAGCAGGCCGACTTGCGCCATGGGCATCAACTCGATCTGTGCGCCGGCCAGCAGGGGGGCGTAAATGCCGGCGATGTTCTCCAGCAGCGTCGCCAGTGGCAGTACGCACAGGTGGCGTTCTACCCGACAGCTGGTACTGGCCTGCACCAGGCTGCGGGCTACGGCCAGTTGCGTCGCCACATCCAGGCACACACCCTTGGGCTGACCGGTGGTGCCAGAGGTGTAAGTGATCTTGCAGGTGCCGACGGGTAATTCGCTGATCACCGCGCGCGGCCGTTGCAGCACACCGGCTGCGCTCGCTGTTGCACTGGCACTGAAACCCAGCGCGCTGAACAGCGTGTTGTCTGGGCCGATCAGGCAGTCGATGCTGGCGCTGTCGAGCACATGGGCCTGCTGGCTGCTGGAAAAGAAACTGGGAACGGGCACGCACACCAGTCCGGCATGCAGGGTGGCCAAGTCCCAGAGCACCCAGTCAATACCGTTATCCAGAGCCAGGGCAATGCGTCGTGCAACGATCTCTTGTAAATGCTGGCTGCGAGCTTCGACTTCGGCCAATAACTGGGCATAACTCAGGCTGCGGCTGCCTTCACGCAAGGCGATGGCGTCATCGAGGGCGGCCGGGTGGTCAAAAAGCGCTTTAGCGGCAGGCCACATTGGGCATGTCCTCCAGGGCATAAAAAGCTTGGTGGGCCAAACGTGGGTAGGCGCCCAGCTGCAACAGGCGCTGGTGGCCGGCATAGATGTCACCGGCCATCACTTGTGGCTGGTTGTCGTAATAGGTGCCCCAGTCGGTCTGTTCATCGCCCAGGCAGTCAGGGTTAGCTGGGCCCAGCGCTACGGGTGTCAGCCCCAAGCGTTGGAAACTGTTGAGCAGGGCCAGGGTGCCGGTGAAGGTCACCCAGCGGTAACCCAATGCCACCAGCAGATCGGTCAGCGCCACAATCAGCAGCCGGGCGGCACCGGGGCTGCTTGCGGCCAGGTTGCCGACTTCCACCAATTGCATACGTTGCGGTGCATGGGCCACTTTCTTGGTGGCAATTACCTGCTCCGCCGGTTGCTGCAGGTAGCGCTCAAGAAACAGTGGGCCATTGCCGGCACTGCGCAAACCCACAGCGCCGAGCAGCTGGCCGGTGCTGTCTTCCAGGCTGAGCAGGCAGGGCATGAAATGGCGAATGCGCGCCTGATGCTGAACTGCGAAGCGCTCGCCGATAAAAGCTTCGATGCCGACCCGGCGTGGGCTTGCGCTGTTGGCCAGATAGAGGCTGAGTGGTTGCTCACGGCCGATCTGTGCAAGTGCAGTGTCTTGATACACCCAAGGCAGCTCCATAAAAGGAACCTCATCTGAGAACTTGGATGTGAGTCTCTGCTTGCAGGCTTAACGCTAAATTAAGCCACATAATTTTCATCGCATTGCGCGTTGCCGGCATTTCATTGCTTGCGCTGCAACCACTCCAGCCCATAGCCTGCAAAGCCTTGCCTGTGGAGTGACTACAGGCTTGGTTTGCCCTGACCTTAAACGCCATACGCTCGGAGATAGTTATGCCCCCTATGGATACTGAGCAACAACTGGCGGCCCGTCTGGCCCTGCTGCAAAACCCGCAAGCGCAGGACTGCACGGTTTATCGCGCCGATGAGCAGGATCAGGACCCGGATGCTGAGGAAGTGGACCTGGGCGATGCCAAGGTGCTGTTCTGCGGCCCGTTTGAGGCTCCGGCCGATTGGGACGCGGCCGAGCGCGAGGATTATTTTGGTGACAGCGCGCCCGAGCTGTTTGTGAATGCGCGCATTGAATGTGAAGCCAAGCCAGGCTCAAAGAGCCATTTCACGGTGGACATCGGCGACTATGTCGCGGCTCAGCCGAGCCTGGGTGAGGTGGTGATGTATTACGTGCACGATTATCTGGATGACGATACGGGCTGCACCTATGTGCTGCACCGTGATGAAGAAGTGTTGGAGTAACGCCATCAAAACGCCGGGCTTCCTGCTGAAGTCCGGCTCGCTCCCTGCTTAATTGCTAAGCGCCGTTTATCCGCGACTCGCTCTGTGTAGTACCGGGTTATTACCCGCACCTGGCGAATCGGCATAACACTCTGTGCTTCTCAACCCAACAAGGGAGCAAGGCACATGGCAGCGAAAAAGATTCTCATGCTGGTCGGCGACTACGTCGAAGACTACGAAGTAATGGTGCCGTTTCAGGCGCTGCTGATGGTCGGTCATCAGGTGCACGCCGTGTGCCCGGACAAGACCGCCGGGCAGAGCGTACGCACTGCCATTCACGATTTTGAAGGCGAGCAGACCTACAGCGAAAAGCCGGGGCATAACTTCGCCCTGAATTTCGACTTCGCCCAGGTCAAAGCCGAAGACTACGATGCCCTGGTGGTTCCCGGTGGGCGTTCGCCTGAGTACCTGCGCCTGAATCCTCAGGTTGTGGCGCTGGTGCAGGCCTTCGATAAGGCCGCTAAGCCGATTGCAGCGGTTTGCCACGGTGCGCAGTTGCTGGCAGCGGCCGGTATTTTGAAAGGCCGCGAGTGCAGCGCTTATCCAGCCTGTGGCCCGGACGTGAGCATGGCCGGTGGACAGTACATCGACATCGCCGTGGATCAGGCCCACGTGCAGGGTAACCTGGTTACCGCGCCAGCCTGGCCGGCGCACCCCAACTGGCTGGCCGCGTTCCTTGGTCTGCTCGGTACGCAGATCAGCCTGTAAGCTATCCGTCATCGCTGGGGCCTGCATCGGCCCCGGTATCCAACAAGGGAGGCCGCCATGTGCGAGCTTTACGTTAAAGCCGACCCGATTCTCTACGAGTCCCGTGCGCGTTCACTGCGCATTCGCGGGGTGGTCACCACCCTGCGTCTGGAAAACCAGTTCTGGGACATCCTGCGCGAGATCGCCGAAGTGGATGGCATGACCACCAACCAACTGATCACCAAGCTGTATGACGAGGTCATGGATTACCGTGGCGAAGTGGTGAATTTCGCCTCGTTTCTGCGCGTCAGTTGCACCCGTTACCTCAGCCAACGCCGTGCGCCGGCCGAGTTGAGTGTGGTGCGTTCGATCAGCCAGTAAGGCTATTGCGGCGGCGTTATGGCGACGCGCAATGCCGGGTCGCCCAGTGGGTGGCTGAGTGCATCAAAGAAACGCAGTTCCACCTTCTGTTCGGCGAACAGCGCGGTGTAATGCTGCTTTTGTTGCGCAATAAACAGCGGGTTGTGCGGGTAGATCGAGATAGCCAGCGTCTTCAGGTCCGCCTGCTGCAATGCTTGCACCAGATGCAGGTCTTGCTTTGCCAGGTTATGCCCGAAGATGCACAGGTTCTCCTTGGGCTGCGCCAACTGGCTGTAACAAAAACTCAGGTAATCCGAGCTGCGGATGGCCTTGAGTTTGTCGGCGCTGCTGCCTTCGTTGACGAACAGCGGAATATCACCCAATTGATTGATGGCGAAGCTGGCCAGCAGGGTGCTTTCCGATGAGTTGAGCATGCGCGTGCTGCCGTCGATGTTCTTTACCAGATGCATACCGCCGTGCAGGTAGA
>Ga0181596_10005029_pt1 | contig 11741 bp, 9 predicted proteins | sample 041ome_6_FD_148655 | JGI IMG/M metagenome (GOLD analysis project Ga0181596, IMG submission 148655) | Coastal salt marsh microbial communities from the Groves Creek Marsh, Skidaway Island, Georgia - 041402US metaG (spades assembly) | ecosystem: Environmental > Aquatic > Marine > Intertidal zone >... | reverse complement strand
AGTATCACAACGGTTGTCTTGGCGAAACAAAGATCGCACAGGCATCTTTGGCGCAGTTGGACCGTGGAATTGACGCATTAGAAGGGTTGTGGAACGACAAGCTTGGGCAATACACCTGTTACGACCGTGTGGCGGACCGATTGGTGGATAGCCCGTCGATTGGCGGTCTTCTGGCTGCGTTTGCCCCGATCCCGAGCCATCGCGCAGCCGCGATTGCAGATACGTTGAATAAACAGTCGCAAAATTGTAATTTCCTTGTGGCAAGCCATGATCCGCTTGACCCCAATTTTGATGCAAAACGGTATTGGCGTGGACCAGTGTGGTTGATCGTGAACTATATGATTGCAAATGGTCTTCATGTGGCGGGGCAGACCGATATCGCCACGCGCATTGATAATGACAGCTTGCGCCTGATCGAAACCAGCGGGTTTGCGGAATATTATGATCCGATCACGGGCGAACCATGTGGCGGCGATCAATTCACATGGACAGCCGCAATGGTTATCGAGATCCTGAACATGTCGAAAGCGGCCGCGTAAGGCGGCCTTGCCGAACCCGCACAAGGGTGGGATAAAAACGGCTTCCCCTGTTTGACACGCAATAATTGGGTCATGACCGCCTTTGCCAAATGGCAGGGGCGGTTGTTCTATGCCGTTTTTTGTCATGGATAACATTTTGGTCATGTGCCAATTCTAACGCCAGATGCAGATTTGACCTGAGGTAAATTTTGTTGACGCGAATCTTTTGATGATATATGACATCGGTGTCATGACATCGATGTCATATAAAATTTCACACCCGCGAAACACTGTTTTGCAGCATATACTTGGAGGGACACGTCAATGGCTACGATTTACGATGTCGCTAAGGTTGCGGGTGTTTCAGCCAAAACAGTTTCCAGAGTTTTGAACAAAGACGCCCCCGTTGGGCAGGCGACCCGCGCAAAGGTCGAAAAGGCGATTGCCGAATTGGGGTTTGTGCCGTCGAACGCGGCCCGCATGATGCGATCCAACCGATCTGGGATCGTCGGGTTGATCACGGGCGCTATTTCGCGAACCTCTGACGACCCTGAATTGACAGGCCTTCCCGATCTGTTCATCGTTCAAGGTATTCAACAGGTCATGGCAGAACAAAAGAAAACGCTGATGATCGCAGATACGGCCGGCAGTGCGGACAGTATTCCGCATCTGTTGAACACGTTTCAACAGCATCGTGCCGAAGGTATTATTTACGTTGCTGACTATCACAAGCAAATTGACTTGCCGCAGACCGCACAACCTTTACCGATTGTTTTGGCGAATTGTTTCGACGCGCATGGCACGCCTTGTGTCTTGCCCGATGACCAGACCGGCCAAAAACGCCTTGTTCAGCGGTTGATAAAAGCGGGGCATCATCGCATCGGGATTTTGCGTCTTGCAGAGTCGTTTATAGCCTCTGATCTTAGGTTTCAGGGGTATCAAGAGGCGATGTCGCAGGCGTCGATCCCTCTGGATGACGCGCTGATTTCTATCACATTGCCTGATGATGATCCCAGACAGTTGGGGCAGCTTACAGAAGCGTTAAAACAGTTTCTAAGCCTAAAACAACCGCCCACCGTTATCTGCTGCGGCAATGATAAAATGGCGTTGCGGGTGTATGGAATTTTGCGGTCGATGGGAGTGAGCATCCCCGAAGATGTCTCGATCGCGGGCTATGATAATTATGCTTTGATCGCCGAAACCCTTTATCCCGCATTGACGACCGTTGAATTGCCTTATCGCAATATGGGCCGTCGCGCGGCGGAACTGATTTTGGATATGATCAACCAAACGAATGAACCGAATGAGCCCATCTTGGTTCAGGGCGATGTGTATTGGCGGTCATCCGTCACCGACTTTTTCACGTCAAATGTAAAAATGTTTCAACACTAGGGAGGACTCCGACATGAAACATCTACGACTAACTGCGGGCGCATTGCTCGTATCTACAGCACTATCAAGCGTAGCAAACGCGGCGACAGAACTGGCAATGTGGTATCACGGCGCGGGTAACGAAGTCGAAAGCGCAATCGTGAACCAAATCATCGAAGATTTTAACGCGAGCCAATCAGATTATACAATCGCGTTGGAAAGCTTTCCTCAGGGTGCCTATAACGATGCTGTCCAAGCCGCAGCGCTTGCTGGCAATTTGCCTGACATCATCGACGTAGACGGCCCTGTGATGCCAGGTTGGGCATGGGCAGGTTACATTGCGCCACTTCCGATTGATGAAGCTGAATTTGCAGACTTCTTGCCTGGTACAAAGGGTATCTGGAACGGTACGATGTATTCAATTGGTCTTTGGGATGCGGCGGTTGCGCTTTATGCACGTCAATCAACATTGACTGAATTGGGATTGCGCACACCAACCCTAGACAACCCATGGACCAAAGACGAATTCATGGCGGCACTTGATGCAGCGAAAGCATCCGGCAAATATGAATATGCGCTGGATTTGGGTACCGCATGGACAGGCGAATGGTTCCCATACGCATTCTCACCCTTCCTGCAAAGCTTTGGCGGCGACATGATCGACCGCAGCAGCTACACCACCGCAGAAGGCGCGCTTAACGGTGACGCAGCGCTTGCGTTTGGTCAATGGTGGCAGAACCTGTTCACAGGCGGTTATGCCCAAGCAACCCAAGATGGCGCAGATCGCGACACAGGGTTCAACACTGGCAAATACGCCTTTAGCTGGAACGGCAACTGGGCAGCGATCGGCACACTTGAAAACGTCGACGACGTTGTATTCTTGCCTGCACCTGATCTGGGCAATGGGTCCGTCATCGGTGCCGCGTCTTGGCAGTTCGGCGTGACCACAGCATCCAAGCATCCAGAAGGTGCGGCGGCATTCATCAAATTTGCAACACAAGACAAATACCTTGCTGCATTTTCTGACGGAATTGGTTTGATCCCATCAACAGCCACTGCGGCGGCGATGACGAAAAACTATTCCAGCGGTGGCGCTCTTGAGGTGTTCTATGGTCTGTCCGAAGGTCAGGCATTGGTGCGCCCTGTAACCCCGGGCTATGCGGTTGTTGCGAAAGTGTTTGAAAAAGCGCTTGCCGATATCGCAAACGGTGCAGATGTCGCGGATACATTGGACGCAGCGGTTGATGAGATCGATGCAGACATCGCGAAAAACGGTGGCTACGGAAACTAAGGTTTTCTCCCAAATGGGTCCCAAGCGTGCTTGGGGCCCACCCAAATTATGAGATTTCAGAATGGCGACTAAGACAAGTTTGACACAGTCTAACATTTCGGGTTGGGGATTTGCCCTGCCTGCATTTGCATTGATGGTGACTTTTATTATTCTACCGTTCTTTTTTGCGCTGTGGTTTAGTTTGACGAACCAACGGCTGATTTCACCCAATTCAGCGAAATTTATCGGGCTCACAAATTACACCGAGCTTCTGAGTGTTGGAACAATCCTGCTTGAACCGGAACGGGATGCGCAGGGTGATATTGTTCGCACCGATGACGGCGACATAAAATATCCCAGACTGCGCAATTTTACCCGCAAAAACCCAGACTATCCCGCTATTCAGGGGATGCAGGAATGGTTCAGCTGGCAAACCGGCCCGAACAATGAATTCAAACGGGTAATTTTGGCCAAAGATGTTGTGTTCATGCGCGCCCTGAAAAACACGTTTGTCTTTGTTTTGGTCGTGGCCCCCTTGCAGGCAGGGCTTGCATTGGGATTGGCCTTGTTGATTAACCAAAAACTGCGCGGAATAAACATTTATCGTGCGATCTATTTCATGCCTGTTGTGGTGTCGATTGTCGTCGTCGCGTTTTTGTGGCGCTTGATTTATGACGGCAACAACGGTCTGTTAAACAACCTGCTTGGTGCGATGTCTTTTGGGTGGTTTGAACCTGTGGATTGGCTTGGTCAGACATCCACCGCCATGGGGTCGATCATCGCGATGTCGATTTGGCAGGCGGTTGGGTTTCACATGGTGATTTGGCTTTCTGGCCTGCAGACAATTTCGCCTACATTATACGAAGCAGCAGATTTGGAAGGCGCCAGCAAATGGCAAACCTTTCGATATGTCACATGGCCCGGTTTGCGCAATACGGCGGTGTTGGTGCTGATCGTGATTACGATGCAAGCATTTGGATTGTTTGCCCAAGTCGACGTGATGACAAATGGCGGACCGCTCGACAGCACCCAAACCATTGTGTTTCAGGCGATTGAGCGGGGCTATGGCAAACAAGATATTTCAGGGGGATCCGCCATTTCGGTGCTCTTGTTCCTGATTGTCCTGAGCATTTCACTGCTTCAACGTTACTTAACCAGAGAGCGTCATTCATGACACAGACGTATCTAAACAATGATCGCTTGCGCCTGTTTGTGCGCTATCTCGTTCTGACGCTGATTGCTGCGATCTTTATCTTTCCCTTGGTCTTTATGGTGATGTCGTCGCTAAAGCCCAGCCAACAGCTTTTGATTGACAGCGGCAGCTTGCGTGCCTTTTTGCCGGTCGGTGATATCAGTTTCGACAATTACGCCGCGGCCTTTAGACGTGCGCCCGTGGGATTGTTTGTCGCAAACTCGCTGTTGATTACAGGGGTGACCGTCATTGCATCGCTTTTCCTGTGTTCGCTTGCTGGGTTTTCCATCGCGATTTTGAATTGGCGGGGCAAAGCGTTTGTTTTGTCTGCCATTCTTGCAACATTGACGGTTCCCTTTGAAACCATCGCGGTTCCATTGCTTTTGATGTCATCAAAGTTGCCTTGGATCGGGATGGAAGGGCTTGAGCTGGGCTGGCTTAATACCTACCGTGTCCAAATCATTCCCTTTATCGCCGATGGCCTGACAATTTTCTTGTTCGTGCAATATTTTCGCGACATCCCCAAAGATTTGGTCGAGGCCGCGCGCGCCGAAGGGGCGTCGTGGTGGCAGGTATATTCCAAAGTTCTGATGCCGCTTGCGGGGCCGATCATTGCGACGGCGGCGATCCTAAAGTTTCTGGTCATGTACAATCAATATCTGTGGCCTTTGATGGTGGTCCAAGAAGAAGGATATCGTCCGGTTCTTGTTGGTCTTCAATATTTCTTTCAACTGAATACCGCATGGGGCGAGGTGATGGCATATCTGAGCATGATCACTGTTCCCGTCTTGGTCTTCTATTTGTTTTTGCAACGCGCATTCATTGCCTCAATCGCGTCAACTGGTGTCAAAGGATAAAAAAATGGTGATCGCTCTCGATGATAAATGGATTTGGGACAGCTGGTACGCCCATGATGGCGAAAAATGGCATGGATATTTCCTGCAGGCAAATAAATCCTTGGGCAATCCGGATGACCGCCATTTCAATGTGACCCAAGGACATGCCATCAGCCAAGATTTGAAAACGTGGACACATCTGGGAACGACGTTCAAACCGTCTGAGACCGAGGCATGGGATGATAAAACCACATGGACAGGGTCAGTTGTTCAAGATGACGATGGCCTGTGGCATCTGTTTTACACCGGAACCTGCGCCGCGGAACATGCAATGTATCAACGCGTCGGGCATGCAACCTCTGCCGATATGCACAATTGGGTGCGCGTGGGGGATGGCCTGTGTCTGGATATCACTGGCCCGAATGCCAAATATTACGAAGCCGAACATATGGTCGGGTTTTGGCATGATCGTGCGATGCGTGATCCTTGGGTGATGCGTGATCCCGAAGGCGAGGGATGGCTGATGTATTTTACAGCGCGCGCCCCAAACATCGCCGAGGCAAATGCAGGTGGGGCAATCGGCTTTGCCACCTCGCCCGATTTGTTGAACTGGACGCTTGAGCCCCCTGTTTTTGTCGGTGGATTTGGCCAGTTAGAAGTGCCGCAAGTTTTTGAACGCAATGGTGTTTGGTATTGTTTGTTCTGCAACGACGCCAATCATTGGTCTCAGGAATATTTGGCCAGCTATCCAGATAAGCCAGTGACAGGCACGCATTATCTCATGGCAGCCTCGCCGCGTGGTCCATGGCGGATTGCGCCGGGCCATTTTCTTGACGGGGATATGCCCTGCCGTCGATATGCGGCGCGGATTGTCGAACATAAAGGCCAGCTGCAAATCCTTGGGTTTGAGGATCGTGGTCGGGATCAATTTGTTGGTCAAATCATGGATCCTGAGCAGGTCATGATCCAAGACGATGGTACATTACACATCCCAACATCAAAAGGAACTGCAATCTAAATGGCCGATGTTGTTTTAAAAAACATTCGTAAATCTTTTGGAAGTGTGGACATCATCAAGGGTGTGGACCTAGAAATCAATGATGGTGAGTTCACGGTTTTTGTCGGCCCCTCTGGCTGTGGGAAATCGACATTGCTTCGCATGATCGCTGGGCTTGAGGATATTTCATCCGGCGATATGATCATCGGCGACAAAGTCGTGAACGCGCTACCCCCCAAAGATCGCAGCGTCGCAATGGTATTTCAATCCTACGCGATTTTTCCACATATGACGGTGCGCGAAAACATCGGATTTGGATTGACCATTGCCAAGACACCAAAAGCCGAAAAGGATTTGAAAGTCCAAGAAGCCGCGCGCATTTTGCAGATGGAACATCTGTTGGATCGTCGGCCCAGCCAATTGTCGGGCGGTCAGCGGCAGCGTGTTGCGATCGGGCGGGCCATCACACGAAAACCAGAGGTGTTTTTGTTTGACGAACCTTTGTCAAACCTTGATGCAGCGCTTCGCATGGATATGCGGATGGAAATTGGCAAATTGCACCACCAACTGGGGGCGACCATGATCTATGTGACACATGATCAGGTCGAAGCGATGACGCTTGCCGATAAAATTGTGGTTCTAAAAGATGGCGAAGTCATGCAAGCTGGGGCGCCGATGGATTTGTATCATCACCCTAAAAACTTGTTTGTCGCCGGATTTTTGGGCGCGCCGTCGATGAATTTTGCGGTCGTAAACGTAGAAAAAATCGAAGGTGACCAGATCACCGTGAAAAATGATGCCATTGCAGAAACAACCGTGCATGTACAGGGGCGGTCGTTCACGGTTGGGACCAAGGCAACACTTGGGTTGCGTCCACAGTATTTATCGATTGCAGATGAACGCGATTCCTGCATGATGGGGACGATTGTCCTAACAGAAAGACTGGGGTCAGAAACGATATTGAATATCAAGCTTAGCGACGGATCAACGATGATCGCAGCGATTGCTGACGATCAAATTTTCAAGATCGGTCAATCTGTTGGGCTGACATTTGATGCGGATCGGGCACATCTGTTTGACGAACTTCCTTCGGCATCGGATGCCGCCCATTAACCCTTATCGAAGTGTGATGCATACATGAAGCCGATCTTGATCTTGGACAACCACTTTCGCAAAAAAACAGAGCTTTTTCGCGATGAAACCTATGCGGCGTTGTCTGAGATTTGTGACATCCATGGCGGTGTCGACGCACCCATGGACCGTAACGACATCGACCAATTGCTGCCAGAGGCAAGTTTTTACGTGAGCAGCCTGCCAAAGCTGAGTGCGCAGGACATCACGCGCGCAAAAAATTTGAAAGCGACGATCGAAGTTGCGGGCGCCTTTCGCGAAGGATTGGATTACGCAGCCTGCATGAGCGCGGGAATTGAAGTATTGTCATGTTCTCCGGGGTTTCGAAATGCTGTTGCCGAAATGACGTTGGCAATGATGTTGGCGGCGGGGCGCGGGCTTGTTGCAGAACACGAAGCCTTTCGCCGCGGTGAAGAGCGTTGGTTAGACGACCGCGACGACACAGATTTCAGCCTCTATCATCAAACAGTGGGCTTTATCGGCTATGGCCAGATCGCGCGTGAAACCCATAGGGTGATTGCGCCGTTCATGCCACAGGTGATGGCTTATGATCCCTTTCTCACAACCGCCCCTGACAATGTTGATCTGGTGGACTTGGAAACCTTGGTCAAAAAATGTCGGATCGTTGTTGTGGCTGCTGTCCCGTCGGAAGAGACCCGCGGCCTGCTCAGTTCTGATTTGATCTCTAAATTACAAGATCACGCGTTGGTCATAGTCATCAGCCGTGCTTGGTGCGTTGATTTCGATGCCTTGGTCGCAGAGGCGGAAACAGGACGCATAACAGTCGCGGTTGATGTGTTCCCCGATGAACCCGTTGGGGCAAACGATCCGATACGTACGATGAAAAATGTCATCTTATCCCCGCACCGTGCCGCCGCCGTTCTTGGTGGACGTCATTTGATCGGCGATATGATATTGCATGATGTCCGTGCCATTTTGAATGGTTCGCCTGAACGAATGTTAAAGCCCGCAGATTTGGATTTGGTTCAAAGTTTGGTTGAGGCGCAGAATAAACTCAATTCGATGCCCAACACCTGATGTGTTCATAGTGGGGCAGGCGGCTGTGTTCGTCATGCGCATGATGTTTCCCATTGCAAGTGATCCATAAGTCTGGACAGAATGGCCATGTCGTTTTGCGGATGAGGAGAAGCTGCGAATGAATGATATTGTTGCCCGTCGTCGCAGACTGTTGGGGCCGAATGTATCGACCTTCTATGATGATCCGGTGCATATCGTCCGTGGCGAAGGCGTTTGGATGTGGGACGCAGAAGGCAACAGGTATCTTGATTGCTACAATAACGTGCCGCATGTCGGGCATTGCAATCCGCGTGTGGTCGGGGCGATCTGTGCACAGGCGCAAACATTGAACGTGCATACGCGATATCTTCATACCGATATTCTGGACTATGTGGATCGCCTGACCGCGACGTTTGACGATGGTCTCGATACCGCGATCATGACTTGTACGGGGTCAGAGGCGAACGATATCGCCCTTCGCATGGCTGAGGCGGTCACGGGTAAGCGCGGTATCATCGCAACCGACGCGACCTATCACGGCAACACGACATTGGTATCGCATCTGTCCACATCAAACGTGCCCGAGGTCGGGTTTGGGATGGGGCATTATGTGCGCCATGTAGAAGCACCAGACAGTTATCGTCTGGAAGACCCCGACGGACATCGGTTCGCCGCAAAGGTGCAAGAGGCCATTGATGAATTAAATGCGACTGGCATTGGCTTTGCCGCCTTGATCGTGTGTCCGTTGTTTTTAAACGAAGGGTTCCCGAGCCAAGCACAAGGCTGGCTTCGCCCTGCTGCGCAGGCTGCCAAACGGGCAGGCGGGCTTTTGATTTGTGACGAAGTGCAATCAGGCTTTGGCCGCTGTGGTAGCCATTTCTGGGCCTATCAGAAACAAGGTGTGCTGCCTGATGTGGTCTGTCTTGGAAAGCCGATGGGCAATGGCCATCCCGTTGCTGGGGTTGTTACCACCCGCGACATCATAGACCGGTTTCGTACGGCGTTCCGGTATTTTAACACATTCGGTGGCAATCCTGTGTCTGTTGCGGCGGCTACTGCTGTTTTGGACGAACTAGAGGAAAACAACCTGCAAGCCCATGCCGCAAAGATTGGCGCGCTTGCGGCCGAACGCCTGCGTGATTTGGCGACGAAATACGAAGTCATCGGTGATGTGCGCCAATCTGGTATGGTCTTTGGCGCCGAATTTGTGACGAACCGCGACACCAAAGACCCTGCAAGCGATTTCACGGATCACGTGGTAAATGCCATGCGCCACCGTGGTGTCATTTTATCCAAGTTGGGTCGACACAAGAACACATTAAAAATTCGTCCGCCCATGCCCTTTGGTGAAGATCATCTGGATCTGTTGATTGAGACGCTGGATGCCGTGTTGTCGGATCTTTCGGGGGCTGCATGATCTACGACGTGCACAAGGCGCTGGGCCTGTGGGGGCTAGAGGATGCGAACTTTGTCTTTGTCGCAGGTCGAGAAAATCGCATTTACAAGGTGACCTACAATGGCAACAGTTTCGCATTGCGGTTCAAGCGCCCTGGTTACCGTGATCGCGCCGAGCTGCAGTCGGAACTTGACTGGCTTGCCGAAATGGCGCGTGCAGGTCTGTCTGTGCCACAGCCGCTGCCCAGTTTGACGGGTCAGTTGATCGAGCAGGTGGATGGCCAATATATTGACCTCATCACGTGGATGTCCGGAACGCCACTGGGCATGAGCCGACAGCCCTTGCAGCTATTGGATCCGATTGATACGTTTTTTCGCTTGGGTGCGGAAATGGCAAAGCTGCATACCGCCTGCGATGCGTGGATCACACCCATTGGGTTTACCCGTTGTGTTTGGGATGCAGATGGTCTTTTGGGCAAAAGGCCCGTTTGGGGGCGGTTTTGGGAAAACCCGACGTTAGATGCGCCAACCCGACAGATGTTTACAAGGTTCCGCGAACAGGCGGCTGTTGCGATGTCTGAGCTATCCTTGGATATGGGGCTGATTCATGCCGATCTTGTTCGTGAAAACGTGTTGGTCAATGAAAGCGATCTCTATTTCATTGACTTTGATGACGGTGGTTTTGGATATCGGTTGTTTGACGTGGCAACCGCCTTATTAAAGAACCGTGCGGAACCAAACTATGCGGATCTGCAAAACGCTTTGATCAATGGGTATCGCAGCCTGCGCGCCCTTGATACCGCGCAGCTTGATTTGTTTCTTGCCCTGCGCGCCGCGACCTATGTCGGGTGGATCGTGCCACGTCTCGCCGAAGACGGGGCCAGAGATCGCAACACAATTTTGATACAGGATGCTGCAGATCTATGTGCTGCGTGGCTTGCCAAAGACAGACCTATTCCACGGCTGTGATCGCGTGATTTAGATCCGCTCAAAATTATCAAACTGCTTTCAGTGATCCGCATCTTGAGCCGGTAATGTCTGAAATCCTAGGCTCAAAACACCCGCAGTGTCCTTTGCGTTTCACGTTTATTCATGGGCGGAAAACGATAGCAAGGCGCCATGTTTAGATAAGTCTTCATCGCGCACGATTTGTTTCATTCATCTTTAAATTGGTCATTTGTTGTGAGCAGCCTCATCTGACTGGTCCATATTAAATATTAGTGCATGATTGGCCTCTGATCCAGCGTTATGTTGGCTTCAGGAGCCGGTGGGCGATAGCCCAGTGCACTGTGTGGTCTCTTGGTGTTGTAGTGTTTTCTCCATTCTTCAATAATGATCTGTGCTTCTCGCAGACTGTAGAATATCTCACAATTAAGCAGTTCATCTCTGAACCTGGCATTAAAGCTTTCACAGTATCCATTCTCCCATGGGCTGCCAGGTTCGATGTAAGCCGTCTTTGCCCCAACAGCAGCAATCCAGTCTCTCATTGCTTGAGCGATGAACTCAGGGCCGTTGTCAGAACGTATAAACGCTGGAGAGCCACGCATTATGAATAGATCGGTCAGAGCATCTATCACATTCGTTGAGTTCAGCTTTCGATCGACCTTGATGGCTAAACACTCCCGGCTAAACTCGTCCCGTGCGACAAGTTTCAAATCTGAGAGAGCCACCAAAGCACGCAAATGCCGAAGTGTTATGCCCTTTTGAAAGCCCTTACCAAAAATTTTTCGCACCTCTTAACAAACCCAACTGAACGGCATTACCGTGTCCACAAGTGGATACATCCAAAGTGTATATGCAAAATTTATCAGCCATGTCCATAGAACGTAGATACGCTTTTAAATCTACCCTTGCTGATGTTGAAATCCGGTTCGGGTCCTTGGGCCAAGCGGGACCAAATGCCCGCCGCTTGGGTCCAGATGGGTTAATCGTGGTTGGCGCATCGCATATGACACAGCCTATTTCATCGACACCTTTGATTGATACGGTCGGCACGTCGGAAAATTGGCGACAT
>Ga0181596_10005016_pt1 | contig 11760 bp, 10 predicted proteins | sample 041ome_6_FD_148655 | JGI IMG/M metagenome (GOLD analysis project Ga0181596, IMG submission 148655) | Coastal salt marsh microbial communities from the Groves Creek Marsh, Skidaway Island, Georgia - 041402US metaG (spades assembly) | ecosystem: Environmental > Aquatic > Marine > Intertidal zone... | reverse complement strand
CTCGCCAGTATCGTCATCCTCCCGGCACGTCTCCGTTTTTCTCGTCGTCCTCGTCGACGAAGAAAAGAACAACCGCTTCTCCGACGACAACGAACGGAGGTAAAACGGACGCCGTCGGCGGCGGCGACGCCGGAGGAGGAGGAGGAGGAAGCGTTTCGATCATGTTTTTCTTCGTCTTGATGGCGCTTCCGGCGAGTTTCGTGCTCTTTTTGTGCGCTCGATACGCGTGCGAACGCGCGCACGCGAGACGAGAACGGAGAGAGAGAAGAGAGAGGGCGCGCGCGGCACTGCGCGCGCGTTTTGGCGTGGCATCGTCCTCCGATGGAAATAATAATAATAATACTAGCGTTGGTGGTGGTAGTAACGGTTTACCGGCGAGCGCCCCGCCGTTCGCGCTCGTGCGAGCGTCGACTATAGATCGATTAGCGGATGCGGTCATAGCTGGCGCCAATCATCACTCGGGGTACACCAGGCGATTGTATTCGAGCCGGCGTCGACGGGCGGAAGAGAGATCGATCGCTTCGTATCGAGCCGAGGCGGTTCGACGAGATCTCCGTCGCGCTTTTCGAACGGGTGATTTTTCCGGGTACGATGTTTCTTTGTTGCGCCGCGTTTTGATGCAAGATCAACTCCAAGAAAACGGCGACATCGAGAGCGAGTACGACGAGGAAACGACCAATTTTCGAATCGCTGCGGAGAACGACGCTTTCTTCGTCGCCGAGGAACCCGGCCCGGCTTCTTTGAAAACGCTCCAAAGCCTCCCCAGGTGTAAAATCAACGACAGAAAATGGCAGCGTTTCCTCGCCGGACGCGCGCGCGACGCGATTGAAAACTTACAAACCTGCGCTTTGTGTTTGGAAGACTTCCCACAACAAAACCACGCGGTGATCGTCCTAGAGTGCGAACACGTCTTTTGCGAATCCTGCGTCGTCCAATGGTTTCGATTGCGCGCGAGCTGTCCAACCTGTCGAAGAGTCGTGTTCGCGTACTCGAAGAAAGACAGAGAGAGCGTATTTTCTTTACCACCACCACCACCAGCAGTCGTCGTCGTCGTCGAAAAGACAGAAGAACGAGAGCAAGAACAACACCAAGAAGAAGAAAAAGAGGACGTCGGTGAGAAAGCAGCCGCGCATTCGCCGCCGGCGTGAAGGAGTAGAAAATTTTCTCCCTTGAATATTTTTTTGAATGTGACTCGTGAACTTTTCTTCAAAAATTTTCTTAACCAGCAAGCACTCTTCAAAAACAGACAAAGACGCTCGCGCTTGCGACACGGCACGAGCGAAACGCTTTATTTCTCTCTCTCTCTCTCTCTGGTGAGAAAGAAGGAAAGAACACCAGCGGGCTCTTTCTCTCTCTCTCTCTCTCGTTTCCCTCTCTGCGTTCGAGCGCCTTTGCGCGATCTTCCTCTCTTCCCCCGGGAGATCCTCTTTTTTTTTCCGCACTTCCCCGGGGAGAGTGTGAGAGAGAAAAAGGCACAACTTTTTAAAAGTCCAAGGGCGTCGTTTGATGACGAATAAAACGCCGTCCACGTCCGGAACGGAGGACGACGAGGAGGAGAAGTTCGCGAAGAAGAACAACGAGATGGATAACGACGAGGCGATGATGCGCGCGTCGTCGTCGTCGTCGTCGTCGTCGTCGTCGTCGAGCGATGAGGACGATGAAGGAGAAACGCAATCGATTTCGACGCCAACGAGACTGCAGCAGAGACGCGTTTCCGGAGGAGGAGGAGAAAGAGGAGGACGAAAGCGAAGAGCGTCGATGGAAACGAACGAACTGTCCGGCGTGCCGACGATTAATTCGAAGAAGAAGAAAACGAAGAAAAGTAACGACGAGAAAACGAAACAAAACGAGGACGAAGCGAACGATGATACTCCGCACGCTGCGCACGCGAAGCGCGTCCGACGGGCGAAGAGATTGTGCTTCGAGTTGGCCGCCGCGAGCGCGACTTTGAAAGAATTGGACGCGAAGTATGCGACGAAGAGTAAAGATATCGTCAATGGTAGTGGTCCCAGTTCGTCGTCTTCTTCTTCTTTGAATACTAATGATAATAATAACGACAAAAACGACGACGAAGGTGGTGGTGGTGCTGGTGGTAACGAAGTCATCGCGCGATGGTTCGAGAAACACAAGGAAGCGCAAACGAAATGGAAAAAGTTGACGAAAGAGCTGGTGGACGTGGAGTCAGAATTGAAGAAAAGAGCGAACGAGGTCGACCTGTACAATAGTGGCAACATGCAAGTGTTGAAAGCCGAAGAGGCGGCATTGTTGAGGTACGTGCAATTTGCACTTTGCAGGGCGAAACCTATGTCGAGCATTGGGGAGTTGAGAGATAGCGAAGTGTGCAAAGTGTTGGAGAAGGTGGTGAAAACGCACGGCGTACGTTTCGTGCTTTCCTTATCGGCGGTATCAAAGCAGTTCCAAAGGTGCGTTCGGTCGCCACTGGTGTGGGAGTCGAGTTTTGATCTTTCCACGGAGACTGGAATTTCCGATCGGAACTTGTTGGAGATTTTGAAAGAGGACGACGCGCTGAGTTTGTGCAAGAATATTCGATTAGACGGGTGTAGATTCTTGACCGAACGAAGCCTTATGAAGTTGTTTAGGCGCGCCGGAAACTCTATCGAGACGTTATCGATGGTGAACGTAGCAGGGGTAACAGATGAACTCCTGGCATACCTTGCGGATAAGTGTACGAACATCCACACGTTAGACGTGCGCGGTTGCAAAAATGTAGACGCTAGCGCCGCGTTGCAGCTTGCCTGGCCTAAACTCAGAAAGTTGCAGTTGAAAGGAAGCCGCCTCTTTCGAGGTCGCGTGCCGTGGACTGACTTTTACTTGCTCGTCATGAATTTGGAAGGATTACACGAAAGCGAGGATAACAAAATCGAAAAGATTGCTGGATTTCGATTACACGAAAAGAAAGAAGAAAACAACGGCGTGGTGTATCGACAAGACGACGAAACTGTGACTGAAGAACAACGAAAGATCGCGAGAGATGTAGAAGCCGAACACACGTTGTCGATTGACGTCGAGAGACTCATTTTAAGCACGCGAGATAAGATTAAAAAGTGGCGAAGCAACGATGTTGGAGGCGTCGCGGCGTGCGAACACGCGGCTGCCGTGCAGCATGGCAATACTCTGGCGGCAAACGTGCTCACGTTGATGCCAAGATGTGGTCACGTCTTGTGTGACCGGTGCGAGCTCGAATCCAGACGACACATGGTGACGCACACTCGAGCCAACGGGACGAAGTTTTACACGTACCCGTGCCCTGCATGTAACCTTACGATGCCTTCGCCGGGTGGATTCTCGATCCAATTGTTATTGAACGACTGAAAGAGAAGAAGGAAAAGAAGGAAGATAGGAGCGAAACTATTAGTTTTGATAAGTGCGCACAACAAAAAAGGGAAAAGAAACTGAGTTCGATGAGAGAATCGCGCGACGCGAAGTCATCATCGCTGAGGCAATAGGCACGTACGTAGGACTTCCCATCATCATTTGTACTTTTGTTATATTAATAAAGCTGTAAAGTTATACGATCAAGAAATAATGATAATAATGCGTGTAGTAAGTTATATTTTGTATTGAAACTTTCTTATGTGATGTATAAAAGAAGTTCTCGCCCGACTTTTACGCGCTCTTTTCTCTCTCTCTCTCTCTCTCAGAGAGACTTTGTCCGCGCGCTCGCGAAAAAGAAAAGGAAAATCCCTCCTTTTTTTTTTAGTAGCAGCACTCACAAAAAGATGTCAAATTTATTTGGCCAACGCGTTAATCGCGTTCAAATCCTCGTAAGCGCCTTGCAATCTCTTCACCGTGGACGTTTCCGCGGCGCGCATCCATGCTCTCGGATCGTAAAACTTCTTGTTCGGCTTGTCCGCGCCTTCCGGGTTACCGATTTGCGTTTGCAAGTACCCGTTGTTCTTCGCCTCGTAATCGCGAACGCCTTCCCACATGGACCATTGGGTGTCCGTGTCGATGTTCATCTTGATGACACCGTAGGAAATAGCCTCACGGATTTCAGCTCTAGACGAGCCAGACCCGCCGTGGAAGACAAAGTAGACCGGCTTTTCTTGGCCGGTGATGCCTTCCTTTTCGATGATGTACTTTTGCGCGTTGCCCAAAATTTGCGGCGTCAACTTGACGTTACCCGGCGCGTAAACACCGTGGACGTTACCGAACGCAGCGGCAATCGAGTAAAAGTCCGGCGCAATCGGTTGCAAAGCCTTGTACACGTCGTGAATCTCTTCCGGCTTGGAGTACAAATCCTCCGGCGCGACGTCGCTGTTGTCGACGCCGTCTTCCTCGCCGCCGGTGATACCAATCTCCATCTCCAAAAAGCAGTTGATCGCTTTCATTCTCTTCAAGTACTTTTGGCAAATTTCCAAGTTCTCCTCGATCGGTTCCTCGGACAAGTCCAACATGTGACTGGTAAACAACGGTTCGCCGTGTTCTTTGAAATACTTTTCGTTCGCTTCCAACAAGCCATCGAACCACCCCAACAAGTTCTTCGCGCAGTGATCGGTGTGCAAAATCACCGGAACGCCGTAGAGCTTCGCCAACTCGCGAACTCTCAACGCTTCCGAAACGCAACCAGTCACGGCCGCCTTTTGGTCTTCGTTGGACAAACCTTTACCGGCAAAGTTCAAGCCACCGCCGTGACTGAATTGGATAATCATCGGCGCGTTGGCAACCTTCGCCGCTTCCAAGCACGCGTTCGTCACCGAAGACATGGTGCAGTTCACCGCCGGAATGGCGTACCCGTGGTGTCTCGCGTGGTTCATCACGTCGATGAAGTCTTGGCCGGTAACGACGCCAGTTTTAAGCGTCGTCGGGACCGACACCGCAGCTTTGGTGACGACCGATCTCTTCGTCGTCGTGGACTTCTTGGAGATCGAGGAGGAAACTTTCGTTTGCGCGAACGCGGCTCTTTGCGCGAGAGCGGAAAAAGCAGACATCTTTATTACGTGAGATTGTGCGTGTGTTAACTCGGGTGCGTTAAAGCGTGTGCGTGTGTGTGTGTTCTTTGCGTTTGCAAAGCGCGTGCGGGTTGAGTATGAAGGGTGAGCGTCGGAATTGATTATCCCCTTTTTTTTTCCCCAGGAAACCACGAGAGTGAGATAAGGATTTCGGTGTTTCTAGCGGTCCAAAAACGCCTTCGAAAAAAGAGTACCACTTGTGCACTTACTGAGGTGGTAAAAAGGTACCCTCCTAAGACCTGAAAAAAGCACTTAAGAGAGTAAGGAAATTTGAACTTACACCCTAAATAATATCCCTTTGAGATGCAAAAAGTTTTGGTTTGAAGAGTGTTGCGCTCGACATTTTGTAGAGAAAAGGAGGAGAAGTCTCGCAAAGACACGCGCAGAGAGGAGAGAGAGAGAGAGAGAGAGAGAGTGAAACGGCGCTTTTGTTTGTTCTTCTCTCTCTCTCTCTCTCTCTCTCTCTCTCTCTCTCTCTCTCTCTCTTTCTTCGCGTCGCGCAGAGAAGAAGGAAAAAGGAAAAGAGGTGCACTGATTTTGTTTCCCCGTCGTTTTTCCTTCGCGCCGCGCTCGCGCGTTCTTCTCTCCACACCTCTCTCTCCAAAAACATGATGGAACGTGAAGAACACGAGCGGGGGAAAACGCCGTTTGAAATTCTCGGACTGAGCGAATCGTCCGAGGCGAGAGAAGTGCACGAGGCGTTTAAGCGATTGGCGAAAGATTTACACCCGGACGTGATGACATCGAAAAGATGTTCGTCATCGTCGCAAGCTTCTTCTTCTTCCTCTTTGCAAAAATCGACGACGAGGAACTTTCAAGCCATCTCGCACGCCAGAGACGAGTGCTTAGCGATAATTGCAGATAGAAACATGTATAATAATTATAGCAGCAACGGCGAGTTTGGTCATCATCATCATCATCATCATCACAGGATGGCGCGAAGCGGTGGCGCGGCTGCGTTGCGGTACGCGAGAGCCCCTTCGCACGTGAGCGCCACTTCGTTCGGGTTGGTGTTGGCGTTTCCGTTCGTGTTTGGGCTATCGTTTTTAGGGTCTGTTATGAACGCGTCGGACGCGGACGGAAGAAGCGCGGGGAATTCAACGAAGTACGTGGAAGAGATTGGACGACCGAACGGCGTGTTACACCCTCCGGAGAATGCGTGGTTACGAGATGAAGTGAGAAGTCAGACGGTGAGTTCTCCGACGTTTCAAAAGCTCGTAGGTTTGTTTGGGTTTGCGAAAAGTACTAGCACTAGTGATAGCGATAGGAAATAGAAGGCAACGTTTATATGCGTTTTGTAGTAAAAAGCTTTTTTGTATGATATTATATAAGCGTAGTATATTATTTTCTATCGATCAAATCGTCCTCGCTCGCGTCGTACGATTCCTCGTCCTTCTTCTTCAACCAACTATACGGAATACCCATGAACTTCTTCGTTCTGATGTCCACTACCTCGTCCAAGTTCTCCTTCCCGTGCTGCGCCAACATCTCTTGCCTTTTCTCCAACGCGCGTCTCTTGGCAAAACCCACTCTCTCCTCCCACGCCGCCGTGACTTGCGCCTTATCCATCGATCCTCTCGCGCCTTGACTCCTCCCTTCTTCCACGTGCTTCGCTCTCGCTTCGTCCAACATCTTCTCCGTTCTCACGAACGTCCTCACAAAAAACTTATGCAATTTCGTCGCCGGATTCTCGATGTGCCTCTGCAAACCCCGGACGTTTCGAATCGGTAAAAACTCCGACAAGCCGTTGCACCACGTCAACGTGTGCTCGTCGATGATGTCGTTCACCCAGCACTTGCGCATGCACTCCAGGTTACACGGACCTCGCGCCCACCCGGTGCGGTCTCGGTAAAAGAACACGTTATCGACCAAAGCTGTGTCATAAAGAATTTCGTTTTCGTGAAAGAAAGAGAGAGTAAAAATGTCAGTCTCGCGCGAAAAGAAGAGCCAAAAGAGAGAGAGAGAGAGAAGAGAGAGAGAAAAGGTCTTGAATCCAATTTTCCAATCGCGACCGAAGAAGACGATAAAAAGATACGCATGAGTGTGCACATAAAAACGCACAGTCGTACGCGAACATCTCGTTCGTCTGAATGATCTCTTTATCGTCGAAGGTATCCTCCATGTTTTTGTGTAAGTCTTCGCGGCCCATGATTGATGATGTTTCTCTAAAAGTAGTAAAAGCGCCGTCTAAATTTGCGTGTCAACTCTCGATCCTAAAAATGCAGTCTTTCGTAAAACTCTTTTCGATTGAACTCGCGCGGAACACACACCCACTGCTACTAAAAACCCTCGTCGTCGTGTTTGTACTGCGCGCGACGAGAGAGAGAGAGAAGTTTCTTCGATGCGACTTGCAACGGCGAGAGAGGAGAGCGATTCTTTTTTTTTCTGGGGGCGTTTTATCCCTAAAAAACCTCCACTCGCGATGGATTGATTTTTGAGATTTTTGGGTGAAAATGTGACTTGTGGTGTACTGACGAAGAAGTTTTTTGCGTTTTGCTTTGCGTTTAAAAGAAGCGCGCATTAATCGCCATTCGTTATTAAATCGCATTTTCTGCGCTGCTACCGCTCTCTTCTGCTTCTTCTTCTCCTCCTCCTCCTCTCGGCTCTTTGAAATCGAGAGGCTCGTAATCCGAATCGTCCTCCGTCGCTTCGTTTTTACTACCGCTACTACTGAATCTAAAGTTTGGGATTTTTACGTCCCATAAGGACGCCAAGGCGTTTAAGAGGATCTGCGCGGCGGCGTCGTAGGCGGTTTCGTCCACGTGGACGCCGTCCACGGAACATCTGGAGCCGCACTTTTCGGTTAAAGCGCCAAAGTCGATGGCTAAAGTTTGCGACGCGTCGTCGGAGAATTCTTTTTCAGTCGCTTCGCGGTACAAGGCCCAACTGTCCTTGGTTAAGTGCGTTTGTTTTTTAACCGAGTTCATCAAGTGCGACGGGCCTGGTTTACTCACCGTCAGCCAAAAAGGCACCGTGGTTTTAAAATCTATGTCGTCTAACAACGCTTTGACTTCGGCGACTTGCCGTTGAAAATCGTTGGGATCGGCTTCGTGGAGCATGTGCCATAATCCAACGCCGGCGACGAGAAAATCCGGGGAGGCGAATTTCGAGTCTTTGGTAGATTCGCCGTCCGAGTCTAAGAGTAAGCGCTCTTTGACGACTTCGACGACGTCTTTGGCTTCGGGCGCCCAGACGAAGTGCGCGACGCCGCCGCCTTGAATCGCAAACGTCCAGTTGCGATGTTTAAGTGGATCCGTTTTCGCGTGTTTATCGCCGGGAATTTCGCCTACTACCTCAGCTTCGATATTTTGCTCCTCCGCTTCCTCTACCGCTGCCTTTCCGTTCGTCTTTCGAGCGCTTTTCGCGTACAAACGATACTTTCGATTGAAAGCTGAACTTTTCAGTTTCGGCCGTTTTGGCGGATGCAAGTGCGCCTCGTGCGCGTCGCCGACAGCCGCGATCCGCAAAAACGCCGCGTACACGTGTCGAACTTGACTATCTCCAACGAAAAGCGCGTCTCTCCCTCGCATCATTCGCTGAATCGCGAAATCGTTCAACGCGTTTTCATCCTCTATTTCTTCTCCTTCTTCACCGGCGGCGGCTTCAACCGCCGTCTCCGCATCCGGTGTCGCCGTCACGTCCGTATCGATCACCAAACTATTAGCGCCGCTCGCTTCGCCGCCGCCGCCACTCTTCTCTAAAGCTTCCGCCGCTGGCGTCGTCGCAGAGGCAAACCTAAAAAACTGACACGCGTCCATCAGACCTTCGTCCGGGACCCACGCTTTCGCTTTCGCGTACTCTCTGTTTCGGTCATAAAGCAAGCGCGCGAGAGAAAGAGAACATCCGTCAGAGCCATCCGAGCCAAAGGACGAAACGCGGAGAGAGAACAGAAGCGGAAAATCAAAACACGAAAGCGAGAGACAAAGAGAGAGAGAGAGAAAAGCAGAGACAAAAAAGGCTACCACCACCACTCACCGTCCTCGGTTCCATCCAAACAACGACGGAAGAAACATCATCGATCCCTTCTCGCGCCGCCGCGTATTCTTCTTCTTCGCTCTCTCCTTCTCCGTACAAACCGAACTGTGTGCAAAATCCATCTCCATCTCCGCGTATTCGCACGCCTTCTCGCCAAAATACCAATCGCCAACGTTCGCGACTTTCGCGCAGTACGTTTTCTTCCTCTCCGGGTCGTCCGCGGGGACGTTTTTTAACAGATTCGCCGGGTGCGCCGGGTTGTTTTCGTCCAGGACGGTCGAGAGAAACGCATCCTCGTTTCCCGAGAAGGAGAAGTCGTCTTCGTCGATGCCGGCATTCGTTTTCGCCGCGAGCGAGAGACACAGGACGATCGCGAATAACGTGAAGAGAAACGCGACGAGTTTGTGCGATTCCGAGGAAGAGGAATAGGAAGAGGAGGTGCGAGAAGGAGGAAGAGGAGGCATTCTTCTTCTTTGTATTGTTTTCTATCTTTTGCGCTTCAAGATTTGGGGAAAAAGTGTTAAATTTTTCTCTTCATAAGATACGAATTACTAGAAACACGCGCAACAACGATACGCGCGAACGCTGCTCGAAATGAGCAACAAAGAGCTCGCGCTGGCGCGCAGGTGCGTCTACTCTCTCTCTTTTCTCTCGCGTTGTTGGTTTTTGTTTCTTTCCTTCTTCTCGCTCGCGCGTGTTTACGCTGACCTTTTCTCTCTCAACTGTATTTTCCCCAACACACGACAAACACTTTTATTAGAGTTTTCCGCGAGTTTCTCTGGCTCTCCAAGCGATGTTCGCGGTCGATTTCGGAACACAGAGCGAAGACGGAAGAGGTGAAACGAACGATTCGAACGTCGTTAGTAGCGGCGACGGAAAAAAACGAGAAGAAGAAGGTGAACGACGACGACGACGCGTTCATAATCACAGAAAGAGCGGAAGATGAGATCGTGAAATTCCTCCTCGGGAAAGTTGGTTTCCTGAAGATGAACGCGAGCGGTTCCGTCTCCAGAGAACTCCGCGCGAGAGAAGAACGAAAATCGGGAAGAAAAGAGACCGTTCTGTCGACGACGTTCGTTTTACGAGGCGGGGAGTTAGTTCCCACGAGCGAAGAAGGCGTGGACGTGGAATCGAAAGGGTCGCGCGTGAACGACGGGAAGCTCTCGAACGAGGAGGCGTGGACGTACCACAATCGGTTGATGAAAAGGCAGTACTACGGGAAGACGCCGCCGAAAATGCCCGAGCCGTTTTAGATTTAGATTAGTAGAGAGATTAGAGTTTACATAGCGAGAGGTTTTAGATGTGTAATAGTAACGTGAAATCGAAACATGTCGCGACGCGCGCGCTCGAACACATTTCAAACTCACACCAAAGAGTGTTCGTCCAATTTCCTTCAAATCCAAAACGCACTTTGCGCGAGAGAGAGAACACGCGACGCGAGAAGAAAAGAATGCCAAAATCAAAAAAGGCCCTCCTCAAGCCGCAGCACCCGCCGTTCCTGATCAGAGTCCTCCTCTTGCTCGCCGCCATGGGCGTGAACATAAATCGCCCACCGCCGATGAAGAAACTCGTCGCGGGCGCGTCGGCGTTTTCGCTTCTCGTGTTCTTCTTTTTGTTCCGACCGAACGTGTTGAATATCATCACTCCGTTGACGAAATCGAGCGAACGACCGGATCGATCGACCGTTCGGTGCGCGAGGACGTTTCCGGCGGTCGCGAGTCACCAGTTGCTCACCGGGGACCCGATGGTGAAATCCGGCGGGTTGGAAGCGATGGATTATTTGAGAGATGGATTCGGGGTGACAAACTTTGACATCGGTACGCCGCGCGCGGACGCGTACATGCGTTTCGTCGTTTTGTTTTTTGTCTTCTTTATCTTTATGTTCTTCTTCTTCTCAGATATCGTTTGGTTTGGGTTTTCCTCTTTTCTTTTCTGAGACGAGCGTTTTACGAGACGTGGCTGACGGTGTTGTTCTCTTTACATTTTGTTGCGCGCGCGAACTATCGCGGGCGACGGTTTCGATGCGTAACAACAACAACGACAACAACAACAACAGACGCGGTTCAGTTGAAAGACGGCACGCTGTTAGCGGCGCATCCGCAGAGACTGCACGATAGGATTCAAAAAGACGCGAAAGAGGTGACTTTGAAAGAGGCGAGAGCGTTAGGGGCGGACGAGCGGTCGTTTGTTTTGTTGGAAGATTTGATCGAACACTTCGCGACATCGACGGTGAGAAGTAAGAAGAAGAGCTCTGGATCGCCGGTGGGATGGAAAGGCGTGTCCAGGAAGACGACGTGGTTGTCGCAAGAGTTCGGGAAAAATGTAGGTGGTATGAGTAGCAGCAGTAGTAAGCGACTCATCGGCATCGACGGGATGTTCTTCGGCGTGGATTTGAAAGGCGAAGCGTTGAATGTAGAGAATGTGGTGTTGGTGAACGAATACGCGAAGAAGGCAAACGTCGTAGACGCCGTCAGTTATTACGTCACCGATCCGGAAAGCGAGGCGAGTAAAAACATACAAAAAGCACTGGAGAGTTCGTTTCCAAAGAGCGAAGATAGAATTAAAACGACATGGGCTTTGAGAGATGTGGACAGCTCTCACTGGGACACGGAGAAGTTAGCGAAAGAGAATCTGGAGAGGATGAAAATCCACGGTTTGTTGCCGAGCGCGAAATTCGACGAGAAGTGGTATTCGAAAGCAGTGAAAGAGAGCAACGCATGGGTGGAAAGTTGGGTGGCGGACGATTTAGAGACGGCTTTGGCGTTGCGGAAGAAAGGTGCGCACGCCATGATTAGCAACGTCCCCGAGAGTC
>Ga0181596_10005003_pt1 | contig 11777 bp, 13 predicted proteins | sample 041ome_6_FD_148655 | JGI IMG/M metagenome (GOLD analysis project Ga0181596, IMG submission 148655) | Coastal salt marsh microbial communities from the Groves Creek Marsh, Skidaway Island, Georgia - 041402US metaG (spades assembly) | ecosystem: Environmental > Aquatic > Marine > Intertidal zone... | reverse complement strand
AGGCCACAACGCAAGCGGTCGTGGTCGCCATGGTTTACCTGATCATCGCTGACGCGCTGGTTAACGTCATCTGCCAACTTTTGGATATCTGACATGAACGCCGCGATCGAAGTGAAAGACCTAACGCTCGCCTACGGTGATCGCGTTATCCAACAAGACCTGACGTTTAACGTGGAAGCCAGAGACGTTTTCGTCATTATGGGGGGCAGCGGCTGTGGCAAAAGCACGCTCCTGCGAAACATGCTGGGGCTCGAAAGACCTGCCCGGGGAGATGTGTATTACGCGGGGCAGAACTACACCGAGGCATCACCGGCCCGGCAGCGCGATATGCGCATGAACTGGGGCGTCACCTTCCAGCAAGGTGCACTAATCAGTGCCATGACTCTGGAGGAGAACCTGTCACTGCCACTGGAGCTCTACACCCGATTTACCCGTGCCGAGCGCAGAGAAATGATCAAGCTGAAGCTCTCGTTGGTGGGCTTGGCTGGATACGAAGGTTACTATCCCTCGGAGATCAGTGGTGGAATGCGGAAACGCGCTGCTTTGGCACGTGCGATCATGCTGGATCCGCAGTACCTTTTTTTCGATGAACCCTCCGCGGGCCTCGATCCCATCAGTTCCAGGCGGCTCGATGAGCTAATTGCCACCCTCGCTGACAGCATGGGCTCGACCGTGGTGATGGTGACCCACGAGCTGGACAGCATATTTGCCATTGCCACGCGGGCTATCTATCTCGACAATAAAACCCGTACCCTACTGGATCAGGGTGCGCCCATAGAACTCAGGTCAAGCAGCGAACACGCAGTTGTCCGGGAGTTTCTTAACCGTGGCAAGGTCGCACCAGAGCCGGGAGTTGATCGGTAAATGCAGGAAAAGACTGCCCATACCCTGCTAGGGGCTTTTATTCTCGCCGCGTTGACAATCGCCGTTACGGCGACTCTGTTGATCGCTGGTCGCGGCTACGATGCCAAGAACTCTCAAACCGTCATTATGGTGTTCGATGGTTCGGTTTTTGGTTTAAACAAAGGCGCACCTGTCGCCATTCGCGGCGCTAACATTGGTCAGGTTACTGACATCAGGGTTCGTCTGGAGAGTGATCGCGAAGTCCACCTCTGGATGGAAGTCGAAGCTGTGATCAACCGAGCTGCCGTGGCCGAAGTTTCAGAACGCGATACGGCCCTGGGGCCCGATTTGGTTGCCGCGGGACTCCGTGCGCAACTCAACAACTCGAGCTTCCTCACTGGACTGTTGTATGTCCAGTTGGACTTTTTCCCTGAGTCCAGTGCCGAGTTCCGAGCACCGGAATCAGAGTACTTCGAGATCCCCACGATACCGTCGCCCTTTGATCGACTGGTCATGGATTTCGATACGCTCAACTTCCGTAGCCTCGCGGCCAATCTGCAGGAAACGGCTGACTCAATTCGAATCCTAACGACCAGCGAGGCGTTCCAGAAAATCCCTGAAAATACCAATACCGCGCTTCAAACCGTCTCCCAGGTGGGAGCCACATTGGACACGCTAATGCGCGAACTGCGGCCGCAGATCGAGGACACCCTGAACAGCACGGCCGCTGTCGCCCGGGTCGCGGAGCAGGAAATTCCAATGGTTGTCGCGGATACACGAGAAACACTCGCCAAAATGCAGGAGGCCCTGACAAGCCTCGATGACGCCGCGGTCAACGCCACCCTGCTCCTGGAACCCGACTCGCCGATTCTCTACAACCTGAACCAAACCCTTTCAGAAATCTCCAGAGCCAGCCGATCCCTCAACTCGCTGGCACGGAGTCTGGAAGAGTCACCCCAGTCCCTGCTGCTGGGCCGCCCCGTGGAGGAAGACCCATGAAAATCATGACGCAATGGCTACTGGCAGTCGCCGGCTTGCTGATGCTGTCCTGCCAGACGGCCACGCCGCCCAACTACTATCGTCTCGATGCGCCTTCCTCACTGGGTGTCATGGCGCCCGGCCCGTCCATAGGCCTTGCTCCTGTAGAGATTCCAGAGTATCTGGTGCGTTCGGGATTGGTCCGCGACACAAATGACCACGAGGTTGAGGTCAGTACCTCTGAGCGCTGGGCTGAGCCCATGGAATCGGGCATCGCCCGAATCATGGCGCTTAATTTGGCAAGGGCGCTGCCCACCAATGACGTTCGACCCTATCCATGGAACAACAAACGGTCACCGGATGTCGCCATACGCATCAAGGTGACCGAACTACGAAACCTACCGGAGCGCGCAACTCTCGTTGCTGAAACCGTGATCAGTATTCAGGATGGCCAGTTCGTCAGTGAACTGATCAGTTTGCAGGCACCGCTCACAAGTAGCGCACAGGGTGACGCCATAGCAGCAGCGTACAGCACCCTATTCGCGGAGCTCAGTGAAGCACTCGCCAAAAAAATTCAGACCATGATCGCCGTCAAGGCCGATCGGGCCAATTGAAGTCCCGTCGGTAACTAAACAGCCCCTTGCGCATTGTGGTGCGATGCTGACAGCCGTCTGCAGCGGGGTCAGAGGCTTCGTATCCGGAGTCGCCCGGATAAAGAAAAACATGGTCCTCACCCCTCTCTGTAATCCGCGGGAAGAAATAAGGCGGGGTCCGTTTCTCCACCGCCGCGACAAGCCCTGCAATGCTGTCATGCTCTACGAGGTCGGTCAGCGATACCAGCGTTGGCGGCGGAATCTTCAACGAGCCGGCCGCTTGTTCAGCCACGGCCTGAGCGGGACGCACCCATCGATGTTCTACGATCTCGCTGCCATCAACCCGCACTTCAGCATCCGGGCTCTGGGGCGCAAGGAAAAAATAGGTGTCAAAACGATGCTGCACCACTTCGGGGGTTAACCATCTCGAAAAATGCAGCAGCGGCAGATCACCCACAGCCAAACCCGTTTCCTCTGCCAGTTCGCGCACTGCTGCCGCGCGCGCCCTTGAAAGCGCATCAGTGCCCTCGTCTTCGCCATCCACCTTACCCCCGGGAAACACCCAGGCACCTGCCATCACCTTAAGAGAGGGATTTCGACGCAGAAGGAGCGTTTCCAGCCCGGCCTCACCCTCCCGGGTGACGATCAGGGTGGCCGCCGGCCTTGCCGGTGTCGATTGTCGCTGGAGATCAGCTTTCTCAAACATCAGTACACGCCGCACTCGAGGCACCTGACATAGACATTGCCCGGGTCCTGCAAGCTGTCGGCCAAACGGAGATGGGTAGACAGTTGCTCCGACAACCGCGCCACGATGGAGCGTCCCGGCACATAAACCTGCCCCAGCTCGCGACCCAACTGCTCAAGCAACCGCTGTTCAGGGCTGATGGGCGTACCGAAATAAAGCGTGTCAAAATCATCGACGCCAGCGCGAGCCGCTGCGGCATCGACGGCTGGACGCAATCCGCCGAGGGCATCCACGAGGCCGATCGCCAAGGCATCTTCACCACTCCATACGCGCCCACCAGCGATTTGATTGATCTCGTCCCAGGTCTTCCCCCGACCGGATGCCACAAGCCCCACAAAGTCGTCGTAAACATTGGCGATGATGCTGTTGATAATGCGCCGACCGTCTTCATTGACGCCGGTATCCATCCTCGCCGCCATCGCCAGTGTGGACGTGCTCACACCATCGGGCGTAATACCCGCCCAACCATACAATTTTTCAACGGTGGGGAATGCGACGAAGACGCCAATGCTGCCGGTTATCGTCCCCGTTTGCGCCCAAATTTCATCGGCATCAGCCGCGATGTAATAGCCCCCTGACGCCGCCACCCCGCCCATGGAAACCACCACGGGTAATTCCGTGGCTTTCACCTCCAGAATCTTCTGGCGAATGACTTCTGATGCAAAAACACTGCCCCCAGGGGAGTTAATGCGCAGCACAAGGGCCGCCAGATCGGGCGTTTCCAGCGCGCGGTCGATCTGTTCCACCACGGTGTCCGAACCGGCCATACCCTGACCGCTCTCACCGGGCACCAGCTCACCTTCCACGGGAATAACAGCAATATTTGGCTTGGAGATTTCCGTGTCCAGCTCTGCCTCGCGCGCCGCCAGATAATCGTCTACCGACACCGAAACCCAGTCACCCTCATCATCAGTCGCACCAACCCAGTCGGCAAGTCGAAGGTCTCTCTCGCGATGATTTACCAGCTCATCGACAAAGCCCGCTTCCTGCATCAGCCGCGCGGGGTCCCCCCCGGCAATATCGAGTCGGTCGGGGAACTCATCGATAAACTGATCCACGAAACCCGGTTCAAACTGCCGGGGCGCCTCAACCAAGCCGGTGTAGGCACCCCACAGATCGCCCAACCATTGCGACACGACCTGACGCTCAGATTCAGACATGTCGTCGCGCAGGAAGGTCTCCACGGCCGATTTGTTTTCACCCACTCGAAATATATTCATCGTCAGATAGACATTTTCCAGCAGCTGGCGGATATAGCTTCGATAAACCGCAAAACCCGTCATTTCCACAGCGCCCTCGGGGTGCAGCAGTATGTGATCTGCCTGGGAGGCCAGCAGATAATGCCCCTGGCTGTAATAATCGCCCACCGCAATCACGGGCTTACCCGAGGACTTGAATGCCTCGATGTCGGCCTTCAGCTCCTGCACATGGCTGATTGAAGGGCCACTGAGTGCCTGCAGATCCAGCACCAACGCAGAAATCCGGTCGTCCTCCGCAGCCTTCCGAATAGCCTTACTGATTCGGAATACCAGCACTTCTCCCACACCGTCCTGCATTAGAGCCTCGAGAGGCTCCAGAGGCGATCGATCCTCGACCAGTACACCCGCGGGATTGACCAGTAATGCTGCCTGTTCCGGGACCGGATCAGGAGCCACCTGCCGAAAAGCAATTGCTACCACCACAATGAGATAGAGGGTCAGCGCCAGGGGCACCAGGGTCATTACCACTTTGTTGAATCCGGAAATGACCCGCCAGATACCCCTGAAGAACCCCCGAATAAAACGCCACACCACCATTACAGATCCTCCGAAACATCAGGCTTCATCATTGATTTAAGTTCACGACCACGGTAACGGATATAGACTGCGCAGAGCAAAAACAGGGTCGTCAGAACGACGAGCCCCGCCAGGGCCAATCCGTCTCCAGGTCGGGCAAAGGCAGCCAGCACGGCCCACACAAAGTAACCCAGCAACACGAAAGTCAGCCAGATAATGCTGCGCAGGTTGTCGCGGGCGACACCCGGCATAAACACAACGAGCGGCAGGACTTGAACCGCAAGCAGCTGCAACGGCGCACCAAACCGGACTTCAAATACAACCTGCTGCAAAATCAGCGCCGCCCAAGCCAGCCATAGACATACCCAGAGGCGGGCAGTCACAGGGCCTCGTGGCATCACGAAGGGAGACCCATGGACTTGGCCACCGTAGCAACCCGTTTACCCAACGCCTGGCACAGGCCGGCCTCGTGCTCATCGATCCTACGATCGTTGTCCTCGCCGGCCCAATGACTGGCGCCATACGGCGTGCCCCCCCCGGTGGTCTGGCGTAAGCCGCTCTCGCTATAGGGCAGCCCAACGATCACCATGCCATGGTGGAGTAAAGGCAGCATCATACTCAGGAGCGTGCTCTCCTGCCCGCCATGCAGGGACGTGGTGGCGGTAAAAACCGCCGCGGGCTTATTGATCAGGGCTCCGCTGAGCCAGAGGGACGATGTTTGATCGATAAAGTGTTTTAGGGGTGCCGCCATGTTGCCAAACCGTGTCGGGCTACCCAGGACCAGGCCAGAGCAGTATCGCAAATCATCCTCCTCTGCGTACAAGGGGCCGGTTTCAGGAACCTCCGGTTCGCGTGAATCAATACGGGTCGATACCGGAGGTACCGTACGCAGACGGGCCTCCATCCCGGCGACCTGACTGATGCCTCTTGCAATACGGGCGGCCATGTCAGCGGTTTTCCCGCCTCGAGAGTAGTAAAGCACTAAAATATAAGGCATCGCTTCCATGGTACTTGTGCTTGGGTCCGAATCCGGGCTGACTGGCATCACCGTCCTGCACTACACTGGACACCGCGCAGTAGGACGTGCGCCGGCGTGGTGGTTGCCAAAATGGACCGACAGTATGACAGAGCACCCAAGAATACAGAATGCCATCAAAGGGATGGGCTACCTGCTTCGGCGGTATCAGGAAGATCGCTGTTCTGAGATAGCTGCTGCACTGGTGTACATGAGTCTCTTTGCACTGGTGCCGCTGCTGACAGTGGTCTATGCCATTGGCTCCGCCGTGCCTACAGCCACTGACCTCCAGGCTCAATTGCAAAGCTTCCTGGTGGACAACCTGTTGCCCGAAGCCTCTCAGGAGGTCGCCAACTACCTGTCGAGCTTTTCCCAACAAGCGAAAAGCCTCACCGGGGTTGGCATCGCCATTCTTGCCGCGACGGCAGTGCTTATGCTCCGAAATGTGGAGCGTGCGTTCAACAACATCTGGCGCAACCGCAAGAACCGCGGCGCCGTCTCCAGCTTTCTACTCTATTGGGCTGTATTGAGCCTGGCACCCCTGCTCATGGGTTTGGGGATTGGCATACAAGCCTATCTGTTTGCCGCTGCCCATGCCGTGGAGGGTATTGACGTTCTGGGAGTCTCGACGGCCCTTCTGTCGGCGCTGCCCTTTGGCCTCAGTGTGCTGGGTATTACTGCTCTCTACATGGCGGTCCCCAACTGCGCCGTACCCTTTCGACACGCATTGATCGGAGGCCTATTCGTTGCCATTGCCTTTGCCGTCGCAAAGAGCCTGTTTACCGCCGTTATTGCTAATTCCAGCTATGCCCTCGTTTACGGTGCGTTTGCGGCGGTGCCGATATTTCTCCTCTGGCTCTACATCACCTGGACCATCGTGCTCCTGGGGGCCGTCTTGGTGCACAGTCAATCGGCCTATCAGACCGCCGCACAGGCTCGCAGGCCGATGCTGCTCAAGGCGCTGGACGTCTTATTTTTGCTGTGGCGCGCGCAAAAACCCGGAAGCCCAATGGGTGAGCTCGCCATTCTGGGAAATCGGGATGTCATACCCGATGGTCTGGACAGTGACAGCTGGCGAAAAATTCGGGATGCCCTCATGGGCGCTCACCTTATTACGCAGAACATGCAGGGACACTATTTGCTTAGCAGGGACTTACATCACGTCACTTTTATCGAAATCAAAGCTTTGATTAATCAGGAGTTACCCGTCCCCGATCCCGCCAGAGACGCCCTGGCCTGGCAAATAAGGGCGGGTGACATGCTTGGCGAGCAACGCTCAGCCCAAAATGATCTGCTTAACATCTCGCTCGCTGAATTGTTCAGCACCCCATCATCGGCCGAAGAACCCTCTCTGGTATGAGGCGTTGCCTAACGATGCTGGTCACTCTGCTGGTTTTGACCGGGTGTGATTCATCTGACTCCACCGGGTTACCGCAGGCCGGCCAGTGGCGCCTCATCAATTACTGGGCGCTTTGGTGTACCCCCTGCCGTGAGGAGATACCGGAACTCAATAAGCTGGACCAGAGCGAGGACATCACCGTTTTTGGCGTTAACTACGACGGCAAAACCGGGGCGGCCCTGGAAGCCCAGCGCCTTGAATTGGGCATCACCTTTCCCGCTCTGGACAAAGATCCCGCCATCATGCTGGGAATCCCGCGCCCCAGGGTCCTGCCAACAACGCTGATCGTCAATCCAGAGGGCGAATGGGTCACGACCCTCGTGGGACCACAGACCGCGGCGTCCATCACGAACGCTATGGCGGCGCTGGGGCGCCAGCAGCCGAACACCTGAAACTCAAAAAAAACGCCGGCACTCAGCCGGCGAAAAAAGGAGCCACTCAAATCGGGGACATCCTGCATCGCAGGACCGTCGCCGCCAGGATGTTTCCCTTGCGTCACACCCGAATTGACGCCATCGCTGGGGCTATAACTAGGACAGGGATTTAAGCAAAAAGTTCAACAACAGACGTTTTTTTAATCGGTAGCACGCCAAATGGCAGATCCCGTCTGCCCTGGCCCCGAAGAAACGCCAAGCTCAACCTCCACCAGCCCCTCTCCTGAGCTCTCTTTCATCAGTTCTCGAAGGAGATAGTGGGCGAGTTCCTCCACCGTGACATTGACCACAGGTAACACACGGGTCTCATCGCGGAAAAATTTGAGCGTTCGATCGGCGAAAGTTACCCAAACCTCATCGCCCTCCATGGCAATCGTTTGAAAGGGCGAATCGCCTGCAACCAGCATATATTCATCCAGGGGTTTGCATAAATTGGCGACACGCTTTTTGTAAACGTTGTAATCAGCTGAGAAGCCGTTTGGCCCCATGGGTGCGACAATCCGCGCCGAAACAGAGTAATTGTGCCCATGGAGCCGCTCGCGTTCCCGTTCAGAGAAAATGGTGAAGTGCGCTGCGGAAAACTTGTGCGCTTCTTTGTCGATGTAAAGTGTAGTGAGTCGCGCCATCGCTTGCTGCCAGATTTTCAGGGAGGGTGTATGGTGGGGCGTGCCAGCTCGGTTAGCAAGGCGTATGGATGGGCTTACATCCATGGCTACGCCGCCTGCGTACGGACTTTTAAATTCTAGGAACCCAACCAACATGACCCGGATAGCCATTGTCACCGGAGCCAGTTCCGGTATCGGAGCCGCTTCCGCTGAACTCTTTCTCGGCACAGGCTTTCACGTCATTAATGTGTCCAGGCGCCCCTGTCCTGTCCCCGGCGTGGCCGATATATGCGGTGATCTCAGTGATGCGGGCTCGGTAGCCGAACTCGCAGCAACCCTGGCAGAGCAGCTGGCAGAAAAGAAACCCTCGGCGGTATGCCTGGTGCACAATGCCGCGCTAATGTTAAAAGACACCGCCGCTGCTACCGCAGACGACTCACTCTCTCGCGTCCTGCAAATAAACATACAAGCCATCAACGGGTTGAACCGGGAGCTCCTGCCACTGATGCCATCAGATTCAAGCGTGCTCTTTATCGGCTCAACCTTGTCTGAAAAAGCGGTCAAAGGCGCATTCAGCTACGTTGTGAGCAAACACGCCCAGCTGGGGATGATGCGGGCAACCTGCCAGGACCTCATGGGCACAGGCATCCACACAGCCCTGATCTGCCCCGGCTTCACGGATACGGAAATGCTTCGCAATCATATTGGCCACGACGAGCAGGTCATTGACGCCATCAGCGCAATGAACAGTTTTGGCAGGTTGGTACAGCCCGAGGAGATAGCGCGCCTGATCCTGTGGGCACATGCCAACCCCGTGATCAATGGCGCCGTTCTGCATGGCAATTTGGGGCAGGTCGAGCACTGACTATGGTATCTGAGCATCTCAGAGAACGTCGCGAACGGGTTTTTATCGTCCTCGCTGCCGTGTTTTTGAGCGCCATGACCTTGTTGAATGTGGTGGGCATCACCCGCTTCATTCAACTGGGGCCTCTGGCACTGGCGGTGGGCGTGCTGCCATACCCGCTGACATTCCTGTGCACTGACCTTATTTCCGAACTGTATGGCCGTGCGCGGGCCAATTTTCTTGTGACAGTGGGGCTGGGCATCAACTTTCTCATTCTGGCTGTTCTGACGCTGGGGGATATCGCGCCATCCGTCCCAGCCGAGACGATGCCCCCTTGGCAGATCATTCAGCTCGCCGAACCCATCGCCCTGCCCAATGGACAGATCGTTGCAGGTGAGGTGGGCCTCTTTCAGCTGATCTACGCGACCACCTCGGGCGCTGTCTTCGCCTCAATGCTGGCCTACATCGCGGCTCAGTACTGCGATGTACAGCTCTATCATTTCTGGAAGCGGCTGACTCGCGGCAAGCATCTGTGGTTGCGCAACAATTTCAGCACCCTTCTCAGTCAATTGGTGGACTCCGTTATGGTCGTGACGGTCACGTTCGGTGCGGTGTATTGGCGTGGAGAAATGACGTTCAACACGCTGCTGGTGCTGGTGGGAAGCAATTATGCCTTTAAAGCCCTGTCTGCTCTTGTGGACACCCTGCCACTCTATGCACTGGTCCGCTGGCTGCGCCGCTACCTGGCGCTCGGACCCAACGATTACGCGGTGGTGATCACCGATCCATCGACAGCAGCTTGAGTTCATTCAGTAGTGGAATGGTAATGGAACGGCCCTGAGCCATTGCCGCCTGATCCAGCTTTTCCAGCAACACCATCAGAGCAGACGTTGAGCGTGGAGCTCGGGCCAGAATATAACTGACGACTTCATCCGACAGCTTCAGTCCTCGCCGTCCAGCGCGAAAGCGTAAAACTTCACCCAACTCGGCCTCGCTATAGGCCGGCATGTGGTAGACGCCCAACTCACTCCAGCGAGACCGCAGATCGGGCAAGATATCGACCATACCTGCTGGAGCTTTGGTCGCCGAGTAGATCTGAAGCACATCGCCTGTCTTCAGCCGGTTGTACGTATGAAAGAGTGCCTCCTGCCAATCGGGCCTCCCTGACACCAGGTGTACGTCGTCAAACAGCACCACCCGACTTTCAGACACGCCGTCAAGCACGGCATCGGCGGGAAATTGAATAATCTCAGAAAGGGGTAAGTACAAGGCCTGGGCACCCAATGATCGGCTGATCGCCTGCAACAAGTGGCTCTTTCCCACCCCTTCCGGTCCCCAAAGGAAAAGTGCCTCACCCCTACCCGACAGCAGATCGAGAACCTTCGCTTCCAACAGCTGCAGGCTAGCTCGGACCCTAAAGTTATCCAAGCTCGCATCCCCGTCGACGCGCATTCTTAGCGTTAGCTGGTCGCTCACAGGGCTGCGGGGCTCAGTCGCTCTGGTAGGTGTCTGTGCTGCGGTAGTAAGTGATAGCGTGACGACAGAAAACCACCGCAACCGCTGCTACCGGAAGCGCCAACAAAACGCCGGCGAATCCCGCGAGTTGTCCGCCTGCCATAAGGGCAAAAATCACCATCACCGGATGCAGGCCAATCCGGTCGCCAATCAAGCTTGGGGTCAGGAAGAAACTCTCGATCATCTGGCCGGCGCCAAAAACAAGCCCTACCCACAGCAAAAAGCTGAACTCTCCACCAGACTGGAACCAGGCCACTATGAGTGAGCTGCCGACACCCAAAACGGCGCCGGCATAGGGAATAATGGACGCCAACCCGGCGACCGTGCCCAGGATCAGGGCAAAATCAAGCCCCACAACCCAAAGGCCCGCACTGTAAAGCACGGCCTGCGCCAGCATCACCAGGAACTGGCCGCGAAGAAACGCGCCCAGGACATCGTCAGCCTCTGACACCATCAGGGATATATCCTGCTGCCACGGACGAGGCACCAAATCCAACAACGCCGCCACCAGACGATCCCAGTCACGCATCAGGTAAAAGGCCACCACCGGAATCAGCGTCAGATTGAATATCGCTGCGATGACACCAATACCGGAGCGCGTCAAACTCGCCACCGATGTCGCTACCAATTTACCCAACGATTCCCAGCGTGCGGCCAGTTCAGCCTCCCAATCAATGACCGGCAAACTGACGGGACTGACGCTGATGCGGTCGTGGATACTTGGCAAAAGCGTGTCCGATACCCAGCGGTAAAGCACTGGCAGCTTGCGGATAGCCTGGTCCAGCTGGTCGATCAGCAGCGGTATGCCCACCAGCAAAATCAAGCTTGTGACAAGCACCAGCAGGGCAAATACCAGCACAACCCCCCCGGAACGACCGTAACCCCGCTCCTCCAGTCGATCCACCAGGGGATCGCCGAGATAGGCCGTCAGGGCTCCCACAAGGAAGGGCGCAAGAATCGGGTGCAGCGCCCAGACAACAAGAACAAGAACGGCTATGAGCCCAAGGATAAAGGGCCATCGATTGACGGGT
>Ga0181596_10004999_pt1 | contig 11782 bp, 8 predicted proteins | sample 041ome_6_FD_148655 | JGI IMG/M metagenome (GOLD analysis project Ga0181596, IMG submission 148655) | Coastal salt marsh microbial communities from the Groves Creek Marsh, Skidaway Island, Georgia - 041402US metaG (spades assembly) | ecosystem: Environmental > Aquatic > Marine > Intertidal zone >... | reverse complement strand
AGACCCGAGAGAATGGTTCGCGACAAACGAGATGGCGAAATACGTGGACATGGCAGTCAGTACGGACTGTTTGTCCTATAAGAACGAAGAGAAAGTTAGGGGATGTTGGCACGATCAATTCAACACCGGGATTTTGTTCTTAAATCCAACGGAAAAGACGAAAGGGTTCTTGAAAGACTGGCAAGTGGCGTTAGAAACAACCACACACAAGTTTGAACACGATCAGGACATATTCAACAGATTACTACGCGAAGGCGCCGGTTTGCGGCCACCACAACGGTTGGACGAAATAGACGTCGAGAACAGGAAGGAAGGCGCTGAGCGGCACGAATTGCACGTCGCGTTAGCGTCGAAGGATTTGAAGTTGGGCGCTTTACCGCTCACCTTGTTTACTTCAGGTCACGTTTTCTTCATTCAGCAAACGCACTTGCACTTAAACGTCGAACCTTTTGTGGTACACACGACGTATCAGTTTTCGCAAGCGAGAGGCAAACGACAGCGCTTGCGCGAACATCAGTTATGGTTGATCGATGCGCAGGAGTACCACGACGAAGGCAACTTCATAACGACTTCAGAGAAACCACCGCAGGAGTTGTTATCGATTGGCATCGAAAATCATTTAAAACTTGCCTCGTGGTATCGATTGGTATTGAGGAATCTGTTCGCATATGCGGAAATTTTGAACCGCATTCCCATCCTTCCTGAATTCTCGTGCTTGTGCGATCGATACTGGGGTAACGTCCTTCCACAATGTTACATTCCAGGTGCGGACATTCATCCTCCGTATAATAAGTGTCCAATGGACCACGTGACGAACTTACCAAATTTGGAACGCGCCGGTTTAAATTTTCGCGAGTACTCGTTCTTAACTAACGAGCAAACGAGCGACAAAATCAAGCAGAGCGTCGAAACGGTTTCCCTGTCTCGACAGTTCCCAACTGACGAAGAGATTCGAGATCAATTAGGCAGGAAAACTGATAAGAGAGTTCTAGTGCTCGAAACCGCGAGTAAATCATTTTGTACGTTCAAAGATGAAAGCAAATCGAAGGCGTTCGATTCTAAAATGCAAACCGGATTAGAAGCCGAAAGTCATTTTTGCAAACATGGCGGTTCGACTGGACGAATATGCGAAATTGGATTCACAAAGCCAAAAGGCGTGAGCCAGAATAGAGATTGCGATAGAATGCGTAGCGAAGACTTTGACTTTGAGAAGTTTTATGATAAACTTTGGGAGCACAAAGGATAGAAAGTTTTAGGAAAGAAATCTTTGAACGTTTTAAAGTAACGTGTAGTCGCGTGCGATAAACCCAGTTGCTAAACTTAGTTTTGTTTATTCACAACCTCTTCTAAAGTCCTTTGCCTTTATTCCAGTTTGATTTTTGCCAATCTTTAAACGTGGACATACCTTCGTGACATCCTTCGTGGTAAGGAAGCGACGCAGCATCGCTAATCGCCGCGTTATGTCCTCTGCTCGCGAATCGCCAACACGGTTCGTTCCACGCGGTGTTCCAATACGAACCGTCCGCTCGGATATCGTACTTTGTAATCGCACCCCAGCTCGCAGCCACGGCGGAAAACGAGGATCCGTACGAACCGACAATCTCATCGCACATGCTCAAAACGCGCATTTCTGCGATGGCATTTTGTAAAGATTCCACCGAGGCCCGGTCACCGTCGTTACCAAATTTAATACCTTCCATAAAGCGCACGGTTAATCCTCTTTTGCTAAAATACTCCGTCGCTCTATCGCGAGCGCGCGAATCGTCGGAGGCTAAGTAAAACACAGTATCAGAGGCTGGAAATCCCAACGCTTCGGCACGCATTCGCGCAAACTTGAAAAAAACCTCCGGATCGGGCACTTTCACTCCTTTATCACCACCCGCCGGCATTGGTTTTTGCATGCGTAAGTGCATGCCAAAATTATATTTTCCTAAACTCTCAAACGTTCGATCGACGGTTTTTTGAATCTTTGGCGACGGAGTCAATAACCATCTCGCGATGTGCCCGAACACGTTCGCATGCTTGTTGTTGAATAATGACTTCACTTGATCTTTGTAATTTTCGTTGTTTACCAGCAAAGGCATGGCGTAATCGTCCGATTTGAACAACAACACTTTCTCCGGGTACTGCTGATTTAAATCTTTCGATGCGATTTTCGCGTAATCGTCTCGAACAACCATCGCGCATCCGCTATTACTGCTACTTCCTTTTTTGTTACTATTTCCACACGACGCGGAAGATCCAAATGGGACGTACTGCAGAATCTTATCGCTCAAACTATCTCTCAATTTATCCACGTCCATCTCCACGCCCGGTTGAAACAACTTCCCCCAACTCGCCGGGTTCGGAAACGTATCTCTCCAATGCACCAACAACACTCTATCCGTCAACAACGCCCACAAAAACGCCATCGCCACGCCTGGTAACCTATTCCCGTACCCGTCGTTCCCTCCAGATACGTATACAATGTACTTGTGATTCTCACTATCTTTCTTCGATACCTCCGTCGCGCTCTTGTGTTTCTCAACGTATTCCATCAACGCTCTCTCAAACGCCGGTGGACGCGCCGTTAAGGCTCGCTTCAATCGTTTTCGCAGATCCAACGGATCTTCACTATCGCTGCTGTGCGAGTGATGATTACTGTTTTGATGATGATTATGCATAAACTGATACCGAAAGGACGAGTGGTGTTCTCCGCTCTCTTCTCCTCCTCCTGCTCCGTATGCTTTCGCGTTCGCCCACTCCTCGTTCGCTCTCTTTCGCACCTCATTAGAGGGAGTATAATTCGAGGAGGAGGAGGAGGAGGAGGAGGAGGAGGAGGAGGAATAATACCAACTCTCTTGGACGCTCAAAACAAGCATCCCAAATATAATTAACCCCGTCGCGCGAATGCACTTGGACAACTGCTGTCTTCGCGCTTGATGATGAGAGTATTTGTTGTTGTTGTTCATCATCGTGTTAAAAATCAAATCCAGAACAATAATACAACAAAAACAACCCGCGACGACGCGAACACTCGCGCTGAAACAAAATGTGCTCTTTTTGTTCGAATAATACTCAATTCGAAACGACGAGAGAGAGAACAGGTAGGTGGTTTGCCTATTACTATATATATTTAACAAAGGGAATGGAGAAATCTTTTTTATGAAAAAATGGATTTTCAGTCATGCAAAAAGTCTTCAAAAATTTTGTCGTCAGACTCTTTCGACAACGACAACGAAAGAAGAAGAAGAAGAAGAAGAAGAAGAAGAAGAAGAAGAATGGATTTCCTCCCGCACGCGTTGCAACAAAAAGTCCGGAAAGGCGTCTACGCCTTGAAAGGCCTCTCGGAGTGCGAACAACTCGTCTTAGAGAGCACGGATAAAGAGAAGTGGGGTCCACACGGCGAACAATTGAAATCTCTCGCCGAGAAAACCGTCGCCGAGGAGGAAGGAGTGAGAGGGAGAGGAGGCAACAACAACAACAACAACAACGAAGAGTCGGACACGAGAATCATTCTGAGAGTTTTATTCGAAAACAGATTGAAGAAGAGAGACCTGGAGTGGCGCTTGTGCTATAAAGCGTTGACCGTGATTGACTATTTAATCGCCAACGGAAGCGAAACGATTGTGAGAGAGATTCAGAGAAGAATAGGGAGAGACTTGCAACCGTTGAAGACGTTTGAACATCGAGATCCAGAGAAAGGGAGAGACGAAGGGATTAACATCAGACAGAAAGTGACGAATATGATCGCTTTGTTGGAAGACCCGGAACGAGTGAGAGAAGTTAGAGAGAAGGCGAGGATGAACAGAGGGAAGTATAGTGGAATGAGCAACGCGGATTTGAAGGCGTCGAGTCGCAACAGGAACTCTGCGAACGATACTTATAATAATAGAGCGACTTATAATAATAACGATAGCGCCACTAGAGTGGCGACACCGACGACGACATCAGCAATAGCATCACCATCAGCAACAACACCAGCACCGAAATCAAAAAACGACGGTGCTCATTCTGGAACGAGCGCTATGAGCAATGTGCTCAACGCTTTCGAGGACGACAAGGACGACGACGAGGACGACGACGATGGGGATAATGATGAGTTCATGACTGGAGGCGGGAACCAACGAAGCAAAGGACCCCCAACTTTCGTTCCTAAAGTTGTCATCCGAGACACTCCTATTCAACGTCCTCCGAATTCGGCTGGATTTAGTGCAACGCTGAAGCCGCCTCCGCGAGGAGGCAACGCCTTCGTGAACGCCAACAATACGAACTTGTTCTTTGAAAGTCGACCGGCGGGTAATACCCAGAAGCCCACGACGGCTTCTCCGACAATCTCTCTCGACGAACTCTTGGGGGGAGGAAGTGGAGGAGGAGGAGGAGGAGGAGCAACCAACACCAATCAGTCCTCGTCTACGGGAACTCCATACCAAAGCGCCGAAGATTTGTTTGGTTTCGAAGCAAACGTATCGAAACCTACGCCGCAACAACCAACAACGCGCGCACCACTAACTCCGGCACCAGCTGCCGCGATCGACGATCTATTCTTTGGAATGGAGACGACGGCTACGGCACCGATAGCACAACCGGCTGTGATGCCGAAGCAGCAACACGTGGATCCGTTTTCCGATTTCGCGGCGTCGACGCCTTCGAAAATCAACTTTTCTAGTAACAACAATAGCAACAACAGAAACAAGAAACTTGACCCGCTCGATGCGTTAGATTTCGGTAGCTTAGGATTAAAGTAAACTCATCGCATCGATTTTTGTAAATAATAATAATAACACTATGATTCGCGAAAGTGGAATTATACATGGAGTTTTTGGTACCTACTGGTAGTTCTATACGCGCTAAAATCTATTATACTACACAAAACTAGTCCTAAGAAGAGTATACCGAACGAAGAAAGAAAGAGTTCCTCCTACCAGCTTCCTCTCACGTTGTCTCCGCTCGAGCGAATGTCGTCGTAATCCACCTCTCTCTCCTCGTTCTCGTTCGTCACCACGGGTGGTGGTTTGTCGTGCATCATATCTCTCGCGAAACTCCCGAAATCTCCCAGTTTCGGTGCCACGTTCTTTCGGTAAAAGTTGAACACGTTTGAAGAGAATTTGAGTCGCTTTTGTTGTTGTTGTTGTTGCGTCGTTTTTGCTTTTGTCGCTGTTTCTTCTCCGTTATTAAATTCGTTCCGTAACAGCGCTCGCTCTTTCGTGCTTCTTTTGTTTTCTTCTCCCAAAGACGCCAACGAGGAGGAGGACGCTCCAAAATCATCGTTTCCATCATCATCACCGGCGGCAAAAATTGGAGACGACGAAGACGCGATTCCAAAACACGCGAGCAGCATTAGAAGCAGTAACGCGAGAAAGAGAAAGGAACTTTTCTTCTTCGATGCTGCTTCTTCGTTATCGCTCTTTCTCGTCGTCGTTGTCGCTAAGAGTGGCGTCGAATCGTAATCATCCTTGTTGTTGTTGTTGTAAAGCAGCGGCATCATTTTTTGAAGAATTTTGAGGCGCGCGCGTGTGTGTTTTTTGTGTAAATTGAGTAAAGTGTTGAAGCAGAAAAGAAAACACAACAAGAACGTGAAGAGGAATTTTTGAACACGCACGTTCTATTTACACATAATACACGACTAATGACATTCTCAATCGACGTATCTCTTCAACATTCTCAAGGCCTCGCTGTATTCACACGCGCCTTTACGTTCTTCTCCGCCTTGCGCGATTAACAAATCTTGAGCTAACTGTTTCGTGGCGACGTTTCTTCCCGCGCCGGTTCTCGACGCGGTAGCCGCGCCGACTGCGGTGGCTAAAGCCAAAGTCGCTTTCGCAGAAAGTTGTTTGGCTTCCTTTGTCGTCGTCATCGTCGTGCTATTACTATTACTACTGCTTCTGCTGCCGTTATTATCACTGCCACTACCGTTACTACTATCTTTCCCACTATCGCTCTTGGTCGACATCAATTTTTTGTATTCGAGAAATCCCATGACGATGGCACTCGCCGCAGAGTCGCCGCACCCGACCGTATCGCCGACGTCAATCGTGGGAGAGCCTACTTTAGTGCTATCGATATCCATATCGTTCTTTGAAAACAAAATCGCTCCATCCGGGCCGAGTTTTACGACGATCCATTCTAAATTGCCCGATCCTTCAAATTGAGGATGGTTGAACAAGCTATACGCCAACGTGCGAGGATTTTGTAACAACTCCTCGTTCGGATTTGGGTGTTCGACTAAAGCCGCTAACTCTTCTGCGGTCGCTAAAACGACATCCGTTCGCTTTATGAGTGAAATCAAAGCTTTCTTGCGCAACTCGGTTTCGTGAAAGGTGAACGCGCGTGGACCGGGGTCGAAAAACACCGTGCCGTCGTGTTTGTGAATAATATCCGCCGCGTCGACGACATCGTTCGGTGCGAGCTCATCGAACGCAAATCCGTTTACAAACATAGCTTTTGATTTCCTCAACGCCGCTTTCACATCCGCGCCGAGCTTGTATTTTTCCGCCAGTAACGGCCACGGGCCGAGATCGTAGGAAGAACAAAACGCGTGCGAACCAGATCCATCCACCAACACGAAACAAACCAACGTTCGACTTTCCGAAGTACTGGGAGCAGAGGAGGATGTGGAAGAATTTTGCTTTTCCTCGTAACTGCGAAACCCGACGCGTTCTTCGCGCAAGACGTCTTTCATAAACGTCCCGTAGAAATCATTTCCAATCTGCCCTAACGAGACTGCTTTCAGCCCGAGCCTCCTCGCGGCGATTAAGAAGTTCGTGTTGCCACCAACCTCCAACTCCTCGCATCCCATCGCTTTCATTTTCTCCGTTCTCGTTAACAAATCGTTCAGAGTTTCCATCGTTTTCAACTCGTTCTTGTCTTCAGGGAGAGACTCCACGGAATGAAACACATCCACGCACATATTTCCGAGCGTGACTACATCGATATCTTTAGACTCGTCTTCTTCGACTTTATTCGCAGACACAGAAGAGAAAGAAGTTACTGCTTTTCGCGCACCGCATCCTCTTCCGTATTTACCTCTACTTTTCCTTCTCGTCGTCGTCTGAATCGTCGTCGCACCGTGATGAAACCGACGACGTTTCGACGAATGTAAAATGTCGTTTCGTGGGTGGTGGTGGATTACTCGTTGTTGTTTTTGTTGCATCATCATCATCATCGGTCGTCAAGAAGACCACCACGTGTGCGGAATAAAACCTTAACTCAGAGCGCGCCCAAAAACTCTCTCCTTCTCTCTGTCTTTGCAATTTGCTAAAGTGTTTGTCTTCTTAAACTCAGCAAAAGTTTTTAATAGTTGTAGAGAGTAGTATTCGCAGAGTTGTTTATGTTATTGTTTTGAATTTTGAAGGGAAGCGATTTTAAAGTGCGGGGAAAGATGAAAAAAAAAATTTCATTCATCACGAAGCCTCTTTCAACTGCCTTTTTCAAGCGTCTGACGTTGACAACAAACAAACGTGTCGTCTGTCTTCTTTTTTATCCACAAATAAAACTAATCTGTGGCGCACGAAATACTACAAAACTCGCTCAAGAACACTTTGACGACAACGCGCGTCGTCTCGAAAGATAGAAAGTATCATCATCATGTCGCAAATGTCCGCGAGTTTACTTTTTTCTTCTTCTTCTTCTTTATTTATATCTTCATCATCTTCGAGTTTGAGAAGATGCAAAAGTCGATCTTCGTCGTCGTCACCGACAAAAACTCATCGTGATACTAAGAGTAATACTAAGAAGAAGAACAATAATAACGCACGAGCGATGTCTTCCTCCTCTTCTTCTTCGTCCTCGACGGAACCAGATTGGAAAGTCAAACAGAGAGAACAAGACGCGTTAATCGGTAAAGAAGAAACCGCGGTGAAAACCAGAGTGGTTGAGATGTTGAAACCGATATTAGAAGGCGCAGATAAAGTGACTTCTCAAGGCGACGACGCCGCGCAGCTGCAGTTGCAAGGGGAGTTGTCGGAGAAAATTAGACAGGCGACAAAAATGTTGGAAGAAGGTCTCGTCGAGAGGGATTCGCAAGTGAGATTGCTCTTGTTAGCGGCGTTTTGCTCGGAACATTTACTGCTATTAGGCCCACCGGGGACGGCAAAATCTGAGATTGGTCGAAGGCTCTCGGCGTTTACGCAAGGACAATACTTCGAGAGATTGTTGACGAGATTTTCCGTTCCTGAAGAGTTGTTTGGCCCATTGAGTATGGTTGGATTAGAGAAAGATATGTACGTGAGAAAAATTGACGGGTATTTACCGACCGCACGAGTCGCGTTCGTGGATGAGATTTTCAAAGCGAACTCGGCGATTTTGAACTCTTTGTTGACCATCTTGAACGAGCGCTTGTTCGATAACGGTAACGAGCGCATTGAGGTACCTTTGTTGTGCTTAGTCGGCGCGTCGAACGAGTTACCAGAAAGCGAGGAGTTAGACGCGTTGTATGATCGTTTCTTGCTGAGATCTTCGGTAGAACAAGTATCTTCGACGGCGTTGAGAGATTTGTTGAAACTCTCCGAGGCGTCTGAGACGAAAGCGAGAGCTGATATCAACGACGAGCAAAAATTTTCGTTGAAACCGAGCGATTTTCAAGGTGTAAAAGAAAAAGCGTGCGAATCAACTACGGTGCCAGATTCTGTGATTAATTTGATGACAGATTTGCGCTCACATTTACAGGACAAGTGCGAACCACCCATTTACGTTTCCGATCGTCGTTTATTGAAAGCGGTGACTTTATTGCGAGTGGCGGCGTATACGGACGGTCGTTCCGTGGTTTCCGATTTCGACACTTTACTCTTAGCGCATGTTTTGTGGCAACGCCCGGGTGAGTCTGCCATGGTACAAGATTGGATTTTAGAACGTTTAGCGAAAGAGAGAGGTGTAAAGCAAGTTCAATATCTCCTCGCCGCTTTGTTCGGGCGAGCGTGTCGATCGGACGAAAACGACCAGGAAGAAGCCGCGCAGCTCTTAAAAGAAGCGCAAGGTTTGAAGGAAATCTTGACTTCTCAGTTAAACGATTTAGCTGGTGCCACTGCGGGTGGCGTCCCGCAACTGAAAAGACACGTCTGGTTATCTCCCGCCGAGTCTGAACGCGCCGCGCAATCCTTATCTCCCATGTTCAACAAAGCGAGAAAAGGTTTAGAGAAGTTATTAGAGGAATGCTTGACGTTAGAAGTCGCGCTGGAACGGAAAACGGAACCGCACGTCATGGCGTTGTTGTTGCCGGAATATTGGGCCGATTTTATTCGATCCGGGCCGATCGAAGACGTCAAGCCGCTCGGATTAAAGTAAAAATATTTAATAACCATTTTTGTCAACCGCTTTGTTTTGTTTTTTGTATTCCCTCCTCACAAAATATTTTTACTCCCTCCTTCCGCGTGCACAAAGAGCAAAAGCGCAGAAGCCTAAGCGTTCTCGTCGTCATCATCTATTTGATAATGGTCTTCGTGAGAAGCGCTTCCTCGTCGTCATCGTCCCTCCTCTCGTTCCTTCTGAAGAGCACGACGACGACGACGAGTAGAATAAAACGAGGAAGCGAAACAACGAGAAAAACGATACAAAAATATTACTCGTCGTCGACGACTTTCGATCGCTCGGGCGAAACCATCTCTCGAGACATGCGCAGAAAAGATTTAGCGGAAGAGACGAGGTATTTCGCGCACGAGGATTACGAGTTGTTGCGTAAACTCGCAAGAAAAGCGAAACGCTCGGCGGACGAGGTCAATCCTGAACACGGGCAAAAGTTGAGAGAAACCGAGAGAAGAGAGCTCGCCAAACTTGTTCCTTCGCTTCGCGATGGCGACTTGACGAAAATTCTCAATTGGTTGCATAAAGATGGAACAGGAACGCGAGCGTAAATTTGTGCGTTTCGTGTGTTTTTGATATATAATCTGTTTTACCAGTGGTACATTATAGATTAACTATACCTAAAGCATCATCCGAAGAAGGACCAAACGTAGCCGACGACTTTCATGCCGGTCCACGCCAAGAAAATGCCTCCCACGCCGTAAAAGAATATCGTCGCATCTTGACGCATTTCACGTAGCTCTTGCTCCAGAAGCATTAACCTCTGGTCGATTTCTAACGCCGATTTCGCATCCCCCGCGAGTAACTCCTCTGCTTTCTTCAACATCTCCTGCGCTTGCTGGAGGGTGAAATCGGGTTTGTTTTTGTACGCAAAAAACTTCTCCGTTACTTTATCTTTCAACGCGTAGAGTTCGTCCAAGTTCTCGTCCAAGTTCTTGTCGTTATTCATCTTATTATCTATAATACCTGCCTCTTTCCTTTCGCCTTCTGAATCGTCCACATCGTTCGCGAACGCTTTATTTCGCGTCTTAAATGGAGAGCCGAATCCTCCTCCTTTTGCTCCTTGGCTCCGCGACGATGTCGTCGTCTTCCGTCTTTGCCTGTCCGAATCAAAACTAGTCTCACTTCTATCATCGTCGTCCTCGTCACTATCATCGTCGTCCTCGTCGTCGTGTCGAGCAGGGTCGTATTCTTCGCCTTCTAAAATCGAATCGATTTGTGAAATGCTTTCTTTACGCATAATCTTCACGTGTTTACCTAATTTTTTACCTCTCTGAGATAACTCGTCCCCTTCATCTCCACTTTCGGCGAACAGATTCGACATCGAACCAGACGGCGATGGCATACCGAACGCATCTGACGCGTCGCTCGGTGAGAACATCGCTTCCATCTGATCTACTGAAGATTGTCTCGATAAATTTTGAAACGACACCGCGCTTCGTCCTTTGTTGTCCCCTCTCGTCGCGAACGCGGGTTCTGATCCGGGAGCTGAAGAAGAAGATAAAGATGAAGGCGCAATCGTCGTTGCCGTAGTGTTGAAGGTCACTGTTTTGTTGTTGTTTTCGTTGTTGTTATTCGTTTTTTCTCGGTTGGGCTCGTTCTCTTTACTACCGTTTGCTTTCTTTGTCGTCGTCGTCGAACCAACCTTCTTGTTGGCAAAATACTGATTCTTTCGCCCCGCGCTCGGCGATGGCGTCCCGCCGCTCTCTGAAAAATAGTCGTCGTCTTGCAGTTCAATCTTCTTCTGATGCATTTTCACTTTCGGTGGTGGCGACGTGATGCTGTTCTTTCTCTTGCTCTTCGGCTGCTGCCACTCCTCTTCCGTAGTATTATTAGTCGCGGAATCAAAATCCAAGTTTCTGTTACTCTTCCCCTTCCCATTGTTGTTGTTGTTATTGTTCGTCGTAGCGTTATTATTCTCTGCATCATTTCTGGAGACGAACTTCTCCGCCTCTCGTATGACTTTCGTCATCGGCGATAAAGCGACTGGGGAGGCTTGTTGTTGCCCTGTGTCTTCCCCTAACGACTTTGTATTCATTTTGCTCGTGTCCAAATACAGATGATTTCTCTTTGACACTACCGTCGTCCACTCCGACTCCGAGCTCCTCGTGTTCTTCTCGCTGTTCTCGCTAATAGTGTCTTTTTCGTTAGGAGACGACCCTTTGTTGTTCTTATTCTTCTTCGTATTCTTCTCGGGTGAATTCAACAAGAACTCACTTGCTTGCTCTAAAAGCTCGTTGGAATTGTCCGTGTTGTTGTCTTCGGACACGGAAAGTGGTCGCGCTCCTTTTCCGACCCCTCCGCGTCTTCCTCCTCCTCCTCCGCTCATTTTCTTCTTACGATTGTTATTATGATTGTTATTAGTAGTAGTAGTATTACGTGGTGGTGGTACCTGGTCGTGTGTGTAACGAGTAACTCTTTAATCTGATGAAATATTTAATTGTGTTATTAGAGCCGCTTTTTGCCCTTTTTTTCTTCTTTAAAATTCTTCATTTTTTTTTTAAAC
>Ga0181596_10004990_pt1 | contig 11802 bp, 9 predicted proteins | sample 041ome_6_FD_148655 | JGI IMG/M metagenome (GOLD analysis project Ga0181596, IMG submission 148655) | Coastal salt marsh microbial communities from the Groves Creek Marsh, Skidaway Island, Georgia - 041402US metaG (spades assembly) | ecosystem: Environmental > Aquatic > Marine > Intertidal zone >... | reverse complement strand
GCGGCGGCGATGACGATACCGCGGGCGGCGGCGACGATACCGCGGGCGGCGGCGACGATACCGCGGGCGGCGGCGACGATACCGCGGGCGGCGGTGACGATACCGCGGGCGGCGGTGACGATACCGCGGGCGGCGGTGACGATACCGCGGGCGGCGGCGACGATACCGCCATTGCCTCCGTCTGCGCGGGCGGCGCCGTCGAGCCGCTCATCGACGTCTTCGCAGACGTCGTCGCCGCCGTCGCCGCCGGCACGCTCGTCACATTCTCGCTACTCGTCGCTACCACCGATGTCGTCACATTCGTCGCATTCGTCGTCACTAGCGTCGTCGAACTCGAATCATCATCCGACGCGAAGAAGGTTCTAAAATCAAATTTCCCGCTAAAGTGCCCGTACCCCACCACCGCCACCGCCGCGAACACACATAACACGCACACCGCACACAACCACCGCGAACAGCTACTCTTATACTTTTCATTCTTTGCGCGTTGTCGCTCGATGTACGCGCCGGATGTGGTTAATAACCGCTCTTCGTCGCTTCCGCTCGACGACGTCGCCGCGCGCGCCTCCTCCATGGACCGCTCGCGTTCAAGCGTCTTCGTGTACCTCGCCGCGGTCGCCGCGTAGCGCTGGGAGTGTCTAAACGACCCAACGCTGTCTAAACCTCCGCCCGGGACGCGCGACGCCATCACGCGCGCGCGTGTACGAGCGAAGCCGGTGCGGAAGAGGTGTTAACACCCTCTGCTGCTGTCAACACCCTTTGAACCCGCGAGTTGAATTGCGGTTTAAACGCGCGCCGCGAGAGCCGTGCGCGATGAAAACCCGCTCGAGACGTGCGACGTCGACGTGTTCTCTTGCGTGTGCGCGCGAGAGAGCGCGTTTGCGGCGTGCGAAACGCGGGAGAGTGACGCATGCGTCGACACGCGATCGCTGACTGAGCAGAGCGCGAGCGACACGAGCGAAGCGAATCAAATACGATGGTTTTCGCACGCGATGCGGATGTCAGAGATGACAGCGTGGGTTAAAATTATAAAATATCAGAGTATCGTACATTATTTATGCGTTGCGGGAGCGATGTGTCGCGTTTTTGCCGTCGTCGAGGTCTTCGATGTCAAACGGGCGAGCGCGCGGATGAACGCGAGCCGGCTATCCCCGGACGCGTAATTCGCGTCCGCGCGAGCGCGCTTGGACGACACCGCGACGAACAAGCGCGCGTTCTGTTTCTAATACGTCTTCGCGGAAATGCACGCGCAGGTTTGGGACGTTTGTCTTTTGAATGTCGTTCCCGCGCGGGCCGAGGAGCCAATATTGGTTTGATACCCAATGCGCCTTGGACGCGCGGGGAAATCCACTGTTCAGCACACTCGTCTTGGCAATTTCGCACAAATCCGCGGCTGAGAGTTTCCATACTTGTGCGGCGACGGAGTACTCCTCGACGAGCGGTTCTTTGGTCATATGAATCTGCAAAGGGTCGTCAGTGCTCAGCGTCACCGCCAGTCCTCGAGCGAAAAACGTCGGAAATGGATTCTTGTGATAATCGATAAACAACGAGTTGTTGCTCAGCGGTGACATGTCCATGGGGATTTGTGCCAAATAGTACAGGTACTGCAAACATGGAGACTTGCGAAGGTTCAATCCGTGCGCTATGTTCTTGGCGAGCATGAACGTAGCGCATAAATGGTCGACGTCGCCCGCTTCACCTGCGTGCGGCCGAAACGCAATGGTATTCAAGCCTTTGGCCACACGCAGCGCGTTTAATGTATACAGGTTTGCGTAGACGTAGTACGCGTAGTACGCGTATGCTGGGTTGTGCGCGACGTCCCAATCCACGGGCAAGCGCATGTGCTTGCTCGGTCGACGTTCGGGTTTTGACTCGTCGTCCACCATGTCGACTCCGACGACGAGCTGCAAAAACATATGCAACTTTGGATGCGACGAAGGATCGACGGTGACCTCAAACAAAGGCACAAAAATATTATCCAACATTTGCTGAAAGTTCTTCATCGTACCGTTTGAGTGATAAATGTTGTACAGCCGAGGAATTTGAATCAACCACACGATGTTCTCGCTAAACACGTTGTTATTCAACACCCACGCCGCAAGGTTATCCCACTCCGCGGGCTTACGACCATAGATTGAGATACGATACTCAGCCATGGTGTATTTGTTCGCTTGTAAATCATCGCACACTTGCTTGGTGAGCTCGGCGAGGAAACGACCACGAATCATGTTGTCTTGCTTGATGAAGATTTCTCGCAAGCGCGACTGCCCGCACGGATTGTATTTTAAGTTGAACTTGTCAAACCTATGGAACGTATTTTTATCTGCGTGCATATCCAATGTATCCACGTTCAGCTCATATGACGTCATCCCAATGGATTCGAACACTTCGCGCAGATTGAGAAACTTGCCGTCGCGATAGATTACCAATTCGTGCGGCTCGCGCTTCAATTTGCTCTTGATGAAGCGCAACAAGTGCTTCTGATTCATACACGCACTGTGATGAACGTGCGTGTCCACCTTACGAACGTTGTAAAAGTCGCGGTGTGGCGCAGCCTTTTGCTCTTGAAATTCGCGATCAGCGTTCAGCATGACGTGTAAGTTGAACTTTTGCTCAGTGAGGAGCAAACGTTTGTGGCAAAAAGTCTTCGACGGTCCCGAGGATTGTACGCGCAACAGCGCGTGCAAATCATGGAAAAACTCCGTCGCTGTCCCAGGTGGCTTATGCGTTAAAATCAATTCGTTCGCATCGCCGCTCGGTTCGTAGACATGCATGACGCCGTCCACCATTTTAAACTCGTGCGCCGTTTTGGGCGGCAACGGCGCCTTTTTGTCCACGCGGCCAACCAACGGACACGCCCCGTGACTGTCATCAAACAACCACTTATCTCGCAATCCTAGCGCGTATTCCAACATCAAACATACCTCCTCGCACTCATCTCCCAACGTTTCCATGGTTTCCGTGGCAATCTTCTCGTATTGCAATGGCGCTTCGCCGGTGTGCTCCACGCGAGGCGATGGTTGAAACAACGACCGGCCAATCGCTCGGTCTGCAGGTTTCATTCCCACCGCCGTCGTCGCATCCGGGGTCGCTGTCCACGGCGTCTGTACGTCATGTGTCGCTCCACCGCCCACGCCAAAGTTCGGTGTCGAGAGCTGTAGCTCGGCTTCGGTTTCTGCGTCGGCGTCGACGCCGCTCAACGCTCGCGGCAACGGCGACCCAACCAAACGCTCAATATCCGCACTAAATTCTCCACGTTCGGCACTCATTTCGCGTGAGAGCGGCGAAGACACCACACCAATTCGCGTGCGTTCTTCTTCATCGGCATCTGTTTCGGTTTCGGTGTCTAAAGTCTCGGTTTCGGTGCCGCTCGCGCCGACGGCGTTCCAAGCGTGCGTCGGCCGAACGCTTTCATTGAACATAGACTTGTGCAATCGCGCCCCGGCACCGTTCGCAGAGCCCCCAGTGGACTTTTTGGGCGTGCCAAAACTCGAGTCTTTCGCGTAGACCTCGTCTGAGACGTCACCAAACTCTTCAGACGTCGCTAACGAGTGTCCCCGTCGAGGCGTCGACGCGCCACTCGGCGTTCTATCGCGCGCTTTTCCCGCGCCCACATTCGCCCGTCGCGGACTCTCCCCTTGTGGTGACGCGTACGCAATGACTGTCGATTCATCAAGCGGCGTACCGTCGAGGGCACTGGTGCGCGCGAGCTTCTTATCGTCGCCTCGTCTTCGGCGCGGCGTTCGCGCCTGCGCGTGGTCGCTCTCCTTTCCTTGCGAAACTTTACCGTCGTCTTGCGCCTTGGCGCGCTCCACCGCGCGCAAAACTTCGAGTAAGCCCATCTGCTGGGTGTTGAATTCGTGTGCGGCGCGTTTCAAGCCGTAGGCGGCGAGTAACAGAGCCTACAAAGGAAGACAGAGTGTCAGTTGAAACGTGTGCATCAAATGTTTTGCGTAAAACGAGCGAGCGAGCGCGACGTACCGACGACGTGAGCGCACCGAGTGCGATCATGGACGTGGCAAATGATGATGATTCGCCATCGCGCGGCATGGCGGCGACCGGTGGCGACGTGCGCGCGCACTCGAGTGAGGCTACGAGAGGCGTCGGTTACGCGTGAAAACAAACATGTGAGCTAGTGGGTTACAAGCTAATAATCAAGCTAATAATCTAATGCCGTATCGGTACCAGTTGTTTGCACATGCACATGTGCGCGCAATGCGGACGGAAACGCGCGCGCAAAAGAACATTATCAAAGCTTTGGCGGCTTTGCGAAGACGAGCGACGCATTGACTCCGCCAAATCCGAAAGAATTCGACAGCACCGCGCGCGCATCGTCGCGCATGCGACCGTGGACGAGCGGTATTTTGAGTACGTCATCCATGCGCTCATATCCAATGGTTGGCGGGATGTCTCCCGTGTGCAAGGCGAGAATGGCGTATGCGGCTTCGATGGCGCCGGCGGCGCCGAGTAAATGTCCGGTGGCACCCTTTGTACTCGTCGTCGCCACGTACCCGCTTTCAATCGCGTCGGTGCCAAACACGGCTTTCAGTGCCATAGCCTCTGCGGCATCGCCTAGCGCTGTGCCCGTGGCGTGCGCATTGACGTAACCAACATCCTGGGCGACGCGCTCGACGCCGGCGTCTCGAAGCGCCGCGCGCATCGCTCGCGCCGCCCCTTCACCATCTGGGCTCGCGCGCGTGACGTGATACGCATCCCCGGATGCGCCATACCCACGAATTTCGGCATAAATAGTCCTCGCCCCGCGCGCACGCGCGTGTTCGAGACTTTCTAAAACTAAAGCTCCCGCGCCTTCACCCATGACAAATCCGTCCCGAGCGACGTCAAACGGTTTCGCCTCGCCACTCGCGCTCAGCGCCCGTGCCTTTGCAAACGCCGCGAAAGATATTGCATCAATACACCCTTCTGCGCCTCCAGCAATCATTGCCTTGGCTTCACCGCGCTGAATCGCGCGGAAAGCTTCGCCAATGCAATGCGCGGATGTCGCGCACGCCGTCGACGCCGCCAAATTTGGCCCTCGAAAACCGTAATCCATCGATACCCTCCCCGCCGCGGCGTTGGCTAGAATTCGAGGCACAAAAAATGGACTAATTTTACGTTTCAACACGCCTTCGCGCAGCATCGCACCGGCGGTGGTGAGATCGTGCACGCCTCCCATGCCCGCGCCAAACGACACGCCGACGTCCTCGCCCACGGCGTCCAATCCCGCATCCGTAATCGCCTCGTGCGCCGCGCACCGCGCGTACGCCACGAAATTCGCATAACGACCACCATCGCTCCACCGAGCCATGTCCAACGCGCCGCTCATTTTATCAATCGCGCCCGCGCTCGCCGCGCGCTCAATTTGCTCAAAGTACGCGCGCTCATTCTCTGGTAAATCCTCGCGCTCGAGGCGCTTAATCCCGCACGCACGCGCGAGTAACGCGCGCCAATTACCCGCCACGTCGTTCCCGATCGGCGTCACCGCGCCGAGGCCGGTGACGACGACGCGAAATGGGTATCCGTGCGGCACCGGTGGTGCAGAATCATACGCCATGAATCTCCTCGCGTCGCCGCCGCCTGTGATCGCCGAACCGCCGCGCGCGAGCGACGACGGCGTCGAAGACGATGAAATCGTCGACGCGCCGCGCGCCGCCGCCGCGCGGTGCGCGCATCGCGCGAGCATCGCCGCGTTCGAGGATTTGTGACGTCATCATGAAAAAGCGCACCAGAACGTCGTCATTCAACGACGCCTTACGCGCGAGCATCGCCGTCGGTCGTCATGTCTGCGAGCGCGAGCGCGTCGCACGCATTGTCTCTTCGCCCGTCGACGGCGAAGCGCACGTCGAGCGCGTCACGTCGACGCGCACCGAGCGTCATCGTGCGCGCATCGAGCTCGAGCAAGGTGGTCGTGCTCGGTGGCTCTGGTTTCGTCGGCTCTCGCGTGTGCGAGCAGCTCGCGCGGCAAGGATGCGCGGTGACGTCGGTGTCGAAGTCTGGTGCGCGCGTATCGGGCGCGGATGCGAGCGTGGCGTGCGATTTCGAGGCGCAAAGCGTGGATGATGTGGCTGAGGCGTTGCGCGGCGCGGATGTGTGCGTTTCGTGCGTGGGCGTCATCGGCACCGATAACGATGCGATGCGCGTGGGGAATGGAGATATTAATGTCAAGGCTATTGAGGCGGCGAAAGCGGCAGGGGTGAAGCGGTTCGTGTACGTGTCTGTGGCGAGTGTAGTGAAGGATGTCGTCGGAGCGACACCGTTGATGCGAGGCTACTTTGAAGGTAAAAGTCGCACTGAGGACGCGTTAGCTGCAAACTTTGGCGCTGGGAACTCGTTTGTGGTCAAGCCGAGCTTCATTTATGGAGGCGATGCGTTTTCGTTGACGCCACCGCGCGTGACGAAGACGTATGGAGATTTGTTGTCGAAGATTTTGGGTTCGGGCGCCGTGAAATCCATCGCGGCCAAGTCACCCGGACCGATCAAATTGACGCTCGCCGAGCCCGTGAGTGTGGATGACGTCGCGGGTGCGTGCGTAGTGGGTGCGCTCGGGATGAATACGTCCGATGTCGTCGATGGTACGGATGATATTAAGGCGTGCGCCGCCGCGTTGAAGAGCGCGTAAAGCGTTTTGGATAAAAATTTGCAATTAACAACAACGGCTCCGTCTGCGCGTCTACTATTCCTCTCTTTCGTTCGCGTGTTTCTACTAGTCTCTCTCTCCCTCCCTCTCTCTGCTTTTCTCACATGGTGTCTCTGTTTTACTTGATCGCTTTCGTACCCTTAATCATACCGTACGTCATCAACCCGCAATCAAACGCGCGGTGCATGCGCTCGAGGGTGACGATTTCTCGCACTGTCTTGTACCACACCTTTGGACCGGCGAAGACCACAGGCCACGGATCCCACACCCCAACCCAAATCGAATGTCTCCAAGATGCGATGGTGTTCTTCACCCAGTCTTCCGCGTCGGTGGATTCCATCGCGCCCGTGCCCTTGAGCAAGCGTTCGTACTCTTCGTACGAAATAAAGTACGGATGCGCCCACTCTTCGTAGAGGAACTGCAAGTTGTCCTTTTCCTTTTGCGTGAACTCTGGCGGCGTCTCGCGCTGGCACCAAGTCGCGATGACGATTTTCCCACCCGGCTTTAATACACGCACCATTTCCTCGACGTACTTTTTCTTATCCGGCATGTGCTCGCCGCTTTCGCACGCCCAAACCAAGTCAAACGTGTCATCCGGAAACGTCATCTCCAACGCGTTCATGACTTGAAACTGCGCATTCGGCACGCCTTGCTCCGCTGCGAGCTCTGTCGCGCGCTTAACTTGATTCGGCGATAAAGTGATGCCCGTGACAGACGTTCCAGCTCCAAAAGTCTTGGCCAAATGTCTCGAAGTCCCGCCGATGCCGCAGCCGACGTCCAGCACCTTGGCCGGCGACGTCGCCCCCGACCATTCCCGCATCTTATCCACAAAATCAAACTTAGCCTCAATAAAGTCCTTCACCTTGTTCCCAATCAGCGTCCCGGCGCCTCGGGCGAGCTCCTCGTCCTCGTACCACCCCAAATGAATGTGCTCACCCCAATAGTACTCCAAAATGCCCTCTTGCGTCCACGCGTCGTACTCTTGCCCAACCGTATTCTCACCATCCACGTACGTCCGAGACGGTTTATCAAACACATACTTGATCGCACCAATCGTCGCCATCGCGCCCGCAGCGATGGCCACGTTCTGTGCGTTCATGACGCTCAAACGCGGTGGAGCCGGCGCCGGCGTCGCGCTCGCCTCGACGCGCCTCGCCGCGACTTGCGCGATTGGGCGCGACACATCGCGCGCACCCACGCGTGCGCCCGTGCGAGAGTCGTAGACGACTTCACGCGTGAGGTCCGCGATGGTATACTCGCGCGCATCCGTGCCGCGCGCCGCGGCGACGACGATGCGCGCGTGGTTTTGATGACGATGCTGATGTTGGGCGCGGCGTTGATGTGCGCTGCGCACCGATCGCGGCGCGACGTGCGCGCGATAGGAAAGCATGACGGTGCGAGCGAACGTCCACGGGGCGCGTTTCGGGCGGCTCGAGCGGCGTCGGGCGGCGAAAGGCGCGAGCGTCGACGTGTGGTGTCGATGGGCGAGCGCTTTTGGGTCGACGTCATCCAACGTCATGTGGCGTCGAATGTCCGAATTCGTCGTATACAAAGAGATTTATGTCTATATAATTCATCGTTGCGAGTGGATGAGGTGCGGCGCGAGACGTACGAAAGTGAATGAATATCAATTGTTCTCGTATTTCACGCGCGAGCTGGTGCTTGAACGAGCGATGTGGTGTGCGTGTCTTGTCTCGCTTTACCGTTTCGTTGTTTTACTTCTTACCACCAATGTTGAAGAGTGACTTGAACGCCTTGACGGCGTTGGCGTTGATGATGGGTTCGTCAAACTTGTCCATGAGCTCTTGGAACTTTTGCGACTTTTGCACAAACGCCAAGCTCGGATCGGTGCGAATCTTACGGTAATCGGTCCAGCCCGCGGACATGCAACGCTTCAATGCCAAAATGGACTCATCCTCCTTGCCGATGCGAGAGAAGCAGCACGCGATGTTGTACTGCGCGACTTTGTAAATTTCAGTCGTCTTACTGAAGTCGTCGCCCATGTAATTCTTCGGCTCCAAAGCCGCAACTTCTTCAAAGATAATCAACGCGCTGTCGTAATCTTTACCGTTATACAACTCAATAGCTTCATCAAACATATCCAAGCGTTGATTCTCCAATTCACGCTTCTTTGAATAGTTGTTCATCTGTTGCTCCTTGGTCCCGGCGCCGTAGTTGCCCCCGGCGCGCTCATTCTTAAACGCCGAAGACTTCTCATTCACTTCCAAAGCGCTCAAATCACCATTCATCTTTTTCATCTTCAAATAAATGTCACCACTTCTATTCTTGATCGCGTACATCACTTGTCCGTACGATTCAGCGCCCCAAATCTCGTTACCAAACGACGCGCTCACCGCTTCGATTCTATCACCAATCTCAATCCCATCGTACTTCTTTTCCGTCGGCACGAACACCACGTACGCCCCGCCGTCGTTTCCACGGTTAAATTTCAACTCAATGGGCTTGGCCAAGTTCAACTCGTACGTGTCTGCGTCCGCGGATGCGCCGTCGGCGCGGATAACGACCGATAATCGTTGATGACGTCGATGGGATCGTCGATCGGCGCCCGCGACGCGCGCGGTGGCAAATTGCGCGCGCGACAGCGCGGCGGACGTGAACGACATGGACGAACGAGTACGTGTGCGTTGGGTTTCAACGATCGCGGTGCGTGCGATGCGTGCGAGAAACGACGCGTCGATGAGTGCGGATAGAAGCATATTCTTTGGGTGAGCCAAAGCCCCGCCGACGTCGAGCGGCGACGCGCGGCGTTGCGCGTATTCAATGTCTCCGTGCCGGTGGATTTGGATGGTTGAATAAAGTGCGGTATGGATAATTATACAATATTACACATGACTCATCGTCACAACGAGACCTGGGACGTGTTGGGAAAAGAAACGATGGGATGAGTACGCGAACGCGAGGCGAAAAAGGCGTCTTTGGGACGCCGTCGTGAATGTGGTCCGTGATGTTAGTGACGGTCGAGCGTGGCGGTTCGCTCGTTCGCCGTGGAGTGAAGACCCCCCTGGGATACCGGTTGTCTGACCGGCGCCTGCAGAAGCAGACTGAGACTGATGTACGCGACGGAAGTAAAAAGATCAGCTCCAAGGAAGTAGGGAGCGCCTTAGGCAAAGTCGCGACTGGCGGCTCGACGCTCGACCACGCGAAGGTGATTCGAGCGGGAACGCCGTTGAAAAACAAAAGAAAACAGGGTGATAGAAGAACCAAACATGACTGATGAACACGCGGAAAGCCTCGGGAAGTTTGAAGCAATATAATTGGTAATTCACTCACGACGTCTTAAGAAAATATTCTTTCGTCATTGGCGAAACGCGCGTTCGTTTGGCTCGGCGCGCGATGAACAAACGAGCGACGCAGTGACTCATTACTTCTTAGAGGTTTGATTAGGCCTCATAGGTAATCAGCATCAAGGTTTTGGAATCATAGTAACTGCGTTGTTCATTCGCCCTCGGGCGTCGTTTCGTGACCCCGCGCGCGACTGGCGTGAAAACAAACGGAAAAAGTAAAATGTCGCGATGACGATTGAGCAGACGGCTGTGGATAGCAACCGCCTACTCACCCATGCCAAGGCTGTCGGCTGTACCTTAGAACGACGGGAGAGCAACACACGCGGCCGGAGCCTGATTTGCCCTCTGCTTTGTCAAGGAAATTCGAGAAAACAAAAGCACATGCGCACGAGAGACGCGTTGAAGACGTACCTACGTCGTCGCCGAAACGGTCGGGCGCATTTCTCAAACGGACTGCGTCGTGGAAACAACAAACGAAGGATACGCGGTGAGTCTTCTATAGCGCACTTGACGCATATCGAGAACGAAATCAATCACGAATGTGGTGGAACTACGGAGGAGTCTCGACGACTATGAACGTCAAAACTCCACGGAGAGCCCATCCCCTGTTTATTGTCGCCCCCGCTCAAAACTGAAACGCCGAATCGAGTCGAGGGTGTTCTACGTCCTCATCTCTCTGCGCGCAGCTCTGCAGCGAAGGCTTTGTACTGGATGCGTACAAGGCGATCGGAAAAAAAGGCAAAATCGCAGTCTCTCGAGCGCGTTCGTCTCAGTCGAAAGATGGTGAATAATGTTTTGTTTCCTCACGGTGTTCAGCAATTTGGACACGTTTACATCCCCGACGAACGCGCCGTGCGAGCCGCATGCGACGCATGGCAAAACGCATATACGCGCACGCACGTGCGAAAACAATAAAATGTGAGCTCGCACCGGGCGCTCGACGAGTAAAATCCCCCATCGCGCGCGCTCTGGCGCGACCTCGAGCTTTTCTTCTCGGGCGCGTATAGGTTTCCCTTCAGGCACACGGCACGGCGGGTATCAATCGCCCCGAGACCTGTACACACAAACGCCCTAATGCGCATCAAATACCGCGAGCGGCAAAAATAGAAAAATAAGGCATCCACCCGCACGCAGCGCGTCGCATCCGCGACCCGGCGCGACCCGTCGAGTCTCAGTTAAAACAGCTCAAGTTGACGTCACGACGACACACACGGTTGAGCCCGGCAACTACCCCGGCCGCGTGATTGTCTCAGTAGCCAAGCGTTAGAATGTTTCTTCACCGACTCGAGCGTCGCGCGCGCGCGCTGGACGGCGCCCGCAACCAACCACCATCATCGACGACGACATCGTTGGTCGTTGTGCCCGCGATCGCGCACGCGCGCATCGCTGTGACGACGACGAGGACGCGTGCCAGACGACAAGGCAGAACAAAACAAAACAAAAACACGCACGCACGCGCGGTGCGCGTTTCGCGCGCATCGCATCGCATCGCATCGTCGAGCGCGCACCTCGTAACGTCGACGAATGGCGCTGGTGGTGGCGGCTGCGGTCGCGCGCGTTTCGCGATTGTATCAAAACATAGCGCATCAATACCCATAGTATGAGAAACGTGACTTTTATCTCCGCATGCGTGCGGACCGAATCGTGCATTGTACTAATACATGGTGTTACTGTGGCGTCTAATACGTGTACGTGGGACGCATGGGATGCTGGGATAAACCCTTGCTGGTTCGGTGTTCGGACATTCGGCGTCTCGCGCGATCGACCGCCTGACGCGCGCCGCGACGTCGCGATCCGCCTTTTCGCGCCTCGCTAGTACCAGCGCCGACGCCGACACCATGGGAGTACGTGCTCGACGAT
>Ga0181596_10004969_pt1 | contig 11839 bp, 11 predicted proteins | sample 041ome_6_FD_148655 | JGI IMG/M metagenome (GOLD analysis project Ga0181596, IMG submission 148655) | Coastal salt marsh microbial communities from the Groves Creek Marsh, Skidaway Island, Georgia - 041402US metaG (spades assembly) | ecosystem: Environmental > Aquatic > Marine > Intertidal zone... | reverse complement strand
ACTGATCATGCAGCCCCTGGAAGAGACCCGCTGGAACCGCACCGCCGCCGCGCAGCGTCTGGGCCTGAGCTTTCGCTCAATGCGCTACCGCCTGAAAAAGCTCGGAATAGACTAACCGAAGGGGCTCAGCGGCCCCTCTTAGAGACCGGCTCAATTAACTAAGCCTAATCGGCCGGCCGGAGCATAAGGCGTCGGATCAACAATCGGCTCACGCCCCTGCATCAAATCGACCAATAGCTGGCAGGACGCGGGAGCCAAAACCAGCCCATTGCGGTAATGCCCGCAGTTCAACCACAACCCATCATGCCCAGGCACAGACCCGATAAATGGAATGCCTTCAGGCGAACCAGGCCGCAGTCCCGCCCAATGCCCCACTACCTCGGCATCCGCCAGCGCGGGAAGCAACTCAACCGCCGAAACCTGCAAGCTGCGCAGCGCCTCCTGGGTAGGCGTCTTATCGAAGCCGGCATGTTCAAGCGTACTGCCAATCAGAACATGGCCATCACGTCGCGGAATCGCATAACGCCCCCTGGCCAGCACCATTGCAGGCAGAAAGTCTTCGGCGCACTTGTACAGAATCATCTGCCCTTTAACCGGTTCCACAGGCAAATCAACGCCAAGGGTTTTCATCAGCTCACCACTCCAGGCCCCCGCAGTAAGCACCACCTGGTCGGCATGCATATCCCCCTGCTGCGTGTGCACGCCGGTAATACGACCGCCCTCGCGGATAAATCCGTTAACCGCACAGCTCTCATGCAACGTGACATTCGGCATCTGCTGCAACGCAGCCCGCAGGGCTTTGACCAAGCGCGGGTTGCGCACATTCGCCACATCCGCCATCTGCACCGCACTCACAAAGCCATCAGCCAACGCCGGCACCGCATGCTTTACCGTGGCTACCTCAACACGCTGCAGCGCCCGTCCCTGCCGCTGCGCCCAGGCCAGCGCCTCAGCCTCGTCATCAAGGTCCAACCAGTACAAGCCTGTGACATACACCTCAGGATCAATCTGCGTCTGCGCCAGTAACTGCTCGCCTAAACGCGGATAAAAATCCTGCGACCAATGCGCCAACGCGGTTACCGCCGGGCTATAGCGCCAGGGGTAGAGCGGAGAAACGATCCCGCCACCGGCCCAGGAGGACTCCTCACCCGCCTGAGATCGATCAAGCAACACTACATTTACATTTTGCCGAGCGAGTAGGTACGCACCAAGCATACCCACAACACCACCGCCCACTGATAGCACTCGCATTACACTGACATCCTGCTGAGTAGAAGACTTACGCCGAAAAACTGGATTGACTACAGGCGTAACGCCTGGAAGTGCACACACTCAATTGCACGGAGCAATGGAGGGTTCAGGATGAACACTAAACCGAATAAGGGATTTACCCTGTATGAACTTCTAGTTTGCGTTGCGCTTACCTGTGCAGTCACTTGGAGCATTGGAGCGCTGGGTCAGGTAGTTGCAAAACAGCGCTTGCAAACAACCCACAGCGAATTGGCCACACTCATAACAATGGCCCGCTGGCAAGCCATGAACCACTCTCGCAGAGTAACACTCTGCCCTCTGCAGGATCATGGCCGCTGCCAACTGCCTTGGTCAGGAACCCTCACCAACTTTATCGACAGCAACGGCAATCGCGCACTCGACCCAGACGAGGAAATCATCGCCAGCATCACCTTGCCCACCCACATGACCCTGACTTGGCGCGGCATGAGACCGACACACTCGCTGCATTTCAGCGGCAGCGGCATGACCTTTGTCAGCAATGGAACCTTCACGCTATGCCAGCGCAATATCGACGAGACCCGCCGCATAATTCTAAATAAGCAAGGGCGTTTAAAAAATGAACGCTTAGACAGCGCCTGCCCATACTGACCACTCAAGCAGCAAATGTCGCCAGCTATCCCTCTTGTGTTGAATGGAAAAATCGCAGAGACCAAGATAGGCGTGAACGTTTCCCTTCGAGAACGCCCATGCTGCGAAGTAAAGGATTTACCCTCATAGAGCTGATGATCACTGTCGCCATTCTTGGCGTTATCTTAGGGCTCGCTGTGCCTGCTATGGGCGATTTTGCTGTACGCCAACGCGTTAGCGGCCAAGCCAGTGAACTGATGCTCGCACTGGCCTTCGCCCGCTCCGAAGCGGTCAAACAGAATAGTGAAATAGCTGTGCTACCCGCCACGAACGCAGCCACAGGTTGGGCAGATGGATGGTGTGTGGGCCCTGCAGCCAGTATGGCTAATTGTTTAAGTGACAACCGCCTGCGTAGCTTCCAGGCTAAAACTGGCGTGACCGTTAGCAGCAACTTTCTTCAAGCAACCAACAAACTAGTGTTTCAACGTGACGGCACATGCTCACTATGCGGAAGTACGCCCTTCAAAATCACTTCCGCCAATCTAAAAGCAGCCTCTGCAGATGCACGCTGCGTAGATATCAATCGTCAAGGGCGCCCCAGTATTCGAAAAGTCACTCGTGACGCAGCATGCTCCTGAAAGGATGAGACTGTTCATGCATATAAATCGCTCACAGCAACGCGGCAGCTCCTTGATCGAAGTATTGATCACCCTGCTGATATTTACCGTAGGCATGCTCGGCTTGGCGGCCCTACAGCTTAACGCTCTGCAAGGCTCCAGTGACAGCGCCCAGCGCTCGCAGTCAACCTGGATCATGCAAGATATCGCCGAGCGCATTCGCGCCAACCCGGCCGGTACCGCCGCTCAATACGCAGCGGCACCAAACTGCGCTAACCCGCCAGTTTCCCGCTGCGCGGACTACTACGACCCCGCAACGTCAGCCAAGGTAACGGCACAAAACTGCACCGCAGCACAAATGGCCGCATTCGACCGCTGGGAATCACAGTGCAGCTATGCAGGCCTTGCCTCAAACACGATCAACGGGCGCTTTACGAGTCGCGACTTCATTACCCCGCCTGACAACAACATCACTTTGGGTATTGTTGCAGCAGGCAACACCATTACATTGCAGGGTTTCTGGCTGGGCCGTGCTGGTGCAGGCAAAAACACCTTCGCTCCCGGTATTCCTGCCTTTGAGGTGCGCCGATGAACATCAGTAACCTCACCATTACACGTCGCACCCAGCTTGGCCTTTCATTAATCGAATTAATGGTTGCCATGGCGTTGGGTCTTTTGCTGATGACAGGCGTTATTCAGGTATTCCTCTCCAGCCGGCAAACCTACGCCGCCAACGAGGCAATGGGTCGGCTTCAGGAAAACGGCCGATTCGCCTTAGAGTTTGTTGCACGCAGCGCACGTTTGGCTGGTTATACCGATCCAGTTTTTGAGGGCGATAAACCCCTCACACTCCTTCCTGAAGATTGCAGCGGTTTTTCCCCAGAGGTGAAAGAAGACATCTGTGATGATCCTAAACACACCCCAGGAACTAGTACTGCTGCTTTCGTCTATCAACCACCACTTACAGATGGATTACGTCGCGACTGCCAAGGAACAACCGTAGCCGACGACACACTCATAATTAGCCAGTACTTAATATCGGCAGGTGCTCTGTCCTGCCGAAGCTACAACCTTAAAACACTTGCATGGATTTCAGGCCCTGACGCACAAGAACTCATTTCAGGGGTAGACAGCCTTCAAGCTCTCTATGGGATTAACACCAGCGGTGACTCCCGCAGCGCCAACCAATATGTCTCGGCCGACCGTGTCACTAACTGGAACAATGTGCGCGCTGTCCGTATTGCCGTTTTAGCCAATTCGATCGAGCCGTTAACTCCGGCTCCGGCGCAGCGTAACTTTGTATTGCTGGATGCAGCACCAATCAGCTTTGCAGATAACCGGGCGCGACAAATATTTAGCACCACTATCCAGCTCAAGAACACCTTTTGAGGCGAACCATGCATATCCAACTCGCACACTCTCGCGCACAAAGAGGTGCCACGCTGGTCGTGGCTCTGGTTTTCTTACTGGTGCTGACCATTGCTGGCGTTACCGCCATGCGCTTCTCCACTTTTGAAGAGCGTATGGCCAGCAATAGTCAGTTCCGTAATCAAGTCTTCCAACAAGCTCAAAATGAACTGCGTGCACAGCAACTGGCCTTTAATACTGCACCCATATTTCGTCAGCCGCTGGTCAATGCGATGGCAAATAAGAACAACTCTAAAGATGCTGCAGAAATAGCCGCCATTCAAAATGCTGCACTGCCTGCAACCGCTGGCCCCGCCGAAGCCATCGCACCGCTAACCGGCACAGTTATAGCTTCAAACTCTGTGCGTTACGTCTGGGAAAAACCCTGCGAAGACGGCTCCAGCGTCGAACGATTTGTTTGTGTTGATTTTCACATGGAAGCTCGAGCAGAGCTCGCAAGCGGTACCTATTCCTGGCAAGCCCAGGGCCTGACCTTCCAGAACACTAAGTGAGCATATAACCATGACCGCACGTATTTGCTTCGCCTTCCTGGGCATGCTGCTCAGCTTCAACAGCTTTGCCCAGCAGCCTGATTCCGAGCCGTTGATTCACATTATTGAAATGGAGCGGTTGATCGTAACCTGGAGCCCAAACGATCAAGGGCTCGGCCGCGTCACCGCATACCCATGCCAGGACTGCCCGGCTACCAACATGACTATCGACTCCAATGCCCAACTTGAAATCGATGGCCAATTGCGCCCGATCAGCGAGCTAAAACTGAAGGTCGACTGGGTTGGAGCCATTACGGTTACCGACCAAGCACCGACTCATGTCCTCAAGTTTTCTATGTACTAAGACTGGAGAAAGACCATGTTTAAACTAAGACCAGTCGCCGTATGTGTCAGCGCCTTTATCTATGGTGTTATGGCGTTCAACACTGCCCTCGCCGATGACACGGAAATTTATGTACCCCGCGACGTACCCGCTGACCAACAGGTGCGGCCCAACATTCTGTTTGTTCTCGACTCGTCTGGGTCTATGGGGAGCACTGTCGAAAACAGCGCCGTACCACCGAGTAAAAAAAATAGAACCCGCAATAAAGTAATGCGCGACGTGGTAAACGATCTACTGAACGACTTAAAAGCCAAAGAAGATGTAAACGTTGGTTTTATGCGCTTTGATGGCAGTGATGGCGGCTATGTGTTGAGCCCAGTTAAACGCCTGACAACCGCTAACGCCAGCTCCATGCAGGACGTGGTAGACGACATCCCTGCAAGTGGCAATACGCCAATGCTGGAAACTTACTACGAAGCCTACCTTTACATGACCGGGAAAAATAGAAAGTGGGGAGACAAAAGCGTTGCGTCATCCTTAAATAGTGAAAAATATATCTCCCCGATTGAACATAGCTGCCAAAAGTCGCACATTATTTATGTCACCGATGGCGAGCCCACTGTCGACACAGGTTCTAACTCGGCAGTAAAAACCCTAGTAACGAATAAAAACACCCTGTACCCAGCATCCAGTTGCGGAAACAGTAACGGCGAGTGCCTGCCTCATCTCGCCGAGTACATGGCGAATCAGGATTTATTCCCTGCTCCAGCGCCATTCTCTGACCCAACCAATCGCAATCAATCGGTCACATCCCACTTTGTAGGCTTCGCAGTCAATCTTCCACTGCTGCAAAATGCCGCTGCAGCCGGTGGTGGTAAATACTACACATCAGACAATGTCTCTGGCCTTACCGAGGCCCTTAAAGCCATTATCGTCGACATTACCGCTGACAACACGTCCTTCGCCGCACCCAGCGTGGCAGTCAGTGCCTTCAACAACCTGGGCTTTCGCAACGATCTCTACTACGCCCTGTTTCGCCCTGCGGAAGGGGCTAATTGGCCTGGTAACGTCAAGCGCTACAAACTTAGTAAAGACACTAGCGGTAACCCGCTGATCGTTGACCAAAACAACAATGCCGCCATTGATGACAGCACTGGTTTTTTCAGCAATAGCGCGTCCAGTTTTTGGTCTGCATCTCCAGATGGCAGCGACGTGGCCAAGGGCGGTGTAGCAGGCGGCCTGATCAACCCTGACACACGCAATATCTATACGTGGACAGGTGCGGATAGAACCGCTACAGCGACAAACGGTGTCACCGGCGCCGTAAGTCTCAATGCCGCCAGTTACACCCTAAGCACCTCAAACGGCGCACTCACCAATGCAATGTTAGGCGCCAGTAATACCACGCAAAAAAATCAGTTTATTAACTGGGCCCGAGGGAAAAAAACTGACGGCACCAACCGCCTGGCTATTGCCGACGTTCTGCACAACGAACCAAAACTGGTGGCCTACGTCACTGACGAAGACCTTAATCGTGTTAGCAATGCGCCACTGACCTCACCTGAACAGCTCTACATGTTCTTCGGCTCTAACGAAGGTTTTATTCACGCAATTGACCCTAAAACCGGCGTGGAGAAATTTGCATTTATTCCTAAAGAGCTTTTACCTAATCCGGGCGCCTACCTAACAGACGCAAAAGGCTCCAGCAGCAAAAAATATGGTATGGACGGCCAAATTAATCTCTGGACCGAATACCAGACGCAAACAGCCGATGACATTAGCCAGAAAAAGCGCACCATCAATAAAGCTTATTTATACGCTGGCATGCGTCGTGGCGGCAGCAACTATTATTCGCTCGACGTAACAAACATCAATTCTCCAGCCTTTAAATGGTTAATTAAAGGCGCCTATTCAGCGACCCCAACACCAGGCTTTGAAAAATTAGGGCTGACCTTTTCAGCACCCAAATTAGCTGACATAAAAATTAACGGCACTAAAACAAAAGTTCTTATATTTACCGGCGGTTACGACAAAGAACAGGACAACATTGGCACCAACGTTCCGAAAAATGACAGTATTGGCAATAGCTTATTCATTGTCGATGCAGACACCGGCAAGCTGCTATGGCGTGCTGGCAATACCGGCGACACCGGGGCCAACCTGCAGATCGCTAACATGACCAATAGCATGCCGGCCGACCCCACCATTGTTGATATCAATGGTGACGGCCTGGCGGATATCGTCTATGCCTCCGACCTGCGCGGTCAGGTGTTCCGCGTTGATATCAACAACAATAACTCTGGAACCAGCTCAGGATTTGCTACTGGTGGCCGCATCGCTCAACTAGGTGGCACCACAGCTGAGGACAACCGCCGTTTCTTCAGCTCACCTGACGTAGCACTGATTCGTGAACGAGGCGGCAAAACCTACTTCACCATATCCATCGGCTCGGGTTTCCGTGAAAGCCCACTCAACACCGACACCAATGATCGCTTCTACGTGTTGCGTGACAGCAACGTATTCAACAAACCCAGCACCTATACCACCATCATCGAGTCTGACCTGACCAACGTCACTGGTTTTGACCTAAGTGCGGGTGATACGACGACTATTCTCGAAGCCATTGCAGCTCTCGAAGCGCAGATGCTAAGCCTCAATAACGCTGTTGATGGTGCCAGGCAAACGTTTGTCAACTACCGTGCCGGCATTAACCATACCAGCAAGCAAAACGCAGCCACGCAGGCATCGAGTGACGCTAACGATCGGCAAAAGCAGGTCGACGAAATTCTCACAGACGACCCTTACATTCCCGACAACAACGAGAATCTTCAGCAGCAAAGCATACTGCAGAGCAGCCTGGAAAAAGCCCAGATTGCGCTGGCCCAGTTGCAGCAAATGTATGTGGATGCATTTGATCTGGCAGAGCTCACAGATGCCGCAGCACTCGACTCTGCTCGCCTCTCAGCGGAGGCCGCGAATACCGCAGCAATCGATGCCTATACCGCTGCTCAACCCATAGCGGATGCCGATGCGGCTACAGCGACCAACGCAGAAGCCGATGCTGTAGCCGCCGAAGCGGCAGCCGCCAGTGCGGCGTCAGCCAAAACAGCAGCTGACGCTGCCCTGGCAACCGCTACAGCAGAAGCGACCGCAACTGCAGCGGCCAAAACAGCTGCAGCAACAGACGCCACAAATGCGCAGGCCGATCTCACCAATAAGCAAAATGATGCCTCTGCTGCGCAGACTGCCCTTGATGCGGCTCAACAAGATGTTGATAACAACCCAGGCAATCAAAGTTTCGTGGATATACGAGACGACGCCCAAGATGACCTTAACGCCGCAACAACAGCCCTTAATGATGCGCAAACCGTTAAGACAGCAGCCGACGCCGCATTGACATCAGCAACTGACGCAGACAACACAGCTCAGGCAACTCTCGCGACCACAACAAGTGCAGCCAATGATGCCGCGACACTTGCAACGAGCACAGCCACTACAGCCACCACACTGCGCAACACTGCAACAACCACCAAAGCCACCGCAGATGCCTCTGCCTTGGATGCCGCTACCAAACTGGCCACGCGGGATGCAGCTCAAGTCGCACTGACAGCCGCCAATCAGGCTCATGCGGAAGCAGTGCTCAATGACAATAACCTTGCCGCTCTTTTGCTCTCCAGAGACAAAATGGCCTTTGAGTATGCACGGCTTACTGAACTGCAGAGCTCATTGGATGGATCATTTGCACTCATCAAAACCAAAGAAGCAGAAGTCCTTGCCGCTAAAGCAGATCCTGCGCGCACTGATGAAGTCGCCAATCTGCAGGCCGAACTGGAAGTCATGAGAACAGACTATGCAGCTCGTGCTTTTATCGAAACACGGGAAAACCTTAATACTGGCTCCCCAACTAAATTGGACAACTTGCTCGCCGCAATCCAAGGCGCCATGGCTACTCCAGGAGCAACGGCCGACGTCATCACAGCAGTGAACGCTGCACTGGCGGCAATGGCTGCCGATGATGACATACAAGACCTACCGGTCGGCTTCCCCTACAACTATGCCGACCTTCTGAACCGTACTGAAGCCGCCAAGGCAGCCACACTGAGAGCGGCTGCAACCAACAGCCAGACCATCGTCGATCAAATTGCAATTCTGGTAGCGGAGCAAGCTGCCCTGCTTGCATCCAGTGCCGTATTGCAAGCTGAAGCTGACGCGCTTGCAGACACACCCTACGACGCCGCAAGCGCCCTGCTTTCTGCTACACAGCTAACCGCCCTGCAGGCACAAACCGCACCTGATACGCCAACATTCTTCGACGCTTACCAGTTCCTGATTGACCAGGCGCTGGCCAATGCGGCGAACACAGAAACAGGTTTACCGAGTCTGCGTAGCAAGATCGATGCGGAATACGCCAAGCTGACCCCTGGCAACAGCTATACGCCTAACACGAATCTGCTATCCGCTAGCAAAGGCTTCTACTTGAAACTACCGAAGGGAGAGAAAGTACTATCCACCTCGATATCCTTTAGGGGAGCCGTACTGTTCAGTACCTTCAGTCCTCGCGGTCAGGCCGTGTCAACCTGCGGTTCGGACGTAGGGCGCGGACGCACCTATGCCATGAGCCTGATTGATGCCAGCGCCCTCTATACCGAGACCGCTACCGACGGCACCAAGAACCCTGTGCGCAGCTTCGACTTGAAGCGCTCAGGTATTCCGCCAACCCCATCGGTCATTCTTTCCGAGGGCAAGCCTACCGTGCTCACGGGTACCGAAATTCTGCGTAATGAGTGTGTGGATGGCGCCGAAATTTGCCGAGCAGGCGATGCAGTCAAGGCCACCTACTGGAGAGAGAATTAATGAAGCAACAAGGTTTCAGCTTGATTGAACTGCTGATTGTGGTTGCGATAGTCGGCATTCTTGCCGCTATCACCTACCCGAGTTACCAGAACTATGTTTTACGTTCTGGCCGTGCAGACGGCCAAGCCAAGCTAATGGAAATTTTACAAGCTCAGGAGCGCTTCTACTCACAGAATCAGGCCTACACCACCAACTTGGGTACAGGTGGCTTGGCCTACGGCGTAGCAGCAGACGCTGCGGTTCCATCAGAAGAAGGGCGCTATAACATCCAGGCGGCCGCATGTGGGGGAAGCACCATCGCTCGCTGCGTCATATTGACGGCGACTCGTACAGGCCCACAAGCGCAGGACAACGAGTGCGGTAACCTGACCATAGATAGCCGCGGCACTAAAGGTGAGTCGGGAACAGGAACAGTCGATACCTGCTGGTAACCTATCTAGGCCAGCCCATATGAAAAAGCCGACGTTAATAAGTCGGCTTTTTCATATGGGCTGGCTGTATCGCGTACAAATCACACCTGCTTGAGACGCAATTCCTTGGGCATCGAAAACGTCACGTTCTCCGGGCGGCCCAGCAACTCTTGCGCGCCCGTGGCGCCCCATTCACTGAGTTGCTGAATGACGCCTTGCACCAGCACTTCCGGGGCAGATGCGCCGGCGGTGATGCCCACACCTGCCATCCCTGCAAACCACTCCTGCTTGAGATCTTCAGCGCCATCAATCAAATAGGCAGGGGTACCCATACGTTCGGCCAATTCGCGCAGGCGGTTGGAATTTGAGCTGTTGGGGCTGCCGACGACCAACAACACGTCGCATTCAGCCGCCAGCTGCTTGACAGCGTCCTGGCGATTTTGCGTGGCGTAACAGATGTCGTCCTTGCGCGGCCCGCCAATGGCAGGAAACTTGGCGCGCAGGGCGTCGATCACCTTACTGGTATCGTCCATCGACAGGGTGGTCTGGGTAACAAAGGCCAGGGCTTCAGGGTTGCGTACTTGCAACTCGGCGACGTCCGACTCGTCCTCGACTAGATAAATACTGCCGCCGTTGCTCGCGTCGTACTGACCCATAGTGCCTTCGACTTCCGGATGACCTTCGTGGCCGATCAGGATGCATTCGCGCCCTTCGCGGCTGTAGCGCACCACTTCCATGTGCACCTTGGTCACCAGGGGGCAGGTAGCGTCGAATATCTTCAAACCGCGGCGCTCGGCCTCGTTGCGTACGGCCTGGGATACACCATGAGCACTGAAGATAACGATAACGTCGTCGGGAATCTGATCCAGCTCTTCGACAAACACTGCGCCGCGCGAGCGCAGGTCCTCCACCACAAATTTGTTGTGCACCACTTCGTGACGCACATAAATGGGTGGGCCGAATACTTCTAGCGCACGGTTAACGATTTCGATGGCACGGTCGACACCGGCACAGAAACCACGGGGATTGGCGAGTTTGATATGCATGACGGGGATCTCGGCAGGCACGCTGACCTAGAAGTGATGAGTGTAACGCCGGATCGTTGCGACCCCACGCCTCAGATCACCCGGCTATCCGGGTGATCGCGCCACGAAGTACCTCCGGGCGCTATATAAAGATCGCCAACCACTGGCGATCGCAAGCCATCAGAGGCCTTTGACCTCAATAATCTCCACATCGAAGCTCAGAGCTTTACCGGCCAGCGGATGATTGAAGTCGATGGTGACCTGATCTTCATCAAAGGCTTTGACCACGCCCGGCAGCTCAGTATTGGCCGCGTCGTTGAAGATCACCAGCAAGCCTTCGGACAGCTCCATGTCCTGAAACTGGCTACGCGGCATGACCTGCACATTCTGCGGGTTGCCCTGCCCAAAGCCCTGCTCGGGAGAGATCGACAGGCTGCGCTTGTCGCCGGCCTTGAGGCCATAAATGGCCTGTTCAAAGCCAGGTAACAAATTGCCATCGCCCACTTTAAAGGTCGCGGGCTTTTTATCGAACGTGCTATCGACCACATCGCCGTTATCCAACTTGAGGGCGAAATGCAGGGTAACTTCCTTGTCCGGGCCAATGCGAATATCAGTCATGGGTAGCGTCTCCGGACTTTTCACTTTTGAACATATCCAGTGCCAACAGAATCGCCCCACCGGTGATCGCCATGTCGGCCACGTTAAAGGCCGGGAAATACCAGCGGTGCTGCCAGTGCACCAGGATGAAATCGACCACGTGACCAAACACCACACGGTCCAGCAGATTACCCAGCGCACCACCAAGCACGAGCGCCAATGCCACGGCCAGCAA
>Ga0181596_10004956_pt1 | contig 11862 bp, 8 predicted proteins | sample 041ome_6_FD_148655 | JGI IMG/M metagenome (GOLD analysis project Ga0181596, IMG submission 148655) | Coastal salt marsh microbial communities from the Groves Creek Marsh, Skidaway Island, Georgia - 041402US metaG (spades assembly) | ecosystem: Environmental > Aquatic > Marine > Intertidal zone >... | reverse complement strand
GCAGTTGCTGCAGGTCGGCAATCTTCCTGTCCACTTCGTCGAGCTTTTGCGCAACCAATACCGCGCCCTGGGCGCAGTCCAGCTGCTGTTCACGTCTGGCCTGGAGAATCTCGCCGATCTCGCCCAGGGAAAAGCCCATGCTCTGTGCCTGCTGGATAAAGCCCAGGTCATCGAGTGTCTGCGGGCCGTATTCGCGGTAGTTATTGTCGGAGCGCGTGGTGCTGATCAAGCCCAGGCTTTCGTAGTAGCGCAGGGTATGCCGGCTCGCCCCGCTGCGTTTTTCCAGTTCACCAATCCGCATCGAAAACTCGCTTGACTGTAGAGGGTACTCGATAGTTTAGCCTGCTCAGGCGATTAATCACCTGGGTGGAATATTCATGAGCAAGCATTGTTTGGTAACCGGCGGCAGCGGCTTTATTGGTCAGCACCTTGTGGCCTTACTGACCCGCAAGGGACACCGGGTGACGCTGCTCATGCGCCAGCCGCAGGCGTTGCCTGAATTGCGCCGACGGATTGAGCAACTGGGTGGGCAGGGTGAGTTGCTCAGCGCCGTGGCGGGGGATTTGGCACACGCAGAGCTGAGGCTGGATGGCGCCAGTCGTGAGCAGATTCGCGATGTGGCGGTGGTGTTTCATCTGGGTGCACAGTTTGCCTGGGGTTTATCGGTTGAGCAGGCACGCCAGATCAATGTCGAGGGCGCATTGGCGGTGGCCAGGCTGGCTGCCAGGCAAGACAGCCGACTGTTGATGGTGGGCGGCTATATGCTGGCCAATCATGGGCATTTGCAGCGGGTCGGTATTGATCTGAGTAATCCGCTCAGTACTGATTGGGACCGGCTTTATCGCCGTACTGGTGGCTATGAAGGCAGCAAACTGGAGGCGCATTTCCGTGTGCTGGCCGCCATGCGCGAGCTGGGCGCCGAGTTGACCGTGGTGCACCCCGCAACGGTTTGCGGGCATAGCCACAGCGGGCATATCTTGCCGGCACAGCCCTTGGTCGGGCTGGTTGCTAACCTGGCGAGCGGCCGTCTGAGTGCCATTCCAGGGTCTGCCGCGCATTGGCTGCCGCTGATCAGTGTGGATTTTCTCGCCGAATTGATGGTGGCAGCGGCCTTCGATGAGCAGCAGACCGGGCAAGAGCTGCTCGCGCTGGATGCACGCACGCCTAACTTGCAGGGTATGTTGCAGCTCCTGGCCCAGCCGCTGGGTGTGCGTGCGCCAACCCGGCATGTGCCGATTGGCGTGTTGCGGGCGTTGTTGAAGGTGCCGGGCTTGCCGCGCGTGCTACGCACCGAGGCCGAGTCACTGGATTTTATCCAGACCACCCGCTTCGATACTGCCGCGACCGAGGCATTCGCGCAGCGCCAGCAATTGAGCTGGCCAGACATCCGCCAGGCTTTGCAGGCGACTGCCGGTTATCTGGCCAGTGCGCCGTCAGCCGGGTAGCGCCAGGTTGACGGTCTCCCAGGTGCTCAGGCGGCTTGTTCGGCCGCCTGGCCAATGGCGCGGTTAAGCGCGCTGAACAGCGCGCGGAAGCTCGCCGTGGTGAGGTTTTCGTCGATACCGACGCCGTGCAGGGCACGTCCGCCGTTTACCCGCAGCTCGATATAGGCCGCGGCCTTGGCGTTGGTGCCGGCGCCGATGGCATGCTCGCTGTAGTCCATGATTTCCACGTCTACCGGCAGGCCGGCGACCAGGGCTTCCAGCGGGCCTTTGCCGATGCCGCGCCAGTGCTGCACTTCACCTTTGCTGACGATCTCGACGTCGACCGCGCTGGTACCGTTCTCCTCCTGCAGGCGGTGGCCTTTCAGGGCATAGGGCGTGGTGGCTTGCAGGTATTCGCTGTCGAGCAGCTTGTAAATCTGTGCAGCGCTCATTTCCAGGCCAAGGCGGTCGGTTTCACGCTGCACAACCTGGCTGAACTCGATCTGCATGCGGCGCGGCAGGTTGATGCCGTATTCCTGTTCGAGCAGGAAGGTGATGCCGCCTTTGCCGGACTGGCTGTTGACGCGAATCACCGCCTCGTAATCGCGGCCAATATCGGCCGGGTCAATCGGCAGGTACGGCACTTCCCAGCGTGCGTCAGCTTGCTGCTGGGCGAAGCCCTTGCGGATTGCATCCTGGTGCGAGCCGGAGAAGGCGGTATGCACCAGGTCGCCGGCATACGGATGGCGTGGATGCACCGGGATCTGGTTGCAGTCCTCGACCACCTTGCGCACCGCGTCGATATCGGAGAAGTCCAACTGCGGGTCAACGCCCTGGGTGTAGAGGTTGAGCGCTACGGTCACCAGGCAGACGTTGCCGGTGCGTTCGCCGTTGCCGAACAGGCAGCCTTCGACACGGTCCGCCCCGGCCATGACCGCCAGCTCGGTGGCCGCTACGCCGGTGCCACGGTCGTTGTGGGTGTGCACACTGATCAACACGCTGTCGCGGCGGTCGATGTGCCGGCCAAACCACTCGATCTGGTCGGCGTAGTTATTCGGCGTAGCGCATTCGATGGTGGCGGGCAGGTTGAGGATCAGCGGGCTGCTCGGCGTCGGTTCGAATACCGCGATGACGGCGTTACACACTTCCACGGCGAAGTCGGTCTCGGTGCTGCTGAATACTTCTGGCGAGTATTCAAAACCCCACTGGGTGTCCGCTTGCGCAGCGGCCAGGCGCTTGATGGTCTGGCCGGCAGCCACGGCGATGGCTTTCACGCCGGCTTTATCCTGATTGAAGACGATCTTGCGAAAGCTCGGCGCGCAGGCGTTGTAGTAATGCACGATGGCTTTCTTCGCGCCCTTGAGCGACTCGAAGGTGCGCTCGATAAGGTCGTCGCGGGCCTGGGTCAGCACCTGAATAGTCACGTCATCGGGAATGTGTCCGCCTTCGATCAGCTCACGCACGAAGTCGAAGTCGGTCTGCGAGGCGGACGGGAAGCCCACTTCGATTTCCTTCAGACCCACGGCCACCAGGCACTTGAAGAAACGCATCTTCTTCTCGGCGTCCATCGGCTCGATCAACGATTGGTTACCGTCGCGCAGGTCGGTAGACAGCCAGATCGGCGCCTTGTCGATGGTTTTGTCCGGCCAGGTGCGATCGGGGATGGCAATCTGGGTGAACGGGCGGTACTTGTTGGATGGGTCTTTCAGCATGCTCATTGGGGCAGTCCTTTTAGCGCGGCGGCAAGCGGCAAGCCGGGCAGAATTTGAAAAATAAGGCAGGGCGTGGGCGTCAGGAACTAGCCACGCAGTCGCTGGCTGACCAAGCAGAGGTTGGCGTGCTGGCGCTGCAGAATGAGGGTGTGGGCGATATTCATACTGCCAACCCTAAATCTATGGGTTAAATCTGGCAAGCTATGTGTAAAAAACGCTCATTAATTGCTTAGTTGAAACTTAATGAAGAATAAATATCGTTTTTTGTGATTTTCTTGCGGTTGTATTGCGGGGCGTGCGTACGCCTCTGGCGCGTGGCCGAAGGTGGCCGCAGTGAGTCGAGCGCTGCAGTTTGCGTAGGCGGGTTCACCGCGTGGTTCCAGAGCACGCTAGGGCTTGAACTTGCCGATAAAGATCGCCGGGTCGACCCGGGCGTCATTCAGGCTGACGTTCCAGTGCAGGTGTGGCCCCGTGGCGCGGCCGGTGGCGCCGACCTTGCCGAGCACGCCGCCACGCGGCAGCTCATCGCCGACGTTTACGCCAATCAGGGAAAGGTGGCAGAACATGCTGATCAAGCCCTGGCCGTGATCGACAAACACGGTTTTGCCGTTGAAGAAGTAATCGCCAACCAGTATCACCTTGCCTGCCGCCGGAGCCTTGATCGGCGTGCCACTGTTGGCTGCGAAATCCAGACCCGAGTGCGGGTTGCGCTCCTCGCCATTGAAAAAACGGCGCAAGCCAAAGGGGCTGGAGAGTGGGCCGTTGACGGGCTTGTCGAACAGCAGGTTGCTCGGCTGACGGGCGCTGAATTGCTGGTAGGCCCGGGTTTGTTCGGCCAGCTCACGTTGGATGCGTTTGAGGTTGGCGGCGTTGGGGTTGACCTGTTGCTGATTCTTGATGGTGATGCGCTGTTCGACGTAATGCTTGCTGCCCACCTGGAAGCTCAGGGTCTGGCTGCCGTTGACGCTGATCCGTTGCGGGCCTGGTTTGACGCTGAGGGGTACGCCGACTATGGCGATCCAGCGCTGCTGGTCTTCCTTGATCACCAATACCGGCTTGTCTTGATAACGCACACTGGGCGCGGTGTCTCCTGCGCCCAAATCAACTACTGCCACGCCGCCCGGTACTGGCTTGTTCAGCAGGCGGCTGATAAAGCCGTCGGCGTGGACGGGCAGGGCGAGGCATGTAAGCAGTAGAAGCGAGAATAAACGCATGAGTATCCCTGTGTAGGCTGGATGAGGCTTTTCATCCTGCCTGTTGTTGGTCAGTCGAGCAGCGAGAGGGTGACCGGTTGCACATGGTTGTCCTCGACCCGCACAGCCAGCTCGCCATTGCCCAGGCGGGCTGTCAGGCGTTGTCCGGGTTGGGTGTCGGCGGCGTTGCGGATGGCGCGGCCGCGCTCATCCAGCAAAATGCTGTAGCCACGCCCGAGGGTCGCCAGTGGACTGACCGCGTGCAGTGTTTGCACCTGGCTATGCAGTTGCAGGTGACGTTGTTTGAGGCCTTCACGCATGCTGCGTTGCAGCCGCTCGCTCAGGGCTTGCAAGCGCTGGTCCAGCAGCTTGAGGTTGCGCTCCGGATGCACGCTGCTCAGGCGCGTGTGCAGGTTGGCGAGGCGTTCGCGGCGATTTTTTAGCTGGCGCTCGAATGCGCGGCCCAGGCGTATCTCCAGGTCATCGATGCGTTGCGCATGCTGGCGCAGGCGTTCGCCGGGGTGACGTAAACGGCGTTGCAAGCCCTCCAGGCGCATGCGCTCGCGCTCCAGGCGGTGCTGCATGCGCAGGTTCAGGCGGCGTTTGAGGTTATGCAGGCGCTGCACCAGCTCGCTGCTGTCGGGGGCCAACAGCTCGGCGGCGGCCGACGGCGTTGGTGCGCGCACATCAGCAACAAAATCGGCGATGGACACATCGGTTTCATGGCCCACGGCGCTGACGATCGGTGTGTTGCAGGCGGCAATGGCGCGGGCCACCGGCTCTTCGTTAAAACACCAGAGGTCTTCCAGCGAGCCGCCACCGCGCGCCAGAATCAGCGCATCGAAGCCTTTTGCATCGGCAATGCCGAGGGCGCGAACAATCTGCGTGGTGGCTTCGCGCCCCTGAACGGCGGTGGGGATCAGGGTCAGTTCGACCTGCGGGGCACGGCGGCGGAATACGCTGATGATGTCGCGGATCACCGCTCCCGTCGGCGAGCTGATGATGCCGATGCGCTTTGGGTGAGGCGGCAAGGCGACTTTATGCTCGGCTGAGAACAAACCTTCAGCACTGAGTTTTTCCTTCAGCGCCTCGAACGCCAGGCGCAGCGCACCGTCGCCGGCCGGCTCGACGGCATCGAGAATCAACTGATAATCGCCTCGGCCTTCAAACAGCGAGACCTTGCCGCGCACCTTGACGGCCAAACCATCGCGCAGTGCCTGACGCACTTTGGCGGCGTTTTGCCGAAACAGGGCGCAGCGCACCTGGGCCTGGCTATCTTTAAGGGTGAAGTAGATGTGTCCGGACGCGGGTTTGGCCAGGTTGGAGATTTCCCCTTCAACCCAGATGCCGCCGAACACATCTTCCAGCAGCAGGCGCGCACGGTTGTTCAGTTGGCTGACGCTGAGCACCTCGCGGTCGAGGTTCAGGCGTTGAAAGGGATCTTTGATCATGGCTGGCATGATAAAGGCTTTGCCGATCTGACCATAGCGGATTGGCCTTGACCGAGCCTGTCAGCCGATTAAGCTGCGCGCCTTTATCCATGCAGAGCCCTGATATGAGCGAGCAGCAAGCGATCATCGTGCCGCAGATTTCCAGCTTTCCCGGCCATGAGGCGCGGGCGCGGCTGATCGTGCGCTGGCTGGTCAAGCAGAACATCATCGCAGAGCAGCTCTCAACCTGCGGGCGTACCTATAAACATATGGGCTACGGCATTGATGAAGGCGCACGGCGCGTGGTCGAACGGCCCGAGCTGTTGCCGTTCGGGCAGGCCGTGCATGGCCTGGAGATTATCTACACGCGTTGCATCTACACACCGACTGCAGGCTTTCTGGAGGAGGCGGGCTGCGCACAGTGCCGCAAGGAGGTCGGCGGGCCTTTATTCGACAGCCTGGATGAGTGGATGCCGGGGCATACCGACAATTTCACCTGCCCGCGTTGTGGTCATGAAGATGACATCAATGGTTTTCTGTTTTTGCAGCCCTGCGGTTTTTCCAATCTGGGTTTTATCTTCAATAACTGGGCGGATGCCGGGTTCAAGCCGGGTTTTCTCGATGAGTTTGCGGCCCGCCTGGGCTATCCGGTCTCGCTGGTGCGGGTCGATCTGTAGGGTAAAAGGCCCGGTGTGCAAATGATCAGGCTGTTTGCTGATACTTTGCGTTGAGTGCAGGGGGGCGTCTGAGTATAATGGCGCGCTTCCAATTTTCCCGTCCGGGAGCCCCCGCCATGCTGCGTATCAGTCAAGAAGCTCTTACCTTCGACGACGTTCTACTTATTCCAGGTTATTCCGAAGTTCTGCCGAAGGATGTCAGCCTCAAAACGCGCCTGACCCGTGGTATCGAGCTGAATATTCCGTTGCTCTCTGCTGCTATGGATACCGTGACTGAGGCCCGTCTGGCGATTGCCATGGCCCAGGAAGGCGGCATCGGCATCATTCACAAGAACATGACGCCCGAGCAGCAAGCGCTTGAAGTGCGCAAGGTCAAGCGTTACGAGTCTGGCGTGGTCAAGGACCCGATCACCATCGAGGCCGACGCCACTGTAGGCGACTTGTTCGACCTGACTCGGCAGAACAACATCTCCGGCGTGCCGGTGCTGCACCACGGTGACCTGGTTGGCATCGTTACCAGCCGTGACGTGCGTTTCGAGACCAACATGAGCGCCAAGGTGCGCGACGTGATGACGCCGAAAGAGCGCCTGGTCACCGTCAAAGAGGGTGAAGACACCCAGACCGTGCGCAAACTGCTGCACAAGCACCGCATTGAGCGTGTGCTGATTGTCGACGAGCAGTTCCGCCTCAAAGGCATGATGACCGTTAACGACATCGAGAAAGCCAAGGCTTACCCGCTGGCCAGCAAAGACGACCAAGGCCGTCTGCGCGTCGGCGCCGCGGTGGGTACCGGTGCCGATACTGAAGACCGTGTTACCGCGCTGGTGCATGCCGGTGTTGACGTGATCATCGTCGACACCGCTCACGGTCATTCCAAAGGTGTGATTGACCGTGTGCGTTGGGTCAAGCAGACCTTCCCGGACGTACAGGTGATCGGCGGCAACATCGCCACCGGTGACGCGGCCAAGGCGCTGGCGGATGCCGGTGCGGATGCCGTCAAGGTCGGCATCGGCCCAGGCTCGATCTGCACCACGCGTATCGTTGCCGGGGTTGGCGTACCGCAGATTTCCGCTGTAGCAAACGTTGCCGCTGCGTTGGCTGGCACGGGTGTGCCACTGATCGCCGATGGCGGTATTCGCTTCTCCGGAGACCTGTCCAAGGCCATCGTTGCCGGTGCGTCCGCCGTGATGATCGGTTCGATGCTGGCCGGTACTGAAGAGGCTCCGGGTGAGATCGAGCTGTTCCAGGGTCGTTCTTACAAGGCTTACCGCGGCATGGGCTCGCTGGGTGCCATGGCACAGGCGCAAGGCTCCTCGGATCGCTACTTTCAGGACTCTTCGGCCGGTGCGGAAAAATTGGTACCGGAAGGCATTGAAGGCCGTGTTGCCTACAAGGGCGCCATGGGTGCCATCGTGCACCAGCTGATGGGTGGCCTGCGTGCCTCCATGGGCTACACCGGTTGCGCCACCATCGAAGAGATGCGCAGCAAGCCTGAGTTTGTGCGCATCACGGGTGCAGGGATGGCCGAGTCGCACGTGCACGATGTGCAGATCACCAAAGAGGCCCCGAACTACCGCGTGGGCTAAAAAATCGCCGGATCGCTGCTGCGCTTGCTCATGCGGCGTTGGAAAGCAGTTCGCAATGCTCATTGGCTTCAGCCAACTGCGCTTGCTCGCTGCTTTCCGCCTTGCCTGAGCTGCGCTCGCGACGCGAATCCAACGATTTTTATACTGTTGAATACACGGGGCTGCTGCTGTTGAGAACGATAGGGCAGCCCCGAGTCATTTGTGAATTCCGCTACGAGAGACGGCCATGGCTCATCAAGACATCCACGCGCACCGCATCCTGATTCTGGATTTCGGCTCCCAGTACACCCAGTTGATCGCCCGCCGCGTGCGTGAGATCGGCGTGTATTGCGAATTGCATCCGTTCGACATGAGCGACGATGACATCCGTGCCTTCGCCCCGCGCGGCATCATCCTCGCCGGTGGCCCGGAGTCGGTGCATGAGGCCGGCAGCCCGCGTGCGCCTCAAGCGGTGTTCGACCTCGGCGTGCCGGTTTTCGGTATTTGCTACGGCATGCAGACCATGGCCGAGCAGTTGGGCGGCAAGGTTGAAGGCTCCGAGCTGCGTGAGTTTGGCTATGCCCGCGTGGACGTGGTGGGCAAGAGCCGCCTGCTTGATGGCATCGAAGACCATGTTGATGCCGATGGCCTGTTCGGCCTCGATGTGTGGATGAGCCACGGTGACAAGGTCACCAAGATTCCGCAGGATTTCCACATTCTGGCCAGCACCCCGAGCTGCCCGATTGCCGGTATGTTCAACGATGCGCTCGGTTACTACGGCGTGCAGTTCCACCCGGAAGTGACCCACACCAAGCAGGGCGGTCGCATCCTGTCGCGCTTTATCCTCGATATCTGCCAGTGCGAAGCGCTGTGGACGCCGGCAAAGATTGCCGAAGACGCGATTGCCAACGTGCGTGCCCAGGTCGGCAGCGCCAACGTGCTGCTCGGTTTGTCCGGTGGTGTCGACTCCTCGGTCGTGGCCGCGCTGCTGCACAAGGCGATTGGCGACCAGTTGACCTGCGTATTCGTCGACAACGGTCTGCTGCGCCTGCACGAAGGCGAGCAGGTGATGGCCATGTTCGCCGAGAACATGGGCGTCAAGGTGATCCGTGCCAATGCCGAGGAGCAGTTCCTCAATAACCTGGCCGGCGAAGCCGACCCGGAGAAGAAGCGCAAGATCATCGGTCGCACCTTTATCGATGTGTTTGACGCCGAGTCCTGCAAGCTGGACAACATCAAGTTCCTCGCCCAGGGCACCATCTACCCGGACGTGATCGAGTCGGCTGGCGCGAAAAGCGGCAAGGCCCACGTGATCAAGTCGCACCACAACGTCGGCGGCCTGCCGGAGGAAATGAACCTCAAGCTGGTCGAGCCGCTGCGCGAGCTGTTCAAGGACGAAGTGCGTCGTCTGGGTCTGGAGCTCGGCCTGCCGTATGACATGGTTTACCGTCACCCATTCCCGGGCCCGGGCCTGGGCGTGCGCATCCTCGGTGAAGTGAAGAAGGAATACGCCGACCTGCTGCGTCGAGCCGACCATATCTTTATCGAAGAGCTGCGCAAGGCCGATTGGTACCACAAGGTCAGTCAGGCGTTCGTGGTGTTCCAGCCGGTTAAATCGGTGGGCGTGGTCGGTGACGGTCGTCGTTACGCCTGGGTTGTGGCCCTGCGTGCGGTGGAAACCATCGACTTTATGACCGCGCGTTGGGCGCACCTGCCTTACGAGCTGCTGGAAACCGTGAGTGGCCGCATTATCAATGAAATCGAAGGCATTTCCCGCGTCACCTATGACGTGTCGAGCAAGCCGCCAGCGACCATTGAGTGGGAATAACCACGAGTGAGTTGATCCGCCACAAAGGCAGCGCGAGCTGCCTTTGTCGTCTCTGGGGTGCGGCAATCCGCCTCAAAATGAGGTGCGGCGTGCAGTCCTGGAAATGAGAAGATGTTGCAACTAGCCGCCTGGGCATGACCAGGCGGTGCAATGCTCCGGAGTGAATCCGGGCTACGGGGTTGAATATGGCGTTTACCCGCAGACAAATTCTTGCTGGCTTGAGTGCCTTGGGCGTTGCCGGGCTGGGTGCCGGTGGCGTGCGTTACTGGCTGGGGCGTGCCGAGAATCAGGCCAGCCATGACTACGAACTGATCGCCGCGCCGCTGGATGTCGAACTGGTGCCCGGGCATATCACCCCTGCCTGGGGGTATGCCGGTCAGGTGCCGGGGCTGGAGATTCGTGCGCGCCAGGGCGACTGGTTGCGGGTGCGTTTTATCAATCACCTGGACGAGCCGACCACCATTCACTGGCATGGCATCCGCTTGCCGCTGGAAATGGATGGTGTGCCCTATGTGTCGCAGTTGCCGGTGCTGCCGGGCGAGTATTTCGATTACCGCTTCAAGACCGAAGACGCCGGCAATTTCTGGTATCACCCGCACTTGAGCAGCGCCGAACAGCTCGGTCGTGGCCTGGTCGGCCCGTTGATTGTCGAGGAGCGTGAGCCTGCTGGCTTTGCCCACGAACGCACCCTGAGCCTGAAAACCTGGCACGTGGATGAGCAGGGCGCCTTCACCGCGTTCAGCGTGCCGCGTGAGGCGGCGCGCGAGGGCACGCGCGGGCGCTTGACCACCATTAATGGCAAACCGGCCCCGGTGTTGGAGTTGCCGGCGGGGCAGGTGGTGCGTCTGCGGGTGCTGAATCTGGATAACACCGTGACCTACCGGCTCAACCTGCCGGGCGCCGATGCGCGCTTGTATGCGCTGGATGGCCACCCGATTGCGCCGCGCGCCTTGGGCAAGGAGTACTGGCTGGGCCCGGGTATGCGTATTGATTTGGCGGTGCGGGTGCCGGAAGCGGGTGTTGAGTTGTCGCTGCGCAACGGCCCGCTGCGGTTGGCAACGCTGAAAAGCGTGGCCAGTGCTGAGGTGGCGGGTGAATGGCCGGGGCAATTGCCCGCCAATCCGGTGGCTGAACCGGATCTGGAACAAGCCGAAGTGCTGCGCTTTAACTTCGAGTGGTCGGCACGTTTGGTCAGTGAGGGTGATCAGGGGCCGGCCAAGTATTGGCAGATCAACGGTCAGGCTTGGGATATCAACGACAAGACCTGCGCGGATCGTCCCATCGCCAGCCTGAAAAAGGACGGCCACTACATCTTCGAGCTGCGCAATATGGCGCAGTACCTGCACCCGATTCATCTGCACGGCTTGGCGTTCAAGGTGATCTCGTCCAACCGCAAGAAGATCATTCCGTATTTCACCGACACGTACCTGCTGGGCAAGAACGAAGTCGCGCGTATTGCCTTTGTTGCCGATAACCCGGGGATCTGGATGTTCCACTGCCATGTGATTGACCATATGGAAAGCGGCCTGATGGCTGCGATTGAGGTGGCCTGATGCGCCGCCCGCTGATTGTCGATCGCAGCCAAGATCAGCACTTTATGCGCGAGGCGCTGGCGCTGGCCGCCGAAGGTGCCGCGCTGGGTGAAGTGCCTGTGGGCGCCGTGCTGGTGCAGGATGGGGTGATTGTCGGGCGCGGCTTCAATTGCCCGATTTCCACCCATGACCCCAGCGCCCATGCCGAGATGGTGGCCATTCGCGCCGCCGCCGCCGAGTTGCGTAATTACCGTCTGCCGGGCAGCACCCTGTATGTGACCCTGGAACCGTGCAGTATGTGCGCCGGCTTGATCGTGCATTCACGTATTGCGCGGGTGGTGTTTGCCGCAACCGAGCCCAAAGCCGGGGTGGCGATTAGCCGTGGCCAGTTCTTCAGCCAGGACTTTCTCAACCATCGCGTATTGATTGAGGGTGGGGTACTGGCCGAGGAGTGCAGTGCGTTGCTAAGTGCCTTTTTCAAGGCGCGGCGCGAGCAGCGTT
>Ga0181596_10004946_pt1 | contig 11883 bp, 9 predicted proteins | sample 041ome_6_FD_148655 | JGI IMG/M metagenome (GOLD analysis project Ga0181596, IMG submission 148655) | Coastal salt marsh microbial communities from the Groves Creek Marsh, Skidaway Island, Georgia - 041402US metaG (spades assembly) | ecosystem: Environmental > Aquatic > Marine > Intertidal zone >... | reverse complement strand
ATGGTACCATTTAGGGTTTCGAAACTGTTGTTCATCACCGAAAGGTTGGCAATACCATGCCCTGTACCATGCGGTTTGACCACCAGATAGGAAAACCAATCCGCAACCTGCCCCGACAAAAATACATTCCCCGAAATGCTTAGCGCAGAAAATCCAAATCCCACCGTAAAATCAGGGGTTTCGTCATGTTCGTTGGTCCATTCGATAAAGCAGTTATCGACATAATTGCCCACAATTGTGGACGCCGTGTTTGACCGTGTCAAAACAATACCCGCCAAACGCACGCCGTTTGGCACCCCATCGCCTTGGTAGAAATGGTTGCCAGATACAATGTTGTTGGCGCCACTTAACACACAGAAATGACGAAACTGCGATGCCCAGTTATCGCGAATTTTTGCGTCATTTGCATTGATGTTGAACGCGATACTCACCCGATCCGCTGCATGAACGCTGGATTCATTGGTTACGAAATGACACCGGTCAATCAACATCCCCTGACAGGCGTGTCCTGATGATGTAATTCCACGGAATTTTGGCTTGGTGATATAGCAGTCCAAAATATGGAAAATCATGCCCTCTTGGGCCATCATGATCCCGTTGGCTTTGCCGTTACATTGGAATTCGATGTTGTCCAAATTGAATTTGCTTAGTTTCTGGAACCCGCTGAAATCCAACATGTATTTGAACCGAGTAAAGGTGAAATTCTGCGTGCCTTCGGCATCATACAGCGCCTCGGACAGTTCAACGGTTTGCGTTGCGGGATTGACGGAGCGCACATAAATTTCGCGCCCCACACCCTGACCAGTGACCAAGGATCCAATTGCAATATCTTGGACATTTTGCACGTTGCTTAGCGTGGTGGGGTTCGACGCAGCATAATAGGCCTGGGCCGTCGTCACATCACTTTCCCACGCAGCGCCACCAGATGCGTAAAACTGGCCGTTGCGGATCACGCGGCGAATTTCGAATGTATCGCGGGTCGCGACCGCTGCCTGCATATCGATGGGTTCGGTCACCGTTACCGTGCGCCCGCACATGTCCAAACTTTCATGATCGGCGCTGTTCAACAGGGCTTGGAACGCTTTCTTAAATGCCAATTCTTCGTTTTGGAATGCATCAATATAGGTGGGCAAATCAAAGGATTTGGTAAGCACCAATGGGGCCTCGGGGGGCATAATCACGCGGCCCTGAAATTCGACATGTGAATTCAACACCAAGGGGCTGCCAATCACATAGGCCCCAGACGGCACAACCAACCGCCGCCCATTCGCGGCCTGATCCGCCGCGACAAAGGCATCATAGTTATCAGTGGCCGCATCCCCAATCGCACCATAATCGCGCACGTCCACAATGTTCAGCGCATCACGTTGGAACAGGTGGGAAATATCCTCGATCGTGAAATCATCGACGCGCACCACAACGCCCGTGGGCCCAGTGATATCCAAACCAAAATGCGCAAATGTCGGGGCCGCCCCCCAAACCATATCAACGCCATCACGCAGGCCCGGACCAACGATGGCAGAAATTTCATAGACCTGGCCATAGTTCTGCACCGATGTGGATGGGCCAATCTGGGTGACATTGGATACATTATTACCGTCACGGTCACCCGCCCATCCAGCAATGCGCACAGCAGGCAGGCCACCGACCATCAATTTTACCCGCGTTTTCACCAACAGATAGGTTTCGGAGAAAATTTCGGTACGTTCCGTATAGCGCAATTTTTGCAAGGTATTGGTCTTGACCAATTCCAAACATCCGCCAAAATCCTGATCCGCAGGGACAAAGGCAGCATTGCCGACCACATCATATGTATCCGTGGTTGATGTCCCATCCCCAGACGACCAATAATTCAAGCCCGATGAAAACGGTTTGGGGGAAAAATCAATACCATGGGTCAGTGAGAGTGTCATTAGCTGCGCCTTTCTGTTTCAGATCGACGCCCACTATAATTTTACAAGTTTAACGCATGTCTTGTGCAACGCACGCTGCCCTGTTGCGGACTGTTGCTAGACCGCCATTGGGTTGCCCTGCAATATTGCAACCCCATCAATTTTCCAGCCCGTGTTGCTGGGCACCATGTCGTACCGCAAATAATGCGCCTTGCCAGATTTATCAATGATTTCAACAATCTGCGACATGCCCCACGGTGTTTTTTCCACGCTTAGAAATGTGAAATCCGCAGGCCGCCACACCATCGGATACCCCTGCCGCACCATCATACCAAAGGTATCAGGATCGCGGAAAATCCGCCTGATTTTTGGGCTGGCATAGGTAAAGGCATGATCAAAATCATCACGCAGAAATGCATCCAACTGGGCTGTAATGGTTTCGCGAACATCCGCATCGTCCCCCGCATGTGCAGGGGATTGCAGGAACAGTCCTAGGGACAGTATCAACGAAAATAACCAACGCATGCAGCAAAGCTAGAATGCGTTGGTCAAAAATCAACTAGACGAAATCACCGTTCAGGGCGGCGTCGATCAGGGCGATGGTTTCATCAATGCCGTAAAGGGCAATGAACCCGCCAAACCGTGGGCCTTGGGTCGCGCCCAACAGCACCTCATACAGTGCAGAAAACCACGCCCGCAGCGGATCAAACCGATCACGACCACAGGCATAGACCACAGATTGCAGCGCCTCGGCATCCAGACCGCCGTCCCATGCGGCCAGTTGATCGTGCAGATCGGTCAGCGCCTCGCGTTCCAAATCGGTGGGTGCGCGGAATACCTTGGTTGGTTTTACGAAATCATTGTAATAGCGCACGGCAAAACCCGCCGCTTGGTCCAGCTGGGGGTTGGCCGCGGGGCTGGCATCAGGGGCATAGCGTTGGATGAACCCCCACAGCTGATCTTTGTTATCGGCATTGGCGACGGATGCCAAATTCAATAACATCGAAAATGGAACAACCATGTCAGATGCCGGCACATTGTGCCCGTGGATATGGAACACAGGGTTGTTTGCCTTGGCCTTGGCGTCCTGATCAGCATAGGCGCGCAATTGTTGGTGATATTCATCCATCGCCTTGGGGATCACATCAAAATGCATCCGCTTGGCTGTTTTCGGCTTTTGATACATAAAATAGGACAAGGATTCAGTCGACGCATAGGTCAACCATTCATCAATCGAAATCCCGTTGCCGGATGATTTGGAAATCTTTTGCCCCTTGTCGTCCAAGAACAGTTCATAGGTGAAATGTTCTGGTTTTTTCGTTCCCAGAATTTCACAGATACGGTCATAGATCGGGGTATTCGTTGAATGGTCTTTGCCATACATTTCGAAATCCACACCCAATGCCGCCCAGCGCGCACCGAAATCGGGTTTCCATTGCAATTTCACATTGCCACCGGTCACAGGCAGGGTCCATTCGCGGCCTGTTTCATCATCAAATGTGATGGTGCCATCGGCGGCGTTGACCTCTTTCATCGGGACGTACATCACACGGCCCGTTTCTGGGTGGATGGGCAGGAAAATGGAATAGGTCTGACGCCGTTCTTCGCGCAGGGATTTCAGCATCACTGCCATGATGTCATCATATTTTTCCGCCGCACGGCGCAGGATGGTATCAAACTGGCCCGACCCGTAAAATTCGGTCGCGGAATAGAATTCGTATTCGAACCCGAATGTGTCCAAAAACCGGCGCAACATCGCATTGTTGTGATGGCCAAAGCTTTCGTATTCGCCAAAGGGATCAGGCACTGAGGTCAGGGGTTTTTGCAAATAGTCTTGCAACATTTCTTGGTTTGGAACGTTTCCTGGCACCTTGCGCATGCCATCTAGGTCATCGGAAAAACAGATCAGCTTTGCCGGAATGTCCGAAATCACGCGAAATGCACGCATAATCATTGTGGTCCGCGCCACTTCGCCGAATGTGCCGATATGTGGCAAACCGGATGGGCCATAGCCCGTTTCAAACAGAACATATCCCTTTTCTGGGGGCGCCTTTTCGTAACGCTTTAACACACGGCGCGCCTCTTCGAACGGCCAAGCTTTGGATGTCATCGCTGCGTCGCGAAATTCTGTCATAGTGCCACCTCTGGTCAGGGATACGGATTCTGATCCGCATTAACGTGCTGTACTTAGCCCCTTTTGCAAAATGCCGCAAGCAGACGATGCGATGGCCTATTGCCGCAAGTGCAAATGCGATTTACACTGTGATCATAGTTACCAAGGACTAAGTAATGTCACATAATAAACTGCCCATTTTATCGGAACCCGATTGCCTGATCGCCTTAATGATTGCCATCACAGTTTCCGATGGGGATGTCCCAACATCTGAACTGGTTAAAATCCAATCGGCAGTGAACCATCTGCCAATTTTTGCAAGATATGATATTGATAGAATTAATTTAGTTGCAAACTTGGTCTATGACTTATTCGAAAACGAAGACGGCCTAGATGCGTTGTTTCGACTGATCCGCGACACGTTGTCCGAACGTTTGTATGAAACAGCCTATGCGCTGTGTTGTGATGTGGCTGCGGCAGATGGAAATATTCGTGAAACAGAATTGCGCCTGCTCGAAGAAATGCGGTACGAATTAAACATAGATCGTCTGCATGCTGCCGCGATTGAACGCGGCGCGCGTGTACGACATTTGACCCTGTGATGTGTCAATCCATCGCCGTAAAACGCGCCCAACGATATAACAAACCAGACTGAATATTGACCGCACGTGCGCGCCATCTGCGTGAACCCGATGGTGTTTCCTGTTGCGCGGTGTTTGCTGCGTTGCGCGCCGCCATGTCCTGTTGGAAAATGGCAAACGCATAATTTGCACCGTTTTTGTCGCGCAAATATCCAGCCAAGGCCGTCACAAAATTCAACGTACCCGTTTTCGCCAAAATATTGGCCTGACCCGATTTACCCAAATCACCGGCCGCCGTGCGCGGTTTAATCGGCTTTAACAACGCGGCATAGTCTGGAAACTTGGTGCGCCCGTGGATCAAGGCACGCACCATATCAGTGGGGGACACACGCGACGTGTCGTTCAACCCGGAATGATCATCAAAACGGGCATTTTTCATCCCCAAGGTTTGCTTGGCCCAGCGCGTCATATGACCCGCTGATTGACGCAATGATGTTACCGGTTGCCCAGTTGATTTTGCCACCGTCAGACCCAGCGTTTCCGCCAACATGTTGTTTGAATATTTCAACATCAACTGAACCAAAACGCGCATCGGCGCGCTGGTAATTTCAGCCACGGTGGATTGTGCGGTTTGGGTCGTTGTGCGTTTCGGCTTGGGCAGTGTGATGCCGGTGTCACGCGCCAAGCTGGCAAAGACCGTTGCGGTATATAACGCAGGATCACGGACAGGCAGCCACCTGCCACCCTGTTTCCCCAATGCGGGCTTGGCAACGCTCCAGTTTTCTTGGGGGCCGTCTTGGCGATATGCAAACAGCGGTGCATCACGCTCGGCCACGCGCATAGTGACATGCGAAACGACGGGCCTTATCTGATCCGAACGCGCATCCATTTGCACGCGATACCCCGCACCAGCGCGTTTCCAATCGAAATAGACCCGATTGAAATTCAGGTTCAGCCCAGAAATGGCGGGGTTGTATCCAACGTGTACGGGCTGGTCAGGATCAATTTCACGAAAATACGGCAAAGCATCCGCATAATACAAATAATCGCCGGTAATGTTACGAACACCCGCTGCCTTGACAGCACGCGCCAAGGTTAACAAATCATCGGTGTCTAATACGGGGTCCCCTTGGCCCGCCAAAATCAGATCGCCTTGCACAGTGCCGTCTATGATCGGGCCTGTGGCCATAACGCGTGTTTTATATCGAAACTCTGGCCCCAGATGCCACAACGCGTATAGCCCAGTGATCGCTTTGGTGACCGACGCAGGCGCAAACCCCTGCGCGGCATTGCGCTGTTCGATCGTGCGGCCAGTCGTCAGATCATAGACCACATACCCCAAATCCCCCGATCGTGCATAACGCCGTAACAACGCATCGGCCCCATCGGGCAGGACCGAACCGGGCCTATACTGCGGGCGCAGTGACTGATCCGGGGCACCCGCAAACAGGGTGCCCGTCAGCATCACCATCGATAAAACGATAAAACACAAGCGTATCAAATCACAGCCTCTCTCAGTTCTCACCCGCACCCTAACGGGCCAAACCGCTGTGGTTCAACCCCCAGAGCGCAACGCAGAGGACGACAGATCCGACAACGGCATGTTGATATAACACCACCGCGGGGCATCGCCCCGACCCAAATGCTGCGACGCCCGCGCAGGCACCCGCGCACATGAATAAATCCGCGCGGCCCGAGCCGACAAAGGCGCCAGCCGCGACCCCGGACGGGCCAAAACACCAATCGGCACATGTTCCATGATCCAACGCCAATCGCGCCATTGGTCAAACTGATGCAAATTATCCGCCCCCATCAACCAGACAAAGTTCACATGCGGATACCGCTGCATCAAGGCCCGCAACGTATCGGCCGTATACCGCGTGCCCAAACGCGCCTCGATATCGGTGATGGTGACACGGGGGTGATCCATAATCGCGCGCGCCTGTATGATGCGTTGATCCATCGGCGCAGGGCCATTGGGTTTCAACGGATTGCCCGGACTGACCAACCACCACACACCGTCCAACCCAAACCGCCGCAACGCCACGCGGGTCAACCCCACATGCCCCCCATGCGCCGGATCAAACGATCCCCCTAATATGCCAATGGTTTGCCGTTTCATGTGTCCCAACGATTACGCGCCCTGCCCAAGGGATACCGCCAATCAAACAAAATGGAAATGATATTTTCAGCACCAGCGCACACAACTTGAAATAGAAACAGGCACACCCCATAGTTAAGGGATTATAGCCACGACATTTGGATGACCCATGAAACTTTTCGTTCCCGAACCCGCCATTACCTTGTACGAACACGGCTTTGACGACCACGACCTGCTTGACCGCAAAGCCCAAGGGCAACAACTGTCCAACCTTGTCGAAAATATTTCCGACCCGATGGTCATCGCATTGGATGGTGAATGGGGCAGCGGAAAAACCGTATTCCTGAAATGCTGGGTCGGGGAACATTTGAAGACAAAAACGCATCAGGCACAAACCATCTATTTCGATGCCTTTGAACATGATTTCATGAATGATCCACTGATTGCGTTGATTGGGGCGATTGATGCCCGCTTGCCAAAGGATGATGAAAACAAACATCTGGAAAAACTGAAAAAAGTGGCCCCATGGCTGGCGCGCACGGGGTTTCGGGGTGCGCTGGCCTATGCGACGGCGGGCGCAACCGAAATTGCAGGACCTATGGTTGATGCCGCTATAAACACGATCAGCGGTGCAGCAGACAAACAAATTGATCAATTTTGGCAACAAGAACGCCAGAAACAACAGTCGTTACAGGACTTCAAGGACGCCTTGACCGAACTGGCCCAAGATCAAAAACTGATCATCGTCATAGACGAACTGGACCGCTGTCGCCCAGATTTCGCGCTGTCGATGCTGGAAATCCTAAAACACCTGTTTCACGTCCCCAACGTCCACTTTGTGTTGGGCGTTAACCTGACCGCCTTGGAACATTCCGTCCACGCCCGCTATGGCGCAGGAATTGATGCAGGCAGGTATTTGAAAAAGTTCTACAACCTTACTCAAAATTTAAATGAATCCTCTTTCTCAAATCTTTCCCACTTGCGATATGAAGTCCTCAGTTTGCCCAAAACAAAAATAGAGAGTTATTTTAGAAACGCATTTATATCTTTAGGTTATGAGATTAAGGAATTTCCTCTTGATCCAGAAAGTTTAATGTGGACCACAATGCACACTATTTTGGCAAGAACCGGGTTAATACAAAAACTTTCTTATCGGGATATCAACACGATTTGCACGCACACTTCACTATTATTGCAGGCTAAGTCAAGTTTTGGGGTGTACCTGAAATTGCTTGCGGCTTTCAATATATTGAGGACTGTGGATCCACGTCTATTCCGAAGCGCAATGAAATTTGAAGCCAACAGCGAAAAAATTTTAGAAACTCTTGGGCTGAATAATTTAGAAGCCAGCGAAGCTTCTGAAGATGATGAACTAAGCTTTTTTGTTTTATCAATTGTCGGTTTTTTTCACGATGATCCTCTGTCTGTTTTGGATTCGAATGAAATAGAAAGATTTGAACAAGCCTTTTTTAAGCTTAAAGGCCCTAGCGCAAAACGTATGAAGGAACTTGCTATTTTTGAGAACATTGAAGTGCCGCTGCGCACAATAAACGTTACCTGCTTGCAATGAATTACAAGACTTGCTTTCAAAGCGCTCATCACGCGGACCGCCATGAAGCATACCTAAAATAAACTCCCATTGCCCCGAACGCCGCCATCCGCTATCTAGGCACAAACCAGAAATTCAGGAGCATTTCACATGGCAGCCTATCAATACGTCTATCACATGCAGGGCGTGTCCAAAACTTATCCCGGTGGGAAAAAGTGTTTCGAAGATATCCACCTGTCCTTCTTACCCGGTGTGAAAATCGGTGTTGTCGGTGTCAACGGCGCGGGTAAATCGACGTTGATGAAAATCATGGCCGGCATGGACAAGGATTTCACCGGCGAAGCATGGTCCGCCGAGGGCGCCAAGGTCGGTTACCTGCCACAGGAACCCAAGCTGGATGAAACCCTAACCGTGCGCGAAAACGTCATGCTGGGCGTCGCCGAGAAAAAGGCGATCCTTGATCGTTATAACGAATTGGCGATGAATTATTCCGATGAAACGGCCGACGAAATGGCCGCATTACAGGACCAGATCGACGCCGAAAACCTGTGGGATCTGGACAGCCAGATTGATGTTTCAATGGAGGCTCTGCGCTGCCCCCCTGATGATGCGATGCCTGCGAACCTGTCGGGCGGTGAACGCCGCCGCGTCGCGCTGTGTAAATTGCTGCTAGAAGCGCCTGACATGTTGTTATTGGACGAACCGACCAACCACTTGGATGCGGAAACCATCGCATGGCTGCAACAACACCTGATCGATTACAAAGGTACGATCCTGATCGTGACCCACGACCGCTATTTCCTGGACGACATCACAGGCTGGATTTTGGAATTGGATCGCGGCCGCGGCATTCCATACGAAGGCAACTATTCCAGCTGGCTAGAACAGAAAGCCAAGCGTTTGGCCCAAGAGGCCCGCGAAGACAAATCGCGCCAGAAAACATTGGAACGCGAATTGGAATGGATGCGTCAGGGTCAGAAAGCCCGCCAAGCCAAGCAAAAAGCGCGTATCAATTCCTATAACGAATTGGCCAACCAATCCGAGCGCGACAAAATCACCCGCGCCCAGATCGTTATTCCAAACGGACCCCGTTTGGGTGGCAAAGTGATTGAGGTCGAAGGCCTGAAGAAAGCGATGGGCGATAAGCTGTTGGTCGAGGATCTGTCCTTTGCCCTGCCGCCCGGTGGTATCGTGGGCGTGATTGGCCCCAACGGTGCGGGTAAATCAACCCTGTTCAAAATGTTGACCGGTCAGGAACAACCAGACGCAGGTACCGTAAGCTATGGTGATACGGTCCAGCTATCCTATGTCGATCAATCGCGTGACGATTTGATTGATGGCGAAACTGTGTGGCAGGCCATTTCAGGTGGCGCGGAAATCATCCAACTGGGTGATGCGCAAATGAACAGCCGCGCCTATTGCTCGGCGTTCAATTTCAAGGGTGGCGATCAGCAAAAACCACTGAACCTGCTGTCTGGCGGTGAACGCAACCGTGTCCACATGGCGCGTTTGCTGAAAGAGGGCGGCAACGTCCTGCTGCTGGACGAACCGACCAACGATTTAGACGTGGAAACCCTGCGCGCCCTCGAGGACGCCTTGGTCGATTTCGCCGGTTGCGCCGTGGTCATTTCGCACGATCGCTTCTTCCTTGACCGGATTTGTACGCATATTTTGGCGTTCGAAGGCGACGCCCATGTCGAATGGTTCGAAGGCGATTTCAGCGCCTATGAAGAAGACAAAAAACGCCGCTTAGGCCCAGACGCACTGGAACCTAAGCGGATGAAGCATAAGAAATTCACACGCTAAGCGGGTTTACATTTAGCGGTAAGCACTTAAACTCCGTATCATTGGATGCGGAGTTTTTTTATGACAGAGTCACTTTTTATATTTGGAAATGGGTTGGGGCGGTCGATTGACCCAGATTATTTTGATCTAAAAACAGGATTGAAGCGCGCTTGGGACAACGCGAAGCTAACGAACGCCGACAAACAACTTATCCTGCAAAGCATAAACAAGTCACCAGATAATTTGAAAGTTTTGGCCGAAACAGAAGATGAACTGTACAACCTGCAAACTATAGTAGAGGCATGTGCATACATATCGACTTTCCAACAATCGATTGGAGAAGATTGGTTAACCGAACATGGCAAGGCATTTCCAACTGCGATTAATAAATTTGTTCACGAGACAGCACTAACGTACTTGCAACGAGAACGTAATGGCAATTTTCCCTCGGATCGCCATAAGCCAACTGAAAAATTTTCCAAGAATCTAAAAGAATACATTAGAAAAAACGGCGCGCATATCCTAACTGTAAACTATGATGATCTTCTGTATGATTTATTTACAGAGGACCCGCTTATGACAAAATACCAATTGCGTGATGGTTTTTTCACAGATGGCCTCGACTGGGAAAAAAGTGTGAGTCGGCATAATACTACGACCGATAACAACGGTTGGTTTATGCACCTACATGGCAGTCCACTATTCAGTTCCCAGAAAGGAACAATTAGAAAATTTAAACGTTCAAACATTCCCGCCAGTAGCGGAGAAATTAACCCGCATATCATTTTGACTCATAAAAGCTTCAAAAAAGCCTAATTCAAAAATCTCCAATTTTTAAGTCGTATTGGGATATGTTCATTGAGTTGTTACGACAAAATAAAAACATCATCCTATTTGGCATGAGCGGGGATGACGATCACATTAACGAAGCAATCAGAGCCTATGTCCGCGAGGATGCCATCATCCGGATCGTTGATTGGACGGGTGAAAGTGACAACGAAAGAGATAAAAAGGAAGAGTTGTGGAAGGGAAAACTTGGAGAAAATCGATTCAAAACTGAAAACCTTATTCTGTTACCGAATGTTCAAGACTTTACAGACTGGGCTTTAAATTCTTAGACTTAAGCGGGTGCCAAATATTCGTCATACTGGCGCCTTTATTTACTTATCCAGTTAACGGTTCAATATCGGGTTGGCGGATTGGCATTGCCCTTAGATAGCGCGGACAGTGCAGTCAGCTTTTGCCTGAACTGTCCCGTCTGCGGGACCACAGCAAACGCGATCCTTGGTTGGGAAAATAAATTTGCTTCTTGTCACGCGAAGGATTTTGTCCCGCGCTGGACACATATGTATAGTGGTTGCTTGCTCTCTTTTTATCGGGTTCATTTCGATGATCTTTATCAAGATGGATTTGAATATGTAAAAAATATCGAGGGAGACGACATTACTGCCTATTTATGGACCTTTGATGATACCTGGGACGATATCCTAAGCGGAACGGGCAATTATAAATATATGGTTCGCCTGGGCACATCAACATTCAATGAAGCCGCATCCGATAGCGATCGTACGTATTTTGTAAGTGGTATTGCACCCTCTGATGTGCCAACCCAAAATACGGTTGACTATGCCGGAGATATGAGAGGAGAAGTGTCGGCTTCCGGCTCAGAGGTGGGCCCCTTAAAAGAAAAGATTTTCTTAACTCTTGATTTTTCCAAAGCCGCCGTTGACGGCAAAATCACCATGAGCGAATTTGAAGGTGACAGAAACCCGTATGTGAAAATTAACACTGCCAATGTGAAAAATAATCAATTCACAACAACCGTTGAATTGGCAGACTGTACCGACCCTTCTTGCCCAACA
>Ga0181596_10004944_pt1 | contig 11886 bp, 9 predicted proteins | sample 041ome_6_FD_148655 | JGI IMG/M metagenome (GOLD analysis project Ga0181596, IMG submission 148655) | Coastal salt marsh microbial communities from the Groves Creek Marsh, Skidaway Island, Georgia - 041402US metaG (spades assembly) | ecosystem: Environmental > Aquatic > Marine > Intertidal zone >... | reverse complement strand
AACTTACTGTACGAAGTCGGGGAAGCATGGGGCATGACGGTTCATTAGCAATGCAGCTAGAGGTTGCTTTTCGAGGAGATTTAGCGGGAGCTACTCCAGTCGTCGCACAGCTTCTACGCACTCCTTTTGTGATCCCACTTCGTGGAACAGTTCGTAGCCCTCAATTTGATGCAACTGCTCTTGATACGATCTTAAAGCGAATCATGCAGAATACAGCAGACGCAGTGTTACGTGATGGTATTGGTAGAGGACTCGAAGCACTCTTTGGGAATCCCCAACCGCCTGAACAAAATGCACCTCAACCCGCCCAACCACTTACGTTTCCGGACAGCTCGTGATCCGAAGAAGAGTGCGTTGTCCAGCTCTTGGACGATTTGATTTACTGACAATCAGGCAGGTGCGTGGCGCAACCGTCTGTTCAGTCCAGAAATGAGTTTTTTGAGTCGTTGAGAATAACTGAAATGTTCGACTTCAAGTGCATGTCGCGGCGAATTTACGTATTGAATTGAATGACTTTTCGTTGTTCGTTTTCTTTGTTTTCGCAGCCATGCTTGAGCTCGTGGTGCGATACGGTTCGCAAGAATCATTCGCGCGATAACCTGCGATTGGAGATCTGTGATACCCCATTGCCCGCTGTCTGGTTGAATCATGCCAACGAAAGCAAGATCATTTGCTTCTGGGTGAAGAAAGTGCATAAATAATTCCGGTATACCATTCTTTGTGTTGAGTTCGGAGACATGTATTTTTGGCAAGGTCAGGCGATATCCTGTCGCTGCTATGATGACATCGATCTGCTCGTGACGCCCATTTGTAAAGACAGCTGTATCACCTTCGAACCTTTCGATATCAGGCATTGGATGAATCTTACCCTGATCAATGCGATGATAAAGATTGTCATTAATGACGGGGTGTGTTTCCCAAAGACTATGATCAGGTTGAGGAAGGCCATGCTTTTCAGGTAAACCAATAGTGCGAGCAATGACTCGTCGACTGATGAAACGACGGATTCCTAAAGGCACGTGCATTTTAAGGAGTCGTTCGCCTCGGAGGTCTGAGGGTCTTCCCATGAAGAGGCGTGGTAAAACATGGTAGTTTCGACGAGTTGAATGGAACGTTGAAGCAGAATGAAAAGAAGTTTCAACAGCAATGTCACAACCAGAGTTCCCACCCCCAATGACAAGCACCCTCTTGTTTCTCAGTACGTGAGGAATGTCCGGAGATTTGTATTCGGCAGAATGGATCACTGGACCTGAAAAGCCTGAAGTGATGTCGGGCAAGCGTGGCTCATGATTGTGCCCTGAAGCAAAGATAAGACCAGCGTAATTTCGTGTGGTTCCATCTTCCAAATCTACTTGCCAACCTTGCCGTACGTGATTACGCGTGATGGGTGTGATACGAGTAACAGAATTCTGAAAAAGAATGTGCTCTCGTAAACCAAAATAATCAGAATATTGATGGAGGTATGCAAGACATTGTTTGTGATCCGGATATGCGGGCCACTCATGAGGCATTGGGAAGTCAGTGAATTCAGTAAGTGACTTGGAGCTAATCAGCTTTGTGGATTCAAAAACTCGTGATGTTGATGATCCAAAATACCAGTTCCCGCCAAGATCATCTTCGCGTTCGAGACACTCAGCTTGAATACCACACTGCAATAAATTCTTCAGTGCTGTTAACCCTGAGGGGCCAGCACCAATAACACACCACTTCAACAAGTCGTTTGATTCACATGCAGACATATTTGATGATCGAGTTACTCAATGAATCAATAGTATCTTGAGTATGTAGGTAGGACAGGCTTATTCGAAGGAGACTTGATCCTGTGGGAACACTTGGAGGGCGAATAGCAGGTACAAAAAAACCGTCACGGACGAGTGATGACGCTATTTGAATAGCTCGTTGTGGTGTTTTGACAAAAACGGGCACGACATGTGCCTCTGCATCGCCAATATCAACTCCGTGTGATAAGAGCTTCTGCCGAAATACGTTTGCATTCTCTGAAAGTTTTTTTCGACGAAAAGGTTCTTCTGATAGCAGCTTGATTGCTTGTATCGCTGCTGCGGAAGAAGCAGGTGGATGCGCAGTGGAAAACATCCAACTGCGGGCCCGATGCCTTAGAAAGTCAATAAGAGTGCTGTGTCCAGAGACAAAACCACCCGAACTTCCAAGAGCTTTGGAAAGGGTCCCAATTCGTACAGCGACAGAGGAAGCGATACCAGCTTCTTCGATGAGTCCACTGCCATGAATTCCAAAAAGGCCCGTCGCGTGTGCTTCATCAACGAGGAGCATACTTTTGGTGTCATGCGCAAGTTGAGCCATGTCAGCTAAAGGTGCGATCGTGCCATCCATAGAAAAGAGGCTGTCGGTCACTATGAGCCGTCGCCGTGCAGGAATACTTCTCAGTAGTCTGACAGCTGCTGTGATATCACGGTGTGGGTAGATCTGAACATTGGCCCCGGAAAGTCGACAACCATCAATAATGCTTGCATGATTATGGGCATCGCTCACGATCAGATCATGAGGCCCGGTGAGACATGATATTATTGACGTGTTTGCAGCATAACCACTTGGAAAAATGAGTGACTCTTCGGTATCCAAGAGTGAAGAAAGATTTTTTCCAAGAGATTCATGAAGATCAGAATGACCGCTTACCAGTGGACTGGCTCCGGCACCAGCCCCCTCAGAACAGGCACCCTTGGCAGAGGCTTTTATAAGACGGGAGTCCCCAGCATAACCCAGGTAGTCATTGGATCCAAAATTAATAAGTTCGAGATCGTTCAGTATGACGGTGCCAGACTGTCGTCCCAAACGCACTCGAACCGGCCTGAAGAGATCATCGGATCTGATGGTACCCAAATCCTCTTCAAGCCAATGGAGACTCTCTAGAAGAGGCTGGTTTGTTGATGCCACTAGTCGTTGTGGTGATTCATGCTGACATGACATAGAACTAGTTTTACTTTTGTTTGGCAAGCCGTTCAAACACTTTGAAGTGAGTGGCTGAAACAGGATGGATTGAAAGCCTACTGCCGCGACGGAGCAGTTCGAGGCCCTCGAGAGCCTTCACACCACGTAATTGTTCGAGTGAGATCTCTTGGGGAAAGATCTGAATAAGTTTCACGTCGACCATGGACCAAATGGGCTTTTCGGGAGAAGCTTTTAGATCTTGATATTTATGCCCTTCTTTCCAAGCAAAATGATCTGGATAAGACTCTTTCACGACTTCAACAATACCAACAGCTGCTGGGGGTTTTGCATTTGAATGGTAGAAAATGGCACGATCACCCTTTTTCATTGCTCGTAGAAAGTTACGGGCTTGGTAATTGCGGACGCCCTCCCAGCAGGTCGTCTTGTTTTTTAAACGAGCAAGATCCTGAATAGAAAACGTTGTTGGTTCACTTTTCATAAGCCAATAGTGCATTGATCACTCCGCTATAACATTGAGAAAAAACACCTGTTTTTCTAAGCGAAGAATACACCAGGAAGCTTCTTGAGGCATCAAGGTGCTTGTTACGAGATGCAACTAGAGCATTTTCGGGTTCTATGCAGCTTTTTTTACATGTTTTGGATCACCCGAATGAATCTCAACAGATTGGCTCGTCGTGCCGTTTTGTACCTGCTCTACAATACAACGACGAACAGTTATTGGTACTTGTTTTGACACACTGTAAGGAACGGGCACATGATATCTCTCGGTCTTTTGCTCAGTAAGTGTGTCATGAACGAGAACACTGTACGTACATATTTTCTCTTTGGGGACCATGACGGTATACCCAATTTCTTTTGTCTGTAGTTTTGGAATGCTTGCTTGAAGAGTCTGTTCTCGAGTGCGTGTTTCCCACCGATATCGTGTGGCACAAACAAGCTTTGTTCTTTTTTCCGGAACCATTTTTGTTACAGAATACGTACCGGTTCGTTTTTCATTCCGATACTTTTTCACGAAGACAATTTTTGTTCGTTTTTCAGGCACCATCTTCGTGACGGAGTAGTCACAGAATCTCTTTTCCTCACGATAACGACAGATATATTTCGTGCGACTCCGTTCCTCCTCTCGATATTTTTTTACATAAGTGATGTAGGGGACTTCTTCGACGATGTATTTCCACATGGTGGCAGGAACTTCTCGAGTTTCAGAGGTAGGTATCCACTTCCGACAAAAAAAAGTTTTTGGGACATATGGGTTGCCTGCAGAATCGTACTGTTTATTGGCTGCTACTTCCTTTGCTTCTATTTTCCAATGTCCACCACGGTAGGTAACAATTTTTGTTGTTTTTACTGGTATCCGTTTTATTATCTTCCGATAAGCAGTCATTTTTTCCTGATAAGGAATCCTTACCGTATATGTTTCATCGATCTTCTCAACAAAAGGGATTTTGATTGTACGTTCTTCGGTTTTCCTCTCTTCAACAGGTATCATCACGGTGTACATTTTCTCAAATGTTTCGGTGTACGGCACCCTCACGGTCCAGCTAGTTGTTCGCTCTTGTCTCACTGGAATCATCACCGTGTATTGTTTTTCAAATTCTTCCTGAAAGGGAATCCTGACTCGATATTCTTGTAGCGGACTTTCAGGGAGACATTGTGTTGTCGCGTACTGAACAATTTTTGTTCTTTTTTCAGGAACCATGATGGTGTATTTTTTTGATCGCTGTTCTGTGTGATGCATGTGCTTTTTCGTTGTGTATAAGTGCGTACGCTCTTCCATTCTCCACTTTGTGTAGTGAATATCCCGCGTCTCTATTACGTCTTTCCATCGCATGAGAGTTTTTGTGTCATTCTTCGGTGGAAGGATTTGAAAAGGATCGGATTTTTCTTGCTCGTGTTCAATCGATAACTCTGTGTGTGTTGATCCATCGCGTGCGAGAACTCTATTGCCGCCACAAAAGAGATATGTTCCTGTAATCCATAACAACAAATAAATGTTTTGTGTTCCTGTCACTCCAGAATTCCTTCAATGCAGGGTGTAACAATCACTAATTTGCTCGAGGGCAAATCATGATGACAGCCTATTACTAGGCATGTTTGTTGCTTTCGACATGTGAAGGAAATGAGAACCTAAAATTGGTCTCGTAATGCAGCGTAGGACACCAAAAACCTTCACTTCGTTGAAGCGAACGAAAGAATGATCGAGTTTTCCTAATCAAAAAACTCAACCTGTTTTGAAATCTTCAGATTGTTCGGAATCTACCGGGGATGTTGATTGTTGGTCACACGGACGAGCACCCATGGGGCCTCCTTCACAGCATGTTTCCAAAATCATTCCGCATTGTCGGCAATGAAGTTTGGCACGAATCTCATGTGTGTCACCGCCACAAACGGGACAGATAGATTTTGGATATTCAGACATATGAATTTTTATGCAAGAGTACGTGAGGCAGACCGATTCTCAGAGATTCATTCCAAGAAAGCCACCGGCAGCATCACTGGCAGCCTGATCTCGTTCAATTCGATCAATTGCCTTGGACAAATCACCTGCTGCAATATACCGATTAAATTCAATTTCGACTGCGTGACCAACGGTGTTTTTAAGCCATTCAACAGCTGGTTGGGTCAGCCAATCACACGTTTCTGTATCTAAACAAATCGTGAGATCACTACCGACGGTTTGACTGTCGTTGTCATCAGTTATGACGGTACCCTCGAATACAAACTTCACCCAACCAATTTCTGGGTTATTTGTAAATCGAAACTGGCATGCGGCATCGGTAAGATAATATGTGTTGCGAGTGCCGTGTTTCGTGACAGCGGCTTGAAACTGTTCTAAACGTTTTCGGAACGCAGGAGATGCATCCAATGGTACGTCGAAGCGAGAAACGCTTCGTAATGGTGTACAGTCAAAGGTAATCGTGACAGGTGGTTCCATCGGATATTCCTTTTTTGAAAATCAACAGCTTGGATATACACGTGATCTTCTTCTCAAGCCGAAAGCAATTTCGATTCTACCGCAATGAAGCTTGTTGTTCAGCCCAGATGGTGTTATGGGCACTCATTTTCCTCATTCTTTTTGCCCAAAATGCAGCGAATGCAGTCTCATTCGGTCGTTATCAGGGTACCAGGCGGTGTATGGGTGTAGCGTGGACAGTAACGGTGTTTGCAGAGACATTGCCTCAAGCCGAAAAAGCAATTACAGCAGCGCTTAATGAGGTAAGTCGACTTGAAAACGTATTATCTGATTATCAACCAACAAGTGAACTATGCCAACTCTCAGACTTGGCACCAACACCTTTTCCGAAACAAGTTAGTCCAGACCTGTGGGAAGTTCTTGTCCAAGCAGTTACTTGGCGTGATCGGAGTCAAGGTGCTTTTGATCCAACAGTTGGCGTATTTACTGATTTATGGCGAAAAGCACGACAGACAAGGCAGATGCCTTCTGTCAGACAACTAGTAGCTGCGCGTGAAGCATCCGGACTAGAGGCCTTAAAAATTGAAGATGCCCACAAGGTAAGTCTTCTTAAACCTGATATGCGTCTTGACCTTGGCGGTATTGGTATGGGCTTTGCAATAGATCAGGCATTACGCATCGTGCAAGAAAATGGTATTTCAGTTGCAATGGTTGATGCCTCGGGTGATATAGGTGTCATCGGGAGACCACCAAATTCAGGCGGTTGGCGGATTGAGATAGATGCACTTGGCAGGAAGACAGAAAAAAAGAAATGTGAAGAACTACACCCATTTGTCATAACACTGGAAGATGCGTCTGTTACAACCTCTGGGGATGCGTTCCAAGCTATTGAAATAGAGGGAATACGATACAGTCACATCGTTGATCCAAGAACCGGTCTCGGTGTGGTCGGTTCCACAGGTGTGACTGTTATTGCACCAGATGCAACGACTGCAGATGCCTTAGCGACCACCCTAAGCGTACTTGGTCCACAGGCCGGCTACGAATTTGTAGAACAAACTGCAGACTGTTCGGCACGCTTTGTCTGGCATGAAGATGGAGAAGTTAGGGTGCGGACGTCTTCTCAATGGTCTTCCCAAACCTCCTATTCTTCGCAGGAAAAATAAAAACAGGTCGAGAATAACGGTTAGCACAAGTTTGTCGATTCAGGTGTCGATACGTATTGTGCTGACGCTACGCCCTGGGGTGTGCAAAGACGTGGGTACGATCCGGGGGGGTTGTCGTACTCAGAAGACTTTCTGTTGTGTCTTCAAGGCAGGGGAGACCTTGCTGTTTTGAGCTTCAGAAAGACCTCCCTCCAGGGCGCAGCGGCAGTTTGTTCAGCAGAACGTGAGAAGTATCGTGACGCGACGTCAGGCTTCGCACGTTGACCAACAGGCTCGAAAAGACAACCTCCGTGAACAGTTGGCTACGAAAAATTGGCACCCTTATTTGCTGCATGGCAGTTGCTGCTAGTGGGTGCGCACCTCGGCAGCCATTCTATTTTTTTGAGGATGGGGATCTCTCCCATTACGTTGGTGCTGTTCAGAAAATGGAATACCCAGATACCTGTCAAGATCCGCTTGATGAGGCAGCCGGTACAGTTGAACCCCTGACACTCTCAAACGCGAATTTTGAAGAAATTTGGGAAGTCACGCTTGAGGATGCTATTCGTACCGCTCTCGAAAATGGAAAAGTCCTCCGGAATCTCGGGGGAAGATTCAGTAGTTTTGGAGGCCCGAGGCCCCAGACTGGTGAGCCACCTGTCTCACTTTTGACCAATCCAGATCTTACTCCGACTGTCTATGATCCAGCTCTTGTTGAAACAGATCCATTTCGCGGCGTTGAAAGTGCACTCGCACAATTTGATGTACAGCTTTCCAGTTCGTTGACGTGGGAACGACAAGACAGGCCACAGAATGTCGGCGGGCCAGGAACGGTTATTTTTCAACAACACTTGTTGGGTGATACAGGAAACTGGACGACTGGTTTACAAAAACGAACGGCAACTGGTGCAACCTTTGGTCTCGCGAATGAAACCTTATACGACAATAATAATTCACCTATTCGACAACAGGGTGTGCCATCGACATGGACGACCAATTACGACTTTTCATTCCAACAGCCACTGCTTCAAGGTGCGGGTCTCACTTACAATCGAATCGCTGGTCCCGATGCCTTTGAAAACCTGTATGGTAGGCCCAATTTCCGAGGCGTTCTGCTTGCTCGCGTGAGCGCAGATATCTCACTGGCTGATTTCGAAATAGGTGTTCGAAATCTGATTAGTGATACCGAGCAGGCCTATTGGGAGCTTTACTTCGCTTTCCGGGACCTCGAAGCTCGTAAAGTTGGCCGTGATAGTGCACTTGAAGCGTGGCGTCGCGTGCATGCCCTCTACGTTGAACAATCACGCGGTGGTGAGGCGGATAAAGAAGCACAGGCTCGAGAGCAATACTTCTTCTTCCGCAGTGAAGTCGAGCAGGCGCTCAATTCGGTGTTTAGTGCGGAGAATAGGCTGCGTTATATGATGGGCATTTCTTCCTCAGATGGCCGACTGATACGACCAGCTGATGAACCTACAACTGCAAGAGTTACATTTGATTGGCACCAATCTCTTGTTGAAGCACTTTCTCGCTCAGCTGAATTACGTCGACAAAAATGGAGGATTAAGCAGCGAGAACTTGAGCTGACAGCAGCGAAGAATCTTATTCTGCCGCGACTTGACCTCGTTGGAAGATGGCGGTTCTTAGGCATGGGTAATGATCTTTTCGGTGGCAATAATTCATACGGTGCCAATGGACTAGATCCACTTGAGGGAACAAATGCACACGCCACCTTACTGCATGGAGAGTTTCAAGAATGGCAGGCAGGTGCGCAGTTCTTGATGCCACTCGGTTTTCGTCGCGAACTGGCAACGGTACGGCATCACCAACTGCAGTTAGCAAAGACACGGGCTCAACTCCAAGACGAGGAGCTGGAGGTATCACACGCACTCGTCGAAGCAATACGAAACATTGATACAAACTTTGCCCTCGCGCAGACGAACTTTAATCGACGCGTAGCTGCCGAGCGACAGGTCGAAGCAGTACAGGCTGCTTATGATGCCGGTACAACAACCTTTGATCAGCTGCTTGATGCTCAGCGAAGAAGAGCTCAGGCAGAAAGCGCCTATTTCCGATCACTTGTTGATTACAACCGATCGATTGCACAGTTCCATTTCCGTAAGGGATCATTGCTCGAATATAACGGCGTCTTTCTTGCGGAAGGACCATGGCCAGGTAAGGCGTATTTTGACGCCCATAGAAGGGCTCGTCAGCGAGACGCCAGTCTCTATCTGGACTATGGCCATTCTCGTCCAGGAGTATTTAGTCGTGGTCCGATAACTCAGCAATTTAATGCAGTTGGTGCGGCGGCTAATGCACAGCAGATGCCACCACGCGATCCAGCGACACGTGAATTACCAGCGACATTGCCTCGAGATTTCAAGGCCGAAGAACTTCCAACACCTATACCAAATGATACACCGAGTTTCCCAGCAGCAGCACATGGCTTTCCAGGTGAAGAGATAAACCTGTCGTCAGTTCAAGGGACAAAGAAATCAGCCATCGATTCGATTTCAACTGCAGATAATACAAATCAATTCCAACAGAGAGATGCAGATATTGTCACGACTGGTTGGCAAGAACCGGTAACCCCAGCGGCTACAGCAGTACTAAATCCGGACTCTGCTGCTGAGACGCAGCTGCAGTAAACCGGATGTCTATCTCACAGTGTTGGCCATGATTTTCAACCGATAGATACAAAAACTAAGGGGCAGCAGCAGGAAATGGTATAGCCGCCGCTCGTCGAACCTTGTCGAATAGCTCTATATCTTTATTTTTGAGTTGATCTAACAAAAAAGTACTTTTTTCTGATGGGCATGCTAAGAGATACCCAATGATAGCTGGTCGAACCAGTGGATTCTCAGTACCAAGAGTGTCCCACGTCGCAACGACTTGGTTACGGAATTCCCAATCCTGATACCGTGATAAGTCAACAATCACCTCACGTGTGAGGTGCGGCACGGGAAGGAGTTTCCGGGTGATTAGAATGACTTCTGTTCGAGGAATAGTGTCAGATGGATATTCCCAACAAAACCGCAATGCTTGAAGAAGATGTCGTTGATTAACAGGGCTCGCCTCATTCTCAAAAAGACTCTTACGCTCTAAAACTGGTAGTGCCTGTTTTCCTAAAGCAAGAAAGAGTCCAGCCATGATTCCATCAAGACCAGCCTGAAAATCACTGGGTTGTTGTTGGGCAATTATACGAATCAGCGCATTTGTACATGCTGCTTGAGAATCTGTGGGTGATTGACGGGCCAGTACACCAGCCACTATTCCATAGAATCCACGCCTTTGCTGTTGAATCGATAGATCACTCAGATGATCGATAACCACTTCTGGAGAAAAGACATGGGCCGAGTCCCGAACTTCCTGAAATGGAGCAAGAGCAAACTCGGCATAAGCATCTTTTGAAATAGCAGGATTGGGATGATCGAGCCATTGTGCAAACCACTCCAGACGGTTTTTATTTTTAAAATCAGGCTGCTCAAATGGAGGTGCTTGGAGTATGTAACCAAGAAGCATTTCATCAGCAGCGAGAGCCGTCCAACCAACAGCTGGAAGATTAAAAAGTAAAGCAGTTCCAGAAAAAGAAGTTTGAACACCAGCTTCTACCGGTTGTGCTGTAGGTTTTACAGTAATTGCTTTTCTTCCTGAAGATGTGGGAACGATTCTCGAAAGCAGTGAAAATGACTGAAGCCGTTGGCCTTGGTTATTAGCAATTGCTTCGGTCAAAGATTCACCAATGGCAAGGTCACTCGATCGAGCAATCCTATATGAGAGCGGAGTTTCAACCGGCCCACAGAAAGGACATGCTGAGCTTATTGAAGTGAGAAAAGAGAACAAGAAAATTGTTGAGCAGGCGCTACGCAACATAGTTTCTGAAAGTATGCATCTGACCAACAACACGACATTCTTCAAGCCGATCATTGAACAGATTCTCCGGTGAGTGAGTAGACTGCAAGGTGGCTGCCGTCTGGGCCTTTTAATTCTTTGATACCGAAGACTCCCGTAACAGCTACAGGACGTATAGAAAAATCAGCTGTTCTATCAGGAAGCATTTTGACAACGACACAATCGTATAACGCTGCGCCAGGCCCAAAACAGCATTCCATATTGTCTCGAACCAAGACAAACTGAGTTAAACCAGTCTGTTGAAAACTCGGAAGAATATAGCCACGAATACGTACCTGTTGTCCCACGAGAGAGGTAACACGTTCTGGTAGGAGTTCGCGGGAAAAAGGCGTATCCTCTGCCATTTCAAAGACAATATCGTCAAATGATATCTCACGAATGCCTTTTTGATTGAGTCTCCATCTTTGTTTCGATCGAACTTCCTGACTCTCTGGGCTCTCTTTTTTGTCAAAAGAGAGCTGTGAATTTTTACCTTGGCCACAACCGGAAAACAGTGAGAGGGCAAGGAAAGTAACTAGAATTTTAGCGAGGAAATGCGTCTTCAAGATGATATAGCACTCCCCCCTCAATACCATCCTGGCCGGCTGTTGGACGAACAGTGAATGTGCCAGCAAGTTTTTTTTGACGAGTGCTAAATGACATACCCTTTTCATCTCGAAGATGGACAAGAACACGATCAGTAATTTTTGGATTACCTCCAAAGCAGCAATCTCCTTGATCCCGTACAAGTAAAAATTGACGAATCCCAAATTGTTTTTTCCCAGGATACATATAGCCTTTGAGCAGCACGTTACGACCATTTAAAGCGCGCGCAGAATCAGGTATTGAAGTTGCTGGCGAACCCTCCGCGGGCTGCAATATGCCGTAATGAACTCTCTCAAACCCTTCAGGTAATTCAGCGGCATATACCCACGACAAATATATGGTTCCACCAACAAGACAAACCAATGAAAAAGTAGTAGCTGTTTTGGCGAGCCGCTTACCAGTGAAAAT
>Ga0181596_10004936_pt1 | contig 11896 bp, 12 predicted proteins | sample 041ome_6_FD_148655 | JGI IMG/M metagenome (GOLD analysis project Ga0181596, IMG submission 148655) | Coastal salt marsh microbial communities from the Groves Creek Marsh, Skidaway Island, Georgia - 041402US metaG (spades assembly) | ecosystem: Environmental > Aquatic > Marine > Intertidal zone... | reverse complement strand
CACGGCCGATCTCATCATCATTGCGGAACAGCAGCTTACCCTGCATTTGGCCACCGATACTCTGCAACGCTGCAGCTGCCAGAACACCTTCGGGTGCCCCACCACTGCCCAGATACATATCGATGCGGCTGTCGGGGTCAGATGTTTCCATCACACCAAAAATATCACCGTCAGCGATCAGGAAAATGCGTGCACCTGCCGCGCGTACCGCAGCAATTAGTTCTTCATGGCGTGGGCGATCAAGAATACACACCGTCAGCGAGGAAACATCTTCGCCTTTCGCTTTTGCCAGCCGTGTCAGGTTTTCCTGAGGCGAGGCCGCGATGTCGATCAATCCGTCTTCATATCCGCCGCCAATGGCGATCTTCTCCATGTAGACATCCGGCGCGTTCAGGAAATCCCCGTCCGGTGCAAGTGCCAGAACGGCCATCGCATTGGCATTCGCCTTGGCCGTCAGCGTCGTGCCTTCCAGCGGATCGAGCGCAATATCAATCTTTGGTCCACCGGCGCCGACTTTTTCGCCGATATAGAGCATGGGAGCTTCGTCGCGCTCACCCTCGCCAATCACCACCGTCCCGTCGATGTTCAGGCGATTGAGCGCCGTACGCATGGCGTCGACCGCCGCTGCATCCGCTTCCTTTTCAACGCCGCGTCCAACCCACTTGGCTGCCGCGATCGCGCCTGCCTCGGTCACACGAACCGCTTCGATGGCCATATTGCGGTCCATCACCGCCTCACCCTGGCTGGTCATGCGTTCCCCTTTTCATATCCATTATGGTGTTCCGTCACGTTGCGGACGGAATTACACCAATGATTCGATTCGTATCATTGTCGGCGCTTCGACGACGGAATCCAATGCCTCAATGCGTTCCAGTGTGCGCCGCATATCGGCTTCCTCACAAACATGGGTGTTTATGACCACCGGCACAGCATCGGTTTGCGAGCGGGCCCGCTGCAGCATCGATTCAATCGACACAGATTCGTCGCGGAAAGCTGCCGAAACATCAGCGATCACACCCGGCTGATCATCCACCATCAGGCGCACATAATAGGCACTTCGATGGCGTTCGATCGGTGATGCGGATGCGCTTTTCAACATACGGGCCGGAACCCCGAAGGTCGCCGTTGCATATCCCCGGGCGATATCGATGATATCGGCCACAACAGCAGACGCAGTCGGTCCGGCACCTGCCCCACGGCCCTGATACATTGTGTCGTCGACGAAATCGCCAACTGCAACGACAGCGTTATAAGCACTTTCCACATGCGCGATCGGTGCGCTTTTCTCGACCATACAGGGGTAGACCCGCTGCTCCAGACCGTGCGCGGTCATCCGCGCACTGCCAAGCAGCTTGATGCGGTAGCCGAACTCCTCGGCATAGTCGATATCTTGCAGCGAAACGTGGCGAATACCTTCGGTATAGACATCGTCAAAACTGACTTTGGTGCCAAATGCCAGGCTCGCAAGCAGCGCGAGTTTGTGTGCCGCATCGAACCCATCGACATCCGTACTTGGCTCAGCTTCGGCGTAACCCAGCTTTTGCGCGTCCTCAAGAACCGTCTCGAAGGACAGACGTTTTTCGCGCATCTCGGTGAGGATATAATTGCAGGTGCCGTTCAGAATGCCATAGACATGTGTAATGGCATTCCCGGCCAGGCCTTCCCGAAGCGCCTTCACGATCGGAATACCTCCGGCAATCGCGGCCTCGTAGTTCAGCGAAACGCCGGCTGCCTCTGCCGCCGACGCAAGTTCGTTGCCATGAACGGCCAGCAACGCCTTGTTGGCCGTGACCACGTGACGACCCGCAGCGATCGCAGCCTCGCAAACAGCCTTGGCTGGTCCATCTTCCCCGCCGATCAGCTCAACAACCGTATCGACATCGGCATCGCGCGCCATCGCCACCGGGTCATCGAACCAGTCATAGCCATCGAGCGAGACCCCGCGATCCTTGGTACGGTTTCGTGCCGAGACCGCAACCACCTGAATTGCACGCCCACTGCGTTGGGCGATCAGATCACCATGCTGCTGCAATACGCTGAGCGTTCCAGCACCAACGGTACCGAGGCCTGCAATTGCAACCCGTAGTGCTTCTGCCATGTTCGTAGCCCCTATTTCGCCGCGACGGACATCTGTGCCGCGTCAGCCGCTTCTGCCATCGCCTTTTCGGGGTCCGACAATAATTGCTTCAGATTACGGGTCGCCTGCCGGATGCGCTGGGTGTTCTCCACCAGAGCAATACGCACATGCCCGTCGCCGTTCTCTCCGAAACCAAGACCCGGGGAAACCGCAACATGCGCGTGCTTGAGGAGCAGCTTGGAGAACGCGACACTTCCCATCGACGTGAAAGGCTCAGGGATCGGCGCCCAGATATACATACTCGCGCTTGGCACCGGGACATCCCAGCCCGCACGGGTCAGCCCGTCAACGAGAACATCACGCCGTTCACGATAGATCGTGCGCGTTTCCTCCACACAATCCTGCGGACCATTGAGAGCTGCGGCGGCGGCCACCTGAATGGGTGTAAACGCGCCGTAGTCGAGATAACTCTTCACACGTGCCAGCGCGCCAATCAGACGCGGATTGCCAGCGGCAAATCCTATGCGCCAACCGGGCATGGAATAGGTTTTGCTGAGCGAGGTAAATTCAACAGCCACCTCTTTCGCACCCGGCACCTGCAGGATCGAGGGCGGCGGATTGCCATCGAAGTAAATCTCCGAATAGGCCAGATCTGAAAGAACAATAAGGTCATGAGCACGGCAGAACTCGACAACTTTGGCGTAGAAGGCAAGGTCAGCGGTCAGTGCGGTCGGGTTTGAAGGGTAGCAAAGCACAAGCGCAACCGGCTTGGGCTGCGAGCGCAGGACCGCCCGTTCGAGCGCTTCGAGAAACGCGTCATCGGGTTCCACCGGGAGGTAACCGACGGTTCCATCAGCAATGATGAATCCAAACTGATGGATGGGATAGGACGGGTTCGGCACAAGGATTGTGTCCCCCGGACCCGTGATGGCCTGCGCCAGATTGGCCAGCCCTTCCTTGGAACCGATTGTCACGATGGCTTCGGATTCAGGGTCGAGCGTGACCCCGAAACGCGTCTTGTAATAACCCGCAAGCGCCTTGCGCAGGCCTGGAATACCGCGCGAGTTCGAATACCGATGCGTGCGTGGGTCCTGCACGGTTTCCACCAACTTCTCGACAATATGCGGCGGTGTCGGCAAATCCGGGTTGCCCATGCCGAAATCGATAATATCCGCACCCGCCGCACGCGCCGCCGCCTTCATCGCATTCACTTCGGCGAAAACGTAGGGTGGCAACCGCCTGATGCGGTGGAAGTCGGTGTTCATGGAGCCTTACCGGTTTTGGTTGATGAAGACAGATTGGTATGCCGGCGACGAAAACGCCGCCGGGCGATCTTTTACCGTTACAAGAGCGCGTGAGCGAGAGTCTTTTGTCTCCTCCTATCGGAGGAAGTAGATCTCCGCACGCCGATTGCCGGCCTCACCTGTCGGCATCGCCTCGGAGTAAATCGGCTGATCATCGGCCACCGCTTCCACAGTCACCCGTTCCGGCGAAACACCATTGCGGATCAATGCCTGCGCAACCGCATTTGCACGTGCAAATGACACCTGGAAGTTGACGACTTCATGTCTGGACTTGGGCAGTTGTGCAGTCCGACTGCTCGCATGTCCGACAACAAGGATATTGCCGCCATTCTGGCGATGGGCCGACACCACTGTTGCGATCAACTGCTGATCGCGCGCATCAAGACGGGATGAACTGCGCCCAAACTGGATCGTCGCAACCTGGGCCTCGCGGCTGATCTGAGCCGATACCGGGTTGTATCCGCCGCCATCAAGCGCGCTCATATCCACCACAACAGACTGGGACGGTGAGGAGGCGCGCGGCGCGGCCGGAGCCGAAGGAACAGATGCGACCTGCGGGGCCGAAACCATCGGTGTCGCAACCCGTGCCGGAGGCGCGGGTGCCGGCGGTGGCGGCGCGGGTGCGGCGATCTGAGTTGACGGCGCCGGCGGCGCGGGTGGCGGCGTCACAGCAATCTGAGCCGTGGCAGGGGCCGGCGTGGATGCGGGCTCGGGCGCTTTCGAGGCCGCTTGCGGTGTCTCAACCGGGCGGGTGCTGCCCTGCAGGCGAATCGCCTCGTCGGTGTAGCGCGCGTTGTCGCGATCCGAAATCAGACCTTCCACCACGCGATTGCGGACACTGTCAGAGCCGGCCGGCGGGCGAGAGGGAACGGAAGTGAGAGACGGTGTACCTGAGTTCTCGGCATTCGCCTGCTCGGTGTTTGTTCGATCCCGCAAATCCTGACTCGACGCATTCTGCGCGACCTGCGGATCGTCTTCAAACAAACCAAACACATCGAGATCCGAGCAGCCGCTCAAAGCAAGAATGGCGACCACCGGAAGTACCCGGCGCGACACCGTGAAAGGACCGTTCTTCATCTCATCCACTCCTCGTGGCGTTACACGAATCACTTAAGCTCGGTCTATTCGCTTGATCTCGTGTGCAGTGCAACATAGGTTCGGTACAACACACAGTATTTCAGCAAACAAACACGTTTCGCCAGGCGCGATTCGTCAAAAAGTATTGCAGTTATAGAGGATTATCGGATGTCGGATCAACAAAATGAAAACAATACCGATCAATTGAATCCCGATGCTGACGATTTGGCGGCCTCCATGGCGCAGATCGCAGAACGCAGTCAGGCACTCGTCAATGGCTTTATGGCGAACCAATCCGGCAATATCGGAATGGGCGACCCCATGAATGTCGGTCAGGCCTTTATTGAGCTGACCCAGCAGATGATGGCCAATCCGGCGCAAATGATGCAGGCCCAGATGCAACTCTGGCAGGACTATATGAGTCTCTGGCAGAACACAGCACAGAAGATGATGGGGGCCGAAGTCGATGACGCGCTGTCCCCGGCCTCTGACGACCGGCGATTCCGCGATTCTGAATGGGATGAAAGCATCGTCTTCGACTACATCAAGCAATCCTACCTGCTCTCCTCTCGCTGGCTGACCAGCACGGTTCAGGATGTTGATGGCCTTGACGAGAAAACCGCCAAAAAGGTCGATTTCTATACCCGTCAATTCGTGGATGCCCTGGCGCCCACAAACTTCCTGATGACCAACCCCGAAGTCATTCGTGCAACGGTCGAATCCAAGGGCGAGAATCTCGTCAAAGGGCTTGAAAATCTGCTGTCCGACATGGAACGCGGCGATGGACAGCTGCGCATCAGTCAGGTCGATGAATCTGCCTTCACGCTCGGTGAAAACGTGGCGACCACCCCCGGCAAGGTCGTCTACCAGAACGATCTGATGCAGCTCATTCAGTTTGAGCCGACCACAAAGAAGGTCGACCGTCGCCCGCTTCTGATCGTCCCGCCATGGATCAACAAATATTACATCCTCGATCTGCAGCCGAAGAATTCATTCATCAAATGGGCCACGGATCAGGGGCTGACGGTTTTCGTCGTCTCTTGGGTCAACCCGGACAAGGAACTCGCAGCGAAATCCTTCGAAGACTACATGCTCGAAGGCCCGCTCGACGCACTTGGTGCGATTGAAAAGGCAACCGGTGAGAAGGAAGTCAACATTATCGGTTACTGCCTCGGCGGCACGCTGACTGCGAGTACGCTGGCCTACATGAAAGAAAAGAAGGACGACCGCATCAAGTCCGCGACATTCTTCACCGCGCTGGTGGACTTCAGCGAACCCGGCGAACTGGGTGTCTTTATTGATGAAGAACAGCTGGATTCACTCGAAGAACGGATGAACGCAGACGGCTATCTCGAAGGTTCGTCCATGGCGACCACCTTCAACATGCTGCGTGCCAATGATCTGATCTGGTCCTTTGTTGTGAACAACTACCTGCTCGGCAAGGACCCCTTCCCGTTCGATCTGCTTTACTGGAACTCGGATTCCACACGCATGCCCGCAGAGATGCATCGCTTTTATCTGCGCAACATGTATCAGGACAACAAGCTGATCGAACCCGGCGGCGTGACGCTGGATGGGGTTCCCATCGACCTGAGCAAAGTCGATCTGCCGGTCTTCATGTTGTCGACCAAGGAAGATCACATTGCGCCGTGGAAATCGACCTATGCGGCGACCCAGATCTACAAAGGCAACGTCAAATTCTGCCTCGCAGGGTCCGGCCATATCGCAGGCGTCGTGAACCCGCCAAGCGTTGAGAAGTACGGCTACTGGACCAATACGAAGAACCCGGCGACAGCCGATGAGTGGTTCGAGAGCTCCAAGGAGCACGCAGGTTCCTGGTGGCCCGAATGGCGCAAATGGCTGAAGAAGAATTCCGGTGGCCAGGTCGATGCCCGCACGCCGGGTGACGGCAAGCTCAAGGTGATCGAAGCCGCGCCGGGCAGCTACGCCAGCCTTCGCATCGGCGCGAAAACCGACGCCGAATAGGGTCAAGCCTTCCCTCGGCCGTCATGGCCGGACTTGATCCGGCCATCTCTGCGCAAACCCAGACAAGATACGCGGATCACGTCCGCGTATGACGAAAGAGATTTGCATCCAGATTTTGGCCCTGCTTCAGCAGCGTAGTTCGTTGTCCACCAGCTCCACCCCGTCCTGGAACTCGAACAGCACAAAACCATTCCCACTGCCTATCGGAACACGCGGACCTATTCTGATACCCGGCCAAACCTGAACCAGAACCGGGACATCCTTGCCGCTCGCAAGCCACACGATCTGCGCGACGTCATAGCGTTCGAGTTTTTCGGGCTCTGTTGGAATGCGTGAAACAGCGCCAACGACCGCGTCGGTAACAGCCCCGCATTGCGCCGCTACTTCTGACATTGCAAAGGCCCGAGCCTGCAAAACAGCAGACTCTTGCGTTAATTGCCGTGGGCCACTGAGAAAAAGGAAGGCCAGAACGATGGCCAGAATGATCGTGACAGAGACAGGGCGCTTGGGCGCACGCTTGCGGAGGCCAAACAGCGACCGCGCACCCGACTCATTCAGGTCGGACACTATTTCGCGTCGTTCCCGGATTTGATGTGGTCCTGGGCAAGACCGCAGTAGATCTTCACTGATTCCGGCCAGAAGGCCAGTTCAGCCTCGCGCAATTCGCGCAACGGCTTGGCGGGAATACCGGCCCAAAGCTCGCCGCTCTTCACCACCTTGCCCGGTGACACGACCGCACCGGCCGCCACCATGGCACCGGTTTCCACCACGGCGCCATCGAGCACAGTCGAACTCATGCCGATGAAGCACCCGTCTTCAAGCGTGCAGGCATGGATGAGTGCGTTGTGGCCAATGGTGATGTCGCTGCCGATATAGGTCGGCATCATGGGCGTTCCGTCTGCGCGCGGACCGTTCACATGGACGATGGTGCCGTCCTGAATATTGGTGCGCTCGCCAATCCGGATATGGCTGCCGCCGTCACCGCGGATGACGCAGTTGTACCAGACGCTCGATCCCGCCCCGATATGGACATCCCCAATGACAGCCGCCGTGTCGGCAATGAAGACATCATCCGCGATGGTTGGCATCGTCCCGAGATAGGGTTTGATTGCATTCGGCATGACTAAATTCCTTTTACATTCGGACTAAAGGCCTTCGCCTTCATCGGTCCCCATAAGCAGGTTCAGGGTTTGCACGGCCTGACCCGAGGCCCCTTTTCCCAGATTGTCGATCAGGCCCGCAAGTACGGCCTGACCTGTTTCCTCGTTGTGCAACACAAACAGGCGAAGTTCGTTGGTCCCGTTCAGGCTTTCGGGATCAAGCAGGCCAAGGCTTTCGGTTTCGGCAAATGGCGCGACCGTCACAAAGCGTTCACCCGCGTAATGATCGGTCAGCGCGGCGTGAAGGTCAGCCGCTTTCGGTGCGCCGGGTAGGTTCCAGAGCGCCAGCGGGATTTGCACAAGCATCCCCTGCCGATAACGTCCCACGCTCGGCACGAAAATCGGCGCATGAGAGAGACCACCCCAACGGGTGATCTCCGGAATATGCTTGTGTTGCAAGGTCAGCGCATAGCTGTAGACGACGCTGTCGGTCTTGTTTTCAGCGTTCTCATCTTCAAAGGCAGCGATCAGCGCCTTGCCACCACCCGAATAGCCCGACACGGCATTAATCGTGACCGGATAGTCCGCTGGCAACAGTCCGCGCGAGACCAGCGGGTGTAACATCGCCACGGACGTGATCGCATAGCAGCCGGGATTGCTGATCCGTTTTGATCCGCGCATAGCCTCCCGATGACCGGGTGTGTATTCGGGAAACCCATAGTCCCAGCCTTCAACGGCACGATGGGCGGTCGAAGCATCGATCACGGCGGTATCACTGTCGATCATGGAGACCGATTCACGCGCCGCATCATCGGGCAGACACAGAATGGCGACATCGGCCGCATTCAGCGCATCGCGACGCGCGCGCGCATCCTTTCGGGCATCATCGCCCAACTGGATAAGGGAGATATCGGCCCGCGGTGCAAGCCGTTCCTGGATCTGGAGGCCGGTTGTTCCCGCCTCTCCATCGATGAACACATTCGTTGTCATGACATCACCGGTTTAAAGACTAACAGCAGATACGAAAAGAGCGCGTCCCAGACGCGCTCTTTCCAAACTCGATAACACTGATCGAGAAAGTTTAGCGCTTCGAGAACTGGAAGCTGCGTCGGGCCTTGGCGCGACCGTATTTCTTACGCTCAACAACGCGCGAGTCACGGGTCAGCATGCCGACCTTCTTGAGGATGCCGCGAAGCTCGGGCTCGCGCAGCATCAATGCCTTGGAAATCCCGTGGCGTACCGCGCCGGCCTGTCCGGACAAACCGCCACCGGCGACCGTGCAGACAATATCGTACTGGCCGATCCGATCGGTAACCTGGAAGGGCTGCGACAGCACCATCCGCAGAACCGGACGTGCGAAATAGGTCTCACCGCTCCGGCCGTTGACGGTCAGCTGACCATTGCCTGGCTTGATCCAGACACGGGCAACCGCGTCTTTACGTTTGCCGGTCGCATAGGTGCGGCCGAGTTCGTCGATCTTCGGCTCAACCTGAACCTCGACAGCGGGCTGTCCGGAAACTTCAGCGAGTGCGGCGGCCGCAGCGGCGATCGCGCCGCCTTCGGCAGGAGCCTGTTGTGTCTCGTCGGTCATGACGCGCCACCTCTCTTGTTCTTATCGTTCATTGCAGCGAGGTCCAGCGCAACGGGCTGCTGTGCCTCATGAGGATGCTCGGAACCGGCATAGACCTTGAGCTTGCGATACTGCTCACGACCCATCTTGGTCTTCGGCAGCATGCGCTCGACGGCCTTGCGGACAACCGTGTCGGACTTGGGTCCGTCCAGATAGTTCGCGGCCGTGCGGCTGCGGATACCGCCGGGATAACCGGTGTGCCAGTAATAGAGTTTGTCCGAACGCTTCTTGCCGGTCAGGTGAACCTTGTCGGCGTTGATCACGACAACATGGTCGCCGCAATCGATGTTCGGGGTGTACATCGGCTTGTGCTTGCCTCGCAGACGGTTCGCGATAATCGAAGCCATCCGTCCGAGAACTACACCTTCAGCGTCGATAATCCACCACTTGGCTTCAACCTCGCTGGGTTTTGCAGAATATGTCTTCATGGCGTCAGCCACCTTCTCCTGATATCTCTTCTCTTCGAACACCGTTGTCCGAACAAGATACCGCCACCCGGACGCCAAACGCCCGGGCAGCGGCTGGAGGGTTTTATGGCAGCCCTAATGCAATGTCAAACCGAAAACTGCGTTAAATCATAGGGACTTATGAGTGCGGTATAATAGTACCGCAATAGACAATTGGACCCTTCGGCTGACCATTGCTATCAGCATAAAGACGGCCCATGTTTTGCCATCCACAAATGACGGAATCCGGTATGAGCGACACCGAAACCCTTGAAAAAGCTGCAGAAGCGCGCGACGAGCCGTTTCTGAACCGCACCGATGACGACGGGGTCACCACTCTCGCCTTCAATCGCCCCGGGGAAATGAACGCCTTGTCCGAAGGGATGCTGGCCGCGCTGCAGATCGAACTGGATTCCATTGCCGAAGACCGTTCGGTACGCGTTGTTGTGCTGGAAGGCCAATCCCGGGCGTTTTGTGCGGGTCACAACCTGAAACAGATGCGCGCCAATTACAGTCTCGACTATCAGAAGAGCCTGTTTGCAACCTGCACGAAGATGATGCTTTCGGTTCTGCTGTTGCCCCAGCCGGTGATCGCCAAGGTCGAAGGACTGGCGACGGCCGCCGGATGCCAGCTTGTGGCGACCTGTGATCTGGCCATCGCTGCCGATTCTGCGCGCTTTGCCACTTCCGGCATCAATGTCGGCCTGTTCTGCTCCACACCGGGTGTGGCCGTTGGCCGCGCCCTGCCCCGCAAACACGCCATGGATTTGCTGCTGACCGGCGATTTCATCAGCGCCGCGCGGGCCGCCGAGATCGGCCTCATCAACAAGGCCGTGCCCGAAGGCGACCTCGACACGGAAACCGAGGCGCTGGCCCGCAAGCTCGCCAACAAGAGCGCCCACGCGCTGGCACTGGGCAAAACGGCGTTCTACCAGCAGCTGGAGATGGGCGTCAGTGACGCCTATGCCCTGGCCGGCGCTGAAATGGCCCGCAACATGATGGATCGCGACGCGGCTGAAGGCATTGATGCCTTTGTCGAAAAGCGCGATCCCGTGTGGGACCAAAACCCGCGCGACGAAGAGGACAGCTAGACCATGAGTGAATTCAGCTATTCCGACGACGCGCTGCGGAAGGTCTTTGACGAGGTGAAAACCATCGCACTGGTCGGTGCCAGCCCGCGCGGGGAAACCCGGGCCAGCTGGCGCGTCATGCGCTATCTGCAAAACGAAGGCTACAAGGTCTATCCCGTAAATCCGGACGCCGTCGGCCAGGAAATCCATGGCGAAAAAGTCTATGCGTCGGTCAGCGACCTGCCCGAGAAGGTCGATATGGTCGATATCTTCCGCCTGCCCTGGAAGGTCCCGCCGGTCGTGGATGAAGCGATTGAACTCGGTGTGCCCTATATCTGGATGCAGCTGAAGGTCATCAATGAAGAATACGCCGCCAAGGCCGAAGCGGCCGGCGCGACGGTCATCATGGATCGCTGTCCGGCCATCGAACTGCCCCGCCTTCAGGCGGCAGCTTAGGAACAGAATATGAGCGAGCTTTATTACCCGGACTGGCAGATCCGCCGTATCCTGCGCGACGTGAACACCGTCGCCATGGTGGGTGCCAGCACCAACTGGAACCGGCCCAGCTACTTCGCCATGAAATACATGCAGGACAAGGGCTACCGGGTGATTCCGGTCAACCCGCGTTCGGCGGGTGAAACCCTGCTGGGTGAAGACGTTGTGGCCAGCCTCAAGGACATCACGGTGCCGGTTGATATGGTCGATATCTTTCAGCGTTCGGACCGGGTGCCACCAGTGGTCGATCAGGCCATCGAAATCGGCGCAAAGGTTGTCTGGATGCAGCTGACCGTGCGCCACGACGAAGCCGCCAAAAAAGCCGAAGATGCCGGCCTGACGGTGATCATGGACCGTTGTCCCAAGATCGAGTTTGCGCGTCTGAGCGGCGAACTTGGCTGGAGCGGCATCAACACCAAGGTGATCACATCGCGCCGCTCACGGCAGATCCGGGTGTGACATCAAGCCGTCATTGCGAGCCTGCAGGCGAAGCAATCCAGAGCGGAAATGCTGGATTGCCGCGTCGCTACGCTCCTCGCAATGACAACATTTGACGGAAACGAAGACCATGACCGACAACAACGACCACCGCCCACCCGGCTTCGAGACACTGGCCATCCACGCCGGGGCCTCCCCTGATGAGAAAACCGGCGCGCGCAATGTGCCGATCTATCAGACGACGGCCTATGTCTTTGACGATGTCGATCAAGC
>Ga0181596_10004928_pt1 | contig 11910 bp, 7 predicted proteins | sample 041ome_6_FD_148655 | JGI IMG/M metagenome (GOLD analysis project Ga0181596, IMG submission 148655) | Coastal salt marsh microbial communities from the Groves Creek Marsh, Skidaway Island, Georgia - 041402US metaG (spades assembly) | ecosystem: Environmental > Aquatic > Marine > Intertidal zone >... | reverse complement strand
GGACAAACGCGCGCAAAAAATTTCAATCAAGGAAACCTCTCATCCATCAGCTATAACAAGGTCTACACACTCTCAACGCTATGTACGAATCGATTAGACGATAGAAGACGCCGCAGACGCAACACGAGGCCACAAATCCGCGCATTCCTTCGCCACCGGTCCGGCGATGGCCGAGCCCTTCAATTCACCCTTCGGGTTGCAAATCACGCCCGCGTTGTCTTCAAAGTAAATGATCAACCCTTCCTTGCGGCGGATCGCCTTGCGTTGACGAACAATAATCGCCGGGAACACTGTCATTATTATATAAAACAAACCACTCATCGTCAGTCCGCGAACGGCGCGCGCGCGAAGACGCGTCTGAAAACCCCAAACGCGCTCGAGGGGGTCAATCGACCAATCACAAACAGGCATCGCATCACGCACCCTTTTTGCGAAGGTCAGGCTTGCCCTTCTTCACCGTGGCCATGACCATCGACCCTGGGTTGGCTTGCGGCAAGCGGTTCTGGCGCGAGCCCCAACCTACGCGCGCGAAAAAATAACCATCGCATTCGTCAGTCACCTCGAGTCGATTCGTGTGCGATCGCCGATTCGTCGGTGCGAGGTCGATGGTCCCAGTGGGACATTCACGGCGCGATCGCGAGGACGTACGTTTGACGGCAATGAGGTACAAGTTCTTCGCGCCCGTGTTATCGGCGCAGTTGACCACGGCGCCCACGGGGCAACCGTAGGACATTTTGTACTTGGTGCCCGAAGCGTTACCACCACCTGTGCGCGTCGCGTGAGGGCGAAGGGTCAGTCGTCGATGCGTGGATGCGCAAAGCCCTAGCGTGGGTGCGGGTGATGATGCACCGCGGTCGCGGTGGCAACGCGATGCGCGTGGATGCGATGCGAAGGCGGGTGCGAATACGCGAATGTGTGTGCGTCGTGTGCGCGTGCGGCGTACCTCTCTTAGACATCTTTCTCGGTCGTGCGTCTGCAAAAGAGGGAACGGGTGTGCGATGCGCGTGAGGTGGTGCGTGCCCAAACCCTAGTTAGGGTTCAGGTACATTTGGGCTACGGACGACTATACGTTTGGACTACAACTACGCGCGACGTCGCGCGACGTCGCGCGATGTGAACGCTACTACTAGTACAAGTGTACACGATATTCTATTCTCTATGATGTCGCACGCGACGACGTCGGGCGTCGAGCGCCGTACGACGCGCGCGCTCGACCGAAAGCGCCGAACGCTCGACCGAAAGCGCCGTTTTGCATTCGCAGCACACTCACGACGCACCAGCGTTCTCTCGAGCGAGCACCGTCATCGCGAGCGCACACCGCTCGAATGCGCGCACGACGCGCTCGATATCAGCGCTGGCGACGACGCGCGCGACGTCTCGAGACGCGCTCGCGTCCAACGCGCACCGCTTTAAATCTCCCTCCACGACGTCCACGATCTCGGCGCGCGTGCGGATGAATTCGCGCGCGCGCGACTTGGCGTGTTCCGCGACGTAGTAATGCCCCAGGCTCGGCTCGTGCGATACGCGTGCGATGTACGCCGAGATATTCGCTTCAACTGTCGCGTCGAGGAACATCAATCATGCATTCGATTCGGTCAGTCCTCTCGTCGTCGACGCCGTCGCCGTCGTCGTCGTCGTCGTCGTCGAGATCGCGCATCGCGTCCGTGTCATCGCGTTCGTCATCGCCGTCGCCGTCGTCGTCGCACCTCGTCGTTCGGGCGCGGGCATACCGCGCGTCGCACACTCGCGACGACGAAAAAGTTCGTTACACCGTCACTGTGACGCGCGCGACGGCGAGCATGCGCGAGCGATAAACCCGCGCGAGCGAAACAAACCCCGTGAGAGAGACACAAGCGTCGATGACGATGGCGGTGCGGCGAATGTGCCGCGAGGCGTGCGCGCAGAGGCGGCGAATGAATCCATCATCGCTGCTGACGATTATGACTTCACAGCGTGCGACGCATTCGACGCCGCTTACGCCATCGGCGACGGAGCATGACGTGGCGGACGCGCTCAGGTTGCTCGAGCTCGCGCGTGCGATGCGTACGCGCGGTCACTTGACGGCGAAGCTGGACCCGCTGGGACGAAGTCTCGGTCCTATTGTTCGCGGCTATGAAACCATGGAGCCGACGACGCCGCGCGACGCCAAGGACATTCACGCCGTATTGAGCGGATATCCCGATCATTTATACCTTCGTGGACGTCGCGTGAGTTTACCGACGTATTTGGGTCTGTCTGACACTGACGCGGGGCGCGAGTTTTATTTGGGTTCGGATGCGGCGACGTTGGACGCGAGCGGACGAGCGGCGAAGACGCGATGGACCGCAGACGCGTTATTCACGCGTTTACGCGATGTGTATTGCGGTACGATGAGTGTTGAGTGCGAGCATTTGACGAGTGCGGAGAAAAAGCGGTGGTTACGGGCGCAAGTTGAGTGCGGTCCGCACACAGCGACGAAAGAGGAGAAAAAAGTGACGCTCGAGCGGCTGACGACGGCGGATGGATTGGAGACGTTTCTCGCCGAAAAGTTTCCGTCGGCGAAGCGATTCGGCCTCGAAGGCGCGGAAAGCCTAGTGCCTGGTTTACAGGCATTCATCGAACACGCGGCGGAGAGTGATGTGGACTGCGTGGTGATCGGTATGGCCCATCGCGGTCGGTTGAATGTGTTGAGAAACGTCTTTGGCAAGCCGCTCGGGCAAATTTGCGCGGAAATCGTCGACGACAAGACGTCGTTTTTAGTCGGTGACGTACGGTATCATTTAGGCGCTAACGCTGTCGTGGAGTGCGACGGCGGTCGACGAAAAGTAGAGCTGTGCTTGGTGCCCAATCCGAGTCATTTAGAAATGGTCAACGCCGTCGTGAGCGGCATCGCGCGCGCCAAACAATTCAAGCGCGACCCGACGCGAGACGGCGCTGGCGCCCGCGCGCACGTCTTGCCTCTATTACTACACGGTGACGCCTCGTTCTGTGGATTGGGACAAAACCCTGAAGTCATGCAATTACAGGATTTACCCGACTACACCACTGGCGGCACCGTTCACGTCGTGGTGAACAATCAAATTGGATTTACGACGGTGCCGAGGCGCGCGCGGTCGAGTCCGCACCCGAGCGACGTCGCCAAAGCGTACGGCGCGCCCATCATTCACGTCAACGGCGACGACCCTGATGCGGTGTGTCGAGCGATGAAACTCGCAGCAGACTACCGGGCCGAGTTTCAATCCGATGTTGTGGTGAATTTCGTGTGCTATAGACGATTCGGGCACAACGAGCTCGACGACCCATCCATCACGTTGCCGCTCATGTCCCGTCGCGTCGAAGTCACGCCCAGAGTGGCGTCAACGTACGCCAATGCGTGCGTGGCGACGGGTGTGATTACCATCGATGAATATCAACAGCTTCGCGCGCGTATCGACGCCGAACTCGCGGCGGACAGCGCGACGCATACGAATTTCATTCGCACCGCCGAGTCGTGGTTGGCGACGACATTCTCCGTCACGAGCGGCATGTCCGGCCGCGAAGCGCGCGTCATGGCTGCCGGCACAGGGATTCCCATACAAGTCGTCAAGGATTTATGCTTTGCAATGACGCGCACGCCTGGAACAGATGACTCGAAAGGCGATTTCGCGGATTTCACCTTGCATCCGCACGTCGAGGCGCTGTTCAACGCTCGCCGGCGAGCCATGTCGCCCGAGGCGCAACGCGGCGCGGGCTCCATCGATTGGGCCACCGCCGAAGCGCTCGCCTTTGCGTCATTAATGCTACATCCGTGCAAAACGCGATGGGGCGACACTCAAGCGTGGTGGGGTGAAGAAAAGGACGCATCAGGCAACCCTATTGGTTCACACGCGCACGTGCGACTGAGCGGACAAGACGTCGTCCGCGGCACATTTAATCAACGCCACGCGGCTATTTATTGCAACCGTTCGTCTCGCGAGTACGTACCGTTAGATAATCTCGGATACGGCGCGCAAGACACCTTTCGCGCCGCGAATTCACCGCTGAGCGAGCACGCCGTGCTCGGATTCGAGTACGGATTCGCCGTCGAAGCTGGCAAACGCGCTCTCGTCCTGTGGGAGGCGCAGTTTGGTGATTTTGCAAACAACGCGCAAGTCATCATCGATCAATTCATATGCTCGGGCGAAGAGCGTTGGGGACAAAAGAGCAATCTAGTGCTATTATTACCGCACGGATACGAAGGTCAAGGACCCGATCACTCGTCGGCGCGTCCCGAGCGGTGGCTGGCGGCGGCGAACGACGACGCGGATTCGCTTCCGGGGAGCGCGGACGCAGACGTGACGCTCGCGGAACGCACGTTTGACGCGCTCGGGCCGGATGACAAAGGATACGTGAGCGTTGAAAATATTCGTGAGCATTTTCAATCGACGACGACGGATTCAGAATCGACGACGACGACGACGGGCGGCATGTGGGACGACGTCGTCGCGTACTTTGGCCCGAGCGGTAAAATTCACCGCCGGGACTGGATTCGCTACATGCGTCGTCGCGCTCGAGCCTCTGTGACGGCGCGCGCAAACTTTATTTTGGTTCAGCCGTCGACGCCCGCGCAATACTTCCACGTCTTGCGCAGACAGATGAGTTCGCCGCACATGAAACCGCTCGTGGTGCTCGCGCCAAAGACGCTGCTGCATCATCGTCGGTGCGCGTCCAAGCTCATTGATTTCGCCCCGAAATCATCATTCAGACGCGTCATCGCCGACGGCGACGCGGGCGACGACGTGAGTCGACACGAAAATATCCCACTCAAGCCAAACGTAGAGATCAGGCGCGTGATTCTGTGCACGGGGAAGATGTATTACCCGCTCGCGCGGATGCGAGAGACGAAAAAAATCGACGACGTCGCCCTCGTGCGCGTTGAACAACTCTTCCCATTCCCGCACGACGCATTGGCGCGCCGACTACAGCGTTACCCCAACGCTGAGCTCGTATGGGCGCAAGAAGAACCGAAAAATATGGGATATTGGTCATTCGTAGCGCCGAGAATCGCCACCACGGAGCGCGCGTCGAGCGCTTCAGCGCGCTCCGCCGGCGCCGGGCTCCGATACGTCGGCCGACCACCGAGCGCCAGCGCCGCCACTGGCTCATTTGCCATTCACAACGCCGAGACCGCAGATATCATCGCGCAATGCTTCGCCCCGTGATCCTCAACCTCAAATTCAGTACAATACCATTCACATTTTAACAACCAAAGCAGCCGCGGCGCAACACAATACCCTTCACAACGCGCCGTCGCCGTCATGTCCGCGCCGCCGCCGCCGCCGCCCGGTGAGACGAAAAAAGTCGACATATTCTTCGCGTGCTACCTCGTCGTCTCGCTCGATCCGCGCCGCGCTGGGAAATCCTACGTTGGTTTCACCGCCAACCCGCCGCGAAGGCTGGCGCAGCACAACGGCGCGTTGGCCAACGGCGCCAAGTACACGTCGAGTCTGCGCCCGTGCGACATGATTTTCATCGTCAGCGGGTTCACGAGTAAGGTACAAGCGTTGCAGTTCGAATGGGCGTGGCAGCACCCGGTGACGGCGCGAGCGACGCGGAAGAGCGCGCTCGAACACGGCGTGACCAACGCGTCGACGGCGCCGGCGAAGAAGACACAGTTGATGTGTTTAATGCTCGGACTCGCGCCTTGGAAGCACATGACCCTGCGTGTTGACGTGCTTTCGATGCATGCGCGGAAGATGTATGATAAGTACGCGAGTGGGGTGGTGCCAACGCACGTGGATGTGAGACAAAGCACGATGCGGGACGTCAAGGCGTTGGTGGATGACGCGCTCGGGGACGACGCTGAGGCGCATGACTACGACGAGGACGCGCTCAATGTCGCGGGTGACGGCGAATGCACGCCGAGTTGTGGTTTGAGCGCGTCTGGTCAGTCAGGGATGGGGGTGTGCGCGAGTTGTGGGCGTGAGCTTGCGGCGGGACGCGCGGCGGTGGGATGCGGCGCGTGCGGCGCTCGAGCGCATGCGGTGTGCATGGCGAGACATTTCTTCACCAATGCGGGTGAGCGCGCGAAGACGTGGAGTAGTAAGCTTATTCCTGAAGATGGGCCGTGTCCGAGCTGTTCGGTCGAGATGTCTTGGGGACAAGCGGTGGCGGCGGCGCGAGCGCGTCGGCGACGTAGAGGCGCTGAAAACGTTGCGCCGCTCGCGCGCGTCGATGAACAGTGCTCACCAGGGGGGGCGCACTCGAGCGGAAACGTGTCGATGGCGAAAAAAGCAAAGTTGACGCCGTCGGTGAGTTCAGTGGAGAAGGAGCGCGCGCGTATTCGGGCGTGGAGAGATGAAGAATTGTTTGACGCCGACGCGGCTCGCGAAGACGAAGACGAAGAAGAACTCGTGCTGAGCGTCGTTTGATGAGAGAGACTAGATAGAATTTGTAGCTTTATTGTTTGTATTGATTCACGCAAAGCGTAAAAGATCTCGTCCGATGAATTCCGCGACGTCTTTGGCGGTGTCTGACGCTTGGCTAGCGTACGCTCTAAATACTTCGTCGGCTCGCCGGCTCGCGACGTTGCTCGGCTCATGGCGCAACGCGCGCCGTAAAGCTCGCGTTAGACGTTTTGTCGTGAGTTTGTGCATTGGAATCACGCGTGCGATGCCCATGCGTTGCAGTATTTCAGCGTTGTATGGTTGATCAAACGCCGCCGGGATGACGACGTGCGAGGCGCCCGCTCGCATTCCAGCCGCGCAGCATCCAATGCCGCCGTGATGGACCAATATTGGATGTTTTCTCGCGCTCAAAAGCGATGTGAGATTCACAAATGTCACATGTTTGACATTAGACGGCGCGTCGCCACCGAGACGATCAGGATGTTTCGTCAGAACGATTGCTTTGACGCTCGAGCCGACGAGCGCTCGCATCGAGGCGAGAGCCGCGGCGAAGAAACGCGTCGCGAATGGTGGGTTGCCCGTCGCCGACACGAACACAACCATGCGCTGCTGATCATCGGTGAATAATTGGTGCATGATGTCGCGCACGACATTGTCGTCGTGTACGTCGCCTGGAGACGCAGCGAGTGGAAAGTCAAATTGATGCACGCCTCGCGGAATTCGCGCCTTTGGCTCGTCGGCGCGCTCAAACCACGCTGGATATAAGCATAACACCCTCGACGACATGAACCAGTCACGAAAAACACGCGAAACCTTTTGATGTAACCCTATGCGCGCACGAAACGCATCTAACTCTGGCACAAACGCACAATCTACGAGACAATCCGCCGCAGCGAGCCAAAGACATTTCGGCAAACATCCCGCAACCGCCACCGGAGGCGTCTTCTGCCCCGACTGTCGCACGAATGCCGGCGACAAGACAATCGTACAACACGTCACATCACACGCGTGCTCCATTAAACCACTCGCATGAAACTCTTCGAAAAACCTCACGACGAAATCGAGCGCATTTCCCAGAACGACGACGCGTTTCGCGTCTCCGAGGACGCAAAGCAACGCGCGCCAATGCGCATCCAAATGCGACAACCAATACGACACCAACGCCCCGCCTCGCGCCGCCCCGCTCGACATCCACGACTGATACTCCTGCGCATCACCCACGCGCACGACATCCACGCCATCGTCGCACATGTCCGCGTAGAATGGATTGACCAATACGACGACGCGAACATTCAGCCACGTGCGCGCGGCGGCGTTTGCAATCGCAATCCCAGGCTCCACGTCCCCTCGCGAGCCGTAACACGCAGAGACGACGCACACGGGTGCGTCATGCCGTGCGTCGGCGCGCCCCATGTCGAATGGAATCGCAACGCGCGGCGTCGACGTGTGCGGCGTGTGTCTCGAAATGTCAGCGCCGCGAGCGCAACCGTCCGCACTCGACGACGACGACGACGACGACGAGCGAGCGCGAGCGAGCGCGCGGCGCGAACGCACGGCGCATAGAGCACGCGTTTGTCCGTCACAGTCTCGATACGGCGCGGTCTCGACGCGAGCCGTGGCGCATTCATTCATTCATTCTGCGCCGCCGCCGCCATGGCATTCATGACGCATTCGCGCGCGCCTGTGCGCGCCGAGACGGCTCGAGTTACCTCTCGCGCGCGCGCATCGCGTCGCACGTACCGCGGTTCGCGCACGCGCGCGCTCGCGCCCAATAAAGACTGGCCGCCGGCGGATGTGTGGGGTGATTTCGCGCGCGCGCATGAACGAGACTACGCGGGCGCGCGCGTGACGTTCGACGCCCGCGGATGTCCCATAGCCGCGCGCGATGACGGCGTCGATGGCGCGCAACGCGATAATGCACAGCATTTGAATTCCATCGTCGATGCGTGCGATGCCGTGCGCGTGGACGTGCGCACGCGGGGGGCGAGAATGAGCGACGACGACGGCATTCGGTTGGAAACGTCGAGCGCCGTCGACGGACGCGTCCTGGACGCGCGAGAGATTTGCACCGGTGGGCAGATGGGGAAAATGTTCATCGTGCAAGGGTTTTACGCGGATGGGCCGCAAATTTTACCGCAGTGCGAGCGAGGGCGCGAGGTGCAATTTTCGTTTGGGTTTGTGGACGAAGACGAGGAGCCGGGAAAGCGACTACGCGTGGATTTAACGGTGCGCGCGGCGCCAGGGAAGAAACGGAATTGGGAGTTGGCGAGCGTGGACATGACGCTCGAGAGTTGCCCTGGGATGGAGATGACTGCGAGGTTTGATGGGATATTAGCTGAGGATGATTTGACGTCTGGTTCGTGGCGCGCGACGAGCGGCGCGACGTTCATCGCGTTGGAGGCGCTCGCGGATGTCCCAGAAGATCGTGACGGTGGTGGTAACGCATCGACGTCGGCGGCGGCGTCAATGTCCGCAAGTGATAGCGATGATACGGCGCAGACAAAGACACTCGGTCCAGCGCAGGCGATGGCGGCGAAGAAACCAGACGATTCCGCGCTCGCGCGCGCCGCCGAAGCGGAAAAGCGCGTCGAAGAGGCGCGCGCCAAAGACGAGCTCGAGGCGCGCACGCGTCCGCCCGAGGGCTTACTCGTCGTCCCATGGTGGGCAGTAAAATCTCCCGCGAGTTGGGCGCAAGGTGGAGAGTATATATTAGGCGGAAATTCCCCGCTCGTATTTCTCCCCTTCTATACGTGGGTGCTCGTCGAATCCATCGACGACCAGCTCGTGCTCGAATGCGGACGCTACACCGACGGTCCTCCAATAGACGATGCCGAAACCGACGACACCTCGCGGCGCGTCATCGCCAGACGTTACCGTAAAGGTCGTTTCGCCTCGGCATTCTTCGTCGAAGAGCGTCGGCTCGACCGCGCCGAACGCGACGCCGAAAACGAAGACTTTGACGTCCTCGAAGGTTTGGAAGACATATAACCCTTTTCGCCGCCGCGCCGCGCCGCGCCGCGTCATGTAATCGCACGTGTAACTCTCATATCGTCATTCCGCCCAAACAACCAGCGCCATCAATCTCGAACGCCGACGGTCGACGTGAAAAGTTTTCATGAAAAACGTTGGTTCAATGTCACCGTTACTCGCCTCCCTGTGCGCCTCATACCTACGCGCCGCACCGCGTCGTCGACGACACGGTCGCGCGTCGACGAGCGTCGAACGATGACGACGGCCGCGACGGCCGCGCGCGACGGCGGCGGTGGCGGTGGCGGCGACGGCGGCGCGCAATCGTTGGCGCGCCACGGTGACACAACAAAAGTGCAGCCGAGCGCGCGGGCGCTCGTGCGCACGTCAGACGCGCACGCCATGCGCATGCGACGCGATATGCTCGACGCGGAAGCACCATTCGTGCCTGCGTCTGGAAGCGCGATCGAGCGGCTCGCGGCGTTGGAGCGCGAGTTGCGAATGATTTTGGGCGACGACGTCGTCGAGGAGGCGTTGCGGCTCGAGGACGAGGGCGGCGATGGCGACGCATGCGAGGAGGACGTAGCGAGTTCGGCGATGGCGCCGTCGTTGACGACGATGATATCGTCGTCGGTGTTGGTATCGGCGGGAGTCGAGGAGGACGTTGAGACGCCGGAATTACGGGATGTGGCGTCGACGAGCGAAACGACGGTTGAGGCGCCAGATGTCGTTCGAGCGTCGACGACGGAGGATACAGACGAGGACACGCCAAGGCGTACGCTCAACGTCGTGCCAACGTCATCGAGCGTACGAACCATCGAGGTGTCGGCACCGGAGCCGGGTGTGGTTGAGGAATGGGACCCGTATTCGGCGTTCATGAAGCGCGGGCTGTCTCGAGCGCCGAAGACGTCACCGCTGAAACACGAAGAAGAAGAAGAAGAAGAAGAAGAAGAAGAAGAAGAAGAATTAACATCTTCAGCAGTGTTTACACCGCCCAAGATTGCAAAACCGACATTGATGATACCATCGGATCCGTCGCTTACGCACGATGAAACCCTGCGTCTCGTCGCCGAGCTTGAAAACCGCGTGAAATCCGCGCCCAAACCCGCGCCGTACGCCTCGCCTCTACATCAGTCGCCTGGGTTACAACGCGCCACAAGCACGGTTTTTGTGGAAGATATCACGGGAAAAGACGACAGCGGTAGCGACGACGAACAGCGGTACGCGCATCAGTATACGCAGCGAGATGCGGTGGCGATTTTAGAACAAATAGAAAGCGAAAGCGGCGTCACCGCGGTGACGGGTATTTGGCGCGACGCGCCCAAACCAGAGCCGGCGATAATCGCACCGCGATCGCGACACGGCAAAGAAGTCGTCATCGACGACAATGATATCAGCGACAATATACCAGTGCCGATGATATCAGGCGTCGAAAGCCTGAGCGATTTCAAATTGATGATGAGCTCAGTTTTTGACGACGACGATGAATACGAATAGCCAATTCAAAAAATCAAATCAATGTTTTATTAGAAACATAGGCAATTCTACCGCCATGCAATTCTACCGCAACGCATTCTCCTACGGGCATTCCACAACCTTGAGCACGGCTTCACCCATGACGCGGTGAACGCCGACGATGAGATCACCAGACTTGACCAAGCCGAGGGCGTCGCGGGCGTACGTGATGGCGTTGCGCATGACCTCTTGCGGGTGGCCGGTTTCACCCTTCCACTCAGCAGGTTCGATGACGGGGATGATGCCACGAGAGATGAGCGACCGGCGAGCGGTCGAACCGGGGTCGTGGTCACCTTCAATGCACACGGACAAGATCGGCGCCTCCGGACGGTACTTGGAAATCATTTGCGCGGTGTGGCCAGTGCGGGACAAAGAAACAATCAGTCTCGCGTCAACCTTTTGCGCGGTACGCACGGCGGAGGACGCCAAAGATTCAATGACGCCCATAGGAATCGATTGCTGCTCGAGAACTTGGTGATACACGGCAACATTGTCCACGTACGCTTCGGCTTCGCGGCAGATGGACGCCATGATTTTCACGGCATCGAGCGCGTAGTTACCCGCGGCGGTTTCACCTGAAAGCATGACGGCATCGGTGCCGTCGAGAATGGCGTTTGCGACATCAGTGGCTTCCGCGCGCGTCGGGCGCGGGGCACCAGTCATAGATTCCAACATTTGCGTCGCGGTAACCACGGGCTTACCCGCGTAGTTGCAACGCTTAATCATGCGCTTTTGCGCCAAGAAAATTTGCTCCATGCGAATCTCCATACCGAGATCACCACGGGCAACCATGACGGCATCAGACTTCTCAACGATGTCGTTGAAGTTGTCCAAGCCTTCCATGTTTTCAACCTTGGAAACGATGGATACCTTGGATGCGAAATCGCCCAAGACGGAGCGAATGTAATCCACATCCGAACCCTTGCGCACAAAGGACGCGGCGATAAAGTCAACGTTGTTCTTCACACCCCAGTCAATCAAGTCGTGACGATCCTTTTCGGTAATCGTCGGCAAGTTCACGACGACACCCGGCAAGTTCATGTTCTTGCGTTCGCCGAGCTTGGCGCTGTTCTCGCACGTCACC
>Ga0181596_10004926_pt1 | contig 11917 bp, 6 predicted proteins | sample 041ome_6_FD_148655 | JGI IMG/M metagenome (GOLD analysis project Ga0181596, IMG submission 148655) | Coastal salt marsh microbial communities from the Groves Creek Marsh, Skidaway Island, Georgia - 041402US metaG (spades assembly) | ecosystem: Environmental > Aquatic > Marine > Intertidal zone >... | reverse complement strand
TTCGACCCCAGATCCGTCTCGAGGGTACCAATACGTGTGACATTCGACCCCAGATCCGTCTCGAGGGTACCAATACGTGTGACATTCGACCCCAGATCCGTCTCGAGGGTACCAATCCTCGTCACATTGGATGCAAAATCGCTCACATTTGATGATTGAATATTACTAATTCCAGATCCGTCGCCCGACAGTGTACCCGTGGTGCTGATGCTACCCAGTACCACGAGTTTGTTTGTTCCGGTATCGTCTACAAATACATTTGAACCTATGGAAAGTGTATGTGTAGGATTTGCGTTTGAAATACCCACTTTTCCCGGAAACGTGGTTATGTTCGTAGACGCCATTACTATTAATATATAAAAGATTTTACCGAATCCGTACCTATACTGATTGATTCTAACTTACCGTCTGTTGCGGAAGATTTGTATTCCACATATAGATCAATTCCATATGCCGTCGTACCTATCTCACTTGGTTCGAGTATGACAGATGTTGGGGTTGTACCTACGGAACCACTCCATGGTTTCGTGTTCGTGTTTCCAAATACAGAACCCGGTCCACTCGCGATATTAAGTGACGACGTTGTACCGTCTCTCGTTCCACCCTGAACATCTAAAATCATCGTACTCACTTCCTCATTTCCATGTGTTAATTGTGCTGTTATTTTGGCGTGAAACACGTTGGATGCAAATGTCATGGACACGTTTGAAAAATCGGTCGGGACGTTCACGTTGCTGTACGCGTAGTGTTTACACGCATATGCGTCTTTATTGATGATGATACCACCCGATGAGATGATACCGACATTTGAATTTGTAAACTGTATGACATTGGATGTCACATTTCCTTCGCCGGTGACTTCCTCGAGTGTGTATGCCGCTGTTATTTGCACAGCACCCAATGTGATGGTTGAACCAAATGACGCGTCCCCGTGTACCACAAGTACGTTTGAACCCGTATCTTCGACGTATAAATTGGAAGCAACACTTAAATCGTGTTGCGGATTTGTATTAGATATACCAACTTTACCATCCGTCGTGACCTGCGCTCCAGCCATGTGGACGTTCCCGTTTACGTAAAGAACATTTGACCCCACATCATCGACCCACAAGTTTGAAGCCACGTCGAGTGTGTGTATCGGATTCGAATTCGCAATACCCACATTCGCAGTCGTGACAAGACCCGTCGACTCATTTGTAAATTCAATCGTGTTTGATGTAGTATTACCGGTTTGTGTCACGTATTCGAGGGCGTATATAGATGCAATTTGAATACTATCGAGCGTGATTCGATGCGCCGAGATGTTACCTTCGATCGTCAAGACGTTTGAACTGGTATCATTGAAACACACGTTTGAACCTATAGCTAGATCACACGTGGGATTTGTGTTAGCTATACCCACAGATCCGAGTGTAATGAGTGATGTATCCGTATTTGTAAACTGTATGGTATTGGACGTGGTGTTACCAAAGTCTGACACTGATTGTAGTGTGGTCGCAATTCCGGTGAGGTTCGATCCATCACCTTTAAAGTAATTTGCGTGTATATTACCTGTGGCTACTATACCAATATCTGTGTTTGTAAAAAGAACTGTGTTCGATATAACATTTCCTATGTTTGCGATATCGTCAAGATTTTGTTGTTCGAGTACACCAATTCTCGATGCATTAGACGTGAGGTCCGTTTCTAGGACTCCAATCCGTAATGCATTTGATGCGAGGTCCGTCTCTACGACACCAATTCTCGATGCATTAGACGTGAGGTCCGTTTCTAGGACTCCAATCCGTAATGCATTCGACGCGAGGTCCGTCTCTACGACACTAATCCTTGATGCATTTGATGCGAGGTCCGTTTCTACGACACCAATCCGTAATGCATTCGACGCGAGGTCTGTTTCTACGACACTAATCCTTGATGCATTTGATGCCAGGTCCGTTTCTACGACACCAATCCTTAATGCATTCGACGCGAGGTCTGTTTCTACGACACCGATCCGTAATGCATTCGACGCGAGGTCTGTTTCTACGACACCAATTCTCGATGCATTCGACGCAAGGTCCGTCTCTACGACACCAATTCTCGATGCATTAGACGTGAGGTCCGTTTCTAGGACTCCAATCCGTAATGCATTCGACGCGAGGTCCGTCTCTACGACACTAATCCTTGATGCATTCGACGCAAGGTCCGTTTCTACGACACCAATTCTCGATGCATTAGACGCGAGGTCTGTTTCTACGACACCAATTCTCGATGCATTCGATGCCAAGTCAGTCTCTAACACACCAACTCTCGATGCATTCGATGCCAAGTCAGTCTCTAAAACACCCACTCTCGATGCATTCGATGCCAAGTCGGTCTCTAAAACACCCACTCTCGATGCGTTTGACGTTAGGTCGGTCTCCAAAACACTGATTCTGGATACATTATCTATTAAATCCGTTTCAAGTGCAACCCCGGTGAGCGTCGTACCGTCCCCAAAATAACTTCCACCCGACCCCACAGTTAAGTTGTTTTGTACGGTGACGTTACCCAAAATGTCTAATAGAAATATGTTACTGTCAGGTAACACGTGGTTATCGGTTATCGTATTTTGTGTGTAACCCATCGAAAACCTGTCTTCATCGCCGTGGTGAATCAATGCCACGTTGTGTCCGGGATGTTCCATGATGATACCCGTGTCGTAATCATGACTCGGGTTGTTGTTGGCGAGACCCAGAATTCTATCCTCAATCACGACGTTGTTTGAAGAGACGACGTATGAATTACCAGTAACTAGTAGATCTCCAGTAATCTCAGTGTCCGCACTAATGATAATGTTACCGTTGTCTTTACGGATAGCTGAGTCTTCGAGATAGTTATCTGTACCCACAAATGGTACGTAACTCGAAGTTAAACCCCCAATAGATACGTTTTGAGAAACCGTGATATTTCCGGTAATTTCAATAGAATTAGACACGGTATTCCCTGTATTCACGACTTGTTCCAGCGTTTGGAGTTTCGTAAGCAAGTTTTCGGGTGCAATCTTTTTCATGTCATTGTTCGTTTCATTCACGTATACATAATTTGGTGACGAAGATATGGGTGCGTTTGGAATGTCATTCGAACGCCCGACACCCGTCACAAACACAACACCGTTATTTTCGTGTGCCCTAATACAAATACCCACGTTTTGGATTTGATCGACCAAACCATATGGTTTCGAGTTCATGATATTACCCGCACTCGAGTTACTCACATATACCGTTTGACCTTCCGTATACCCAAGTGTATTAATACCAATCACCTTACCGTACGCCACCGCGACGCCTTCTTCTCCGGGAGCTACGTCTTCGTGGATGAGACCAATGGCAGGCATGGTTGAACTCGAATCAGATTTTGCGAGTGCCACGTTCGCGACATTATTATTAAATGAATCTACGATGTAGACGGCGTTACCTCTATGGAGTGTATCTCCGGTATTATTATGTACCTTAATGAAATTGTGTAAATTGAAATCATTGACCCAGTTTGAACCGTCATATACGAGAAGGTGGTCGGCTTGTGGGCTCGCGACTACCACGTTGGCGAGTTGGTCGAGCTTAACACCCACGTTCGACGTTAAATCGGTTACGAAAGCCGTCGTGGAGTTTGTAAATTGGAGTGTGTTTGTCGTCGTGTTTCCATTATCGGACACTTCTTGCAAAGTTGCCGCGATGTTAGACAAAAGACCACCATCCCCTCGAAATGAAGTCGCGGTCACGTTCCCACCGACCAATACGTTATTAGTGACACTGAGACCGGTTATATCCCCGTCTAAAATAATAGTTTCGGAAGTAATGTTTCCATTCAAAGCTATTTGGTGTAAATTACTCGCGATGTTAGATAAAAGACCACCATCACCTATAAAACTGGATGCAGTCACGTTTCCGCCGACCAATACATTATTAGTCACATTGAGCCCGATTATATCCCCATCTAAAATAATGGTTTCGGAAGTAATGTTTCCGTTCAAAGCTATCTGATGAAGATTACTCGCGATGTTAGATAAAAGACCACCATCACCTATAAAACTGGATGCAGACACGTTCCCACCGACCAATACGTTATTAGTCACACTGAGACCGGTTATATCCCCGTCTAAAATAATTGTTTCGGAAGTAGTATTTCCATTCAAAGCTATCTGATGAAGATTACTCGCGATGTTAGATAAAAGACCACCATCACCTATAAAACTGGATGCAGTCACGTTTCCGCCGACCAATACGTTATTAGTCACACTGAGACCGGTTATATCCCCGTCTAAAATAATTGTTTCGGAAGTAGTATTTCCATTCAAAGCTATTTGGTGAAGATTGCTCGCGATGTTAGACAAAAGACCACCATCACCAACGAATGAATCTGCTGTGACGTCACCGTACACATGTACATTAATTGAATTCGATGTATCTGGTATCAATTCGGAATCATCGGGTGAACTCAATGTATGACTTATAATGAACTCATTGCTCGCACCCCTGTAACCAAACGCTACGTTCGAATCACCTTGATATACTAAAACAATGAGACCCGTATCCAGCGACGAACTCGTATTGTTTGCACCCAAAGCCAATATGGGATCTTCTACGAGCAAATTCTGTGTGGAGAGATACGTCGTGTTTCCGCGAACTTCCAGGTTTCCATAAATGAGTGTGTCCTTGGAAACCGTGAGACCACCGGTAAACGTAGCATCATCCCCATAGAAATCGACACCTATGATGTCGTCGTCCGCGAGGATATCACCCGCGACGTGAAGCATTCGTTGAGGCGTGGGTGTATTTACACCAACGTTACCACTCGTCACCATCGAAAGTGTGTTAGACATGGTGATGGTTCTATCGGTTGAGTCCCCATATTCCGTGACGTGTTGAAGTGAGATGTTCGATATACCACCACCATCACCGGTGATGATTCCAGTAAACACCGGGCTTTCTATGTTTGATTTGAGTGCGATTTCGTTTAGTAATGTGACGGTATTTGCAGCCATTTCACTTCTCAAAATATTCGCGTTCGATTGTAAATCGCCGCGGAGTGTAACCGTGTTCGCAGCCATTTCCCCCCGTAATGTGACCGTGTTCGCGGCCATTTCCCCTCGCAATGTGATTGTATTTGCAGCCATCTCACCTCTGAGTGTGTTTTTCACCTCGGTAACGTTCGATTGCAAATCGGATCTCAATGACAGTGTGTTTGCAGCCATCTCACCACGAATGATCGTGAGGTTTGATTGTAAATCACCTCGAAGAGTCACGGTATTCGCGCTCATCTCATCTCTTAAGATGTTTGCATTCGATTGCAAATCGGATCTCAATGACAGTGTGTTTGCAGTCATCTCGCCACGAATGATCGAGAGGTTTGATTGTAAGTCACCTCGAAGAGTCACGGTATTTGCACTCATCTCGTCTCTCAAAATACTCACATTTGACTGTAAATCATCTCGGAGAGTCAATGTGTTTGATGCCATTTCACCTCGAATCGTTATCGTGTTAGCCGACATCTCATCTCTCAAAATGGTTGCATTTGACTGTAAATCATCACGAAGGCTTAATGTATTCGCAGCCATCTCATTTCGTATGACCGTCAAGTTTGCCGTGAGGTCGGTGTCTTGAACGACATTTGTTAGAAGAGAGCCATCGCCAACGAAGCTATTCGCGGTCACGTCACCGTACACCCGCATCTGTATCAAATTTGATGTGTCCGGTGTGATGTATGTATCCGATGCCGAATTCTGTGTGTAACCTATTATGTACTCATTACTACTTTCTATATACGAGGCCGTGACATTTGAACCCGGTCTCGTCATCACGAGACCCAAATCAAAAATAAAATCACCATCTGTGTTATTTTCACCGAGTTCTATAATCGCATCTTTCACGCGCAAATTTTCAGATGAAATTGCAGTTGTCTGCCCAAGTACGGTGAGATTACCTTCTATATAAACATCCCCACCAACAGAAAGTTCATGGTTAGGATTTACATTTGATATACCGACATTCGATGTGGTGACAAACGCAGTCGTATTATTTGTAAATTGTAACGTTTCAGACGTGACGTTACCCGTTTGAGTTACGCCCTGCAAGTCTATGGTTTTTCCGCTATCTACGATCTCTTTAGTCGTGATATCATAACATAACGTATTTGATGCAATTGATTCATTTGTACGAATCGGTGATACGTACAAACCTCCCTGTGGTGCTTGAATCACATCGGATGATGCGTTAATTATTATGGTGTTTACAGCTTGTTCGTCGGGAACGTGCTTACCTATCCTGATCCTCTCGGACCTATCTATAGTATTAAGGTTCTTCACCATTTATATTAGAGCTTATTTTATTTTAACACATAGCTGTCCATCCAGTTTTCTTGTGTATGAAGAGTGTATCGTCCTCTATATTATATATAAGTAAGCCTATTTCAGGATTCTTTATTTTTTTCATTTGTAAATGAGTCATTCGAGGTAATAGAACACCACTCGTGGTAGATTCTAATGTCAATAGAGCTGATGGGTGACTTTTATGTGTACCTATGGCCAGTTTACCATTTCCATCTAAAGTCATATTTACATTCATATTTCCGTCGAGACCCTTTGTTCTAAATGCAATTCCACCGGTGTTACCCGCCGTGGTACCATTATTTGCTTTTGTGTATCCGTTTATTTCCGCGAGAGAATCTATGGCCAGTGATTTTATTTCACCAAGTCTTGAAGTTAACACGGGTTTACCCATCGTAAATATTCTGGATGCGGTTAGATTTTCGTTGGTTATGATTGGAATGTCCGTGGTGTTGCAGCATGATAATACGTGAGATAGTGATATATTCGATATTAATGAACCATCGCCCGCGAGAGGTGCATTTTCTAGCGATGAAACGCGATCACGTATAATCGGTAGATCGCTCATTTCGACGTGTACATTTTCTATAGACACCTCACATGCATCGACCCGGTCTTCTATTGGGGAAATCTGATCTAATTTCTCGTATACGTATTCGAATTTACCGAGCGTTTCTTTTATTGGGTCAAGTTCACTTAAACGCGTTATTTTAGATTCAATTAAACCCAATCTCGATTTATTAGATTCCACAACGGGTACAATCTTTTTAGTTTCATGTATTATAGGTATTTGATCATTTATTTTATTAACATCAACCCTTAATGTGTGTATCTCGGGTAATATGGATGTGTCGTTTTCTAATGATGATATCCTTTTTTCGCAAGTATATATTCTTGGAACTTGAGATTGAATATTTTTTAAGATTGGTTCGGTGTGTGTTAGTCTCTCATCGAGTGAAGTAGTTGCAATTTCGAGTGGCTCAATTCTCAATAATCCATTTTCCAACCTAGTTCTCGTGTCTACGACATCTTTTTCTATCTTGGATTTCGATGTCTCGAGTGGTTCAAATCTCGCCGTTTGATTTTCGAGTTCCAACACGCGTGCATTTGTTTGCGATAGATCGACATTCGTGCATACACCACTTAAAGTCGTACCGTCACCGTAAAATGATTTGGCTACCACGTTTCCATCAGAATTTATATTACCTTTTGTGTGAATTCTATTGTTAATGTATACCGATCGCCCCACGTGTATATCTTTACTCGCGTTAATCTCGGTAAAATTTGGAGAATACCCATTAAAATTACTTATTTGATCCACAGTAATGTTTGATAAAAGCCCGCCATCTCCTTTTAATTCACGGCAAACATGTAAATTCTCTACCACTTCACCTATTTCTACGTTCAAATCATATTGTACATTCGAAAGTAGACCACCATCACCAACGAATTGCGAAGCCTCGATCGTTCCACTAAATACCGTATTTTCATTTACTCTCAATGTGTTAGTAGATTTGTCGTTGATGATTTTTATTCCGTGAATATCCAAACCAACATTTTCATTTTTAGAACATCCCTCGCCTATTGTTAGAATAGGTGTATACACATGTTCTTCATTAACAACTTTCATATTCACCGCTTCAAGATTTTTAACTTGTAAATCTGTGAGTTTTAGTTGCATTCCACCTATGTCTACAACTTCTTTCGTGATCGAATCATACGCAAGTAAGTTCGACGCGTTTGCATTACGTAATGGACTTATGTATAATCCGCTGTGTTTTATATCACGAATTTTGTCGTCGCTTGCATTAAACACAATGGAGTTTTTAGGCTGTTCGCAATCTGTATATCTTCCGAGTCTTACCATATCGGTAGGCTGGTTTATACCCGAATTCTTCACCATTTAATATACAATTGTATTTTAATTCGCGTATACTAAACCGGCCATACCGTTTTCAACTCTCAAAATGTTATAATTGACTGCGTATATAGTATCAGTTATGTTCTGACTTTCACTTATAATTTTGGCGGAATCAAGTCTGCTGAAATTAAGTGTACCCGTGGGCTGTAAAGAACTTGTCAATAAACAGAAACAATACAAAAAGAAATCGGGGGAAGTCACATAATTTGTATGGTAATATGCCATCACATCTATATAGTGGGTTCTAGCCCATTTATAATTACCAATATCCAACCCGTTTATATTGAGTTTTACTTTATTTGATGCAGACGTTAGTGCTCCATTCGAAGTCGTGTCTGCGCATGCGATGTATTTTACTGGGTGGTTGAATGTGAGATCCTGTATGGGTTCACCGGATGGTATATTTTTTTGAACCTGTGTGATGAGCATTTCTTGATTTCTCGACACGATATTTCCTCTTTCTTCGTTATCTAAGTAATAATAATTGGCGTACACTTCGTAATTGTAGTTTCCAGTATTTACACCCCAGTGAAATCTTAATTCTACTTCGTGATAATTTAATGCGATGAGTGGTAGAGCTGACTGAGGACCTTCACAGAAAAAGAAACGTAACGGATAAAAGTACGATTTAGAGTTTATACCTGGGTGTGCACCATTTGAACTTTTAGATACATTTTGAGCAAATGTATCCACCGCAATTTTTTCACTAAATATTGAATCATGCGAATCTATTAGATGACCTCCGATGTAAAGCTCAACTTTGTCTATAATTTGAGTCCAATCCGATGGGTCTACTGCTTTAGTATTATCATCTGCTGCGATGTATACATACCCAAGTAAATCCCCTGTTTTTTCAAATTTCACAGATGTCATGGACCCGTTCGCGATGTTTCCGCGCATTAGTTGTTTTTCAACTGATTGTGAAAAATTTGAATGTCGTTTAAATGTCGATGAGAAGAATGATATCTCTGGCTCACCCATAATGTGTTGATCTTGAGCGCCAATTGCGATTAATTGCACGACTCCCGTCGACATTTATAATATAACGAAAGGTAAAAAATATATGTGTCTAGCGCCCTGATTCGGCGAATGGTAGATTTTTGTTTTTACAAACAAATTTGAAAATTAAAAAGTTGTCCGCGCCATTCGTGATGGTATTCCCGTTCTCATTTCTCAATGTGCACGTGAGTCGGTCAATTTTTCTAATCGGGGTCATGTACTGCGTATCGACGTCGTAATCATCTCTAAAAATAATTGGGTTCGTTCCAGCCTGAATGATGGTACCGAAACCACGGTTAAGCTGCGTCATCGACGATTGACCACCGTACGTGTTGGATGTTCTTTGCGAATAATTCGTATTCAATTCATCGACTGAAATGTGGCACACATTCGAATTCGTGGCATCAATTCTCGCTGCGGTGAGTCGAGCTTGAACTATGTTTTCGATTGGTTGCGTCAGATGAACTGTGAATGTATTTTTGCTATCTTGACCGATCGTATCGATGCTGATAGTGTGATATTCATAATCAAAATCTGGTAAGGCTGGACGCGTCGCGTTCACCGTGTTCATTAATTATACCTTAGATTAAAGATCCACCTATTCCACCGATGATTTTCGCATCGGCGCGCTTCTTGATAAATTCTTGGTCGCCACATATCCCACCTGGAGTCAAAGACTTCGTGTAGTAAGCGGACTGCGCAGAACCCGGGACACATTCAATTTTGTGTTCCAAGTCAAAAAGCGATCCTTCCTCGGATACATCGGTCTCGACATTGATTGGTCTGGGCTGGTAATAGCTTTTATTGTTTCTTGGTCTCAAAGACATCAAGACGGACAACGTGCAAAATACGACAGCGATGGCTGTGAGTGTATTGCGATTGGTGGCGTTGAAGTTCATTATTATGTAATCAATATTTTTTATATTATAAAGTGCGTTAAAGAATTTGGAATAGTTTCAAAGTACAGAGTAATGGACGGAGAAATCGTGCTCAATCGGAGTCATGGGAACATCATGAAGCTTGACGATAACGAACAAGCAATCATGGATGAGATCGAGATCGAAGTTCCTCGTCCACGCTCTGCGCGAAGTATTCCGAGACCTACTGTCTATAAACCAGCTCCCCGCCAACCGATGCAGGCTGATATTCAGGAAGATATAGATGCTTTTGCGAATCCAACGAAACAAGCCGCGCCACCACCATATCAGGATGAACCCATTGAATATGATGAATACGATCAAGACGATGAAGAGCAGCCATATATGCAAGGTGATTACTCCATGCAACCCGAAGAGGAACGACCATCGCCTGGGTATAAGTCTATAGACGAAGAGAAGGCGGATTTGGTGAATAAATTGGGTCGCCTCGAAAAGAAGGGTTTCACCGTGAACAAGCGTTTGAATGTATATTCGAATATCGATGATCTCAGAACGGAAGTTAAGCGAATCACATACAGCATAGACGTAGATAAATCCATCAAATTTAGCCGGAGAATGTTGATCGCGTGTGTCACGGGTCTCGAGTTTATTAACAAAAAGTATAATCCATTTGAAATTCAACTGGAAGGTTGGTCCGAGAATGTCATGGAGAATGTGGACGATTACGATGAAGTGTTCGAAGAACTGTATGTGAAATACCGAACAAAGATGCACGTAGCACCAGAAGTCAAGCTCATCATGATGCTCGGTGGTTCTGCAATGATGTTCCACTTGACGAACAGTATGTTCAAATCAGTGATGCCTAACATGAATGATATTCTCAAGCAAAACCCAGCGTTGGTTCAGAACATGGTTGACGCTGTAAAGAATACGACACCCAGGAGCGCCGAGCCATCTACGTCCGGCGACCGATACGAAATGAAGGGTCCCGGTGTGGATATCTCCAGTTTGATGGGTAACATCATGATGCCTCCAGCGCCACCCATGTCTACGACTGCACCAGAACCAATTCCAAACGTCGATCAAGATGACGACGATGATGACGCCATCTCCGATATAGTCGAGGCTTCAGAGGGCGTCGACGAAGATGAGAGTGATGTGAAGGAAGTGAAAGTCTCCGCGGGTGCGAAGGGTAAACGGGGGCGAAAGAAGAAGTCGGTTGAAATAAATTTGTAAACCTAGAGTATAAATGATAGGGTACTGTCCCATCGATGAAGAACCGCCAGTGCGTGTTCCTCAGATGCGTGCTCCGTCTCAGAGACCACCCCGTGGGTCTCGAGTGGAAGACACAGAGACAAACTATGTTGTCCTATTCTTTATTGCCGGCGTTCTAGCACTCGCGGCCATGGATTCTATTAAAAAGTAAATGCATTTCATTTTACCAGCCTCATTCTATGAGCATGGTAAAAAGAAAAATTTAAGCGTTTTCGAGATCTTCGACCATTTCTCGTAGTTCGTTTATAGCCGCGACCGTGTATGCGATGAGACCCACGTAATCGAGTTTTGCGTGTTCTTCACCCCAATCTTCATAATTGGGTTCATTCTTTGTTTCATTTGGATTTGCATCCTTTCCGAGTTGTACGAGGTGTCTCAATTCAGGGGCATCGTAATATATGTCTTGTGCTATGAAACCAGATTCTTCTAAACCGTCTTTGTCATACATGACTGGCTTGAGTTTAGAAAGCGTGTCTAGAGAATTCACGATGATCTCTGTGT
>Ga0181596_10004921_pt1 | contig 11925 bp, 9 predicted proteins | sample 041ome_6_FD_148655 | JGI IMG/M metagenome (GOLD analysis project Ga0181596, IMG submission 148655) | Coastal salt marsh microbial communities from the Groves Creek Marsh, Skidaway Island, Georgia - 041402US metaG (spades assembly) | ecosystem: Environmental > Aquatic > Marine > Intertidal zone >... | reverse complement strand
GCGCGTCCGTGGACGCCAGTCTCCGCGGTCGCGGTCGCGCGCCGCGTCCTCGTCGCGCTCGCGCTGACGTGCGTCGCGCGCGCGTGGTGCCGCGGTGGGGCGATGTCGAGCGCGGCGGTCGGCGGCTCGGGCGCGGGCGCGGGCGCGGGCGCCGCGGCGGTGTCTCGCGCGCGCGCGGTGTCCAAGACGGTGCTCTCGCGCGAACAGAGCGAAGGACGCGGGGCGCGCGTGCGGCGGTCGATCGGGAACGCGCAGGTGAGGAACTTTGATCCGTTTTTAATGTTGGATGAGTTCGCGGTGGGGCTGCCCGCGGGATTTAGCGATCATCCGCATCGAGGGATGATCACGTGTACGTATGTGTTGCCGAAGAGTCGCGGGTTCATGGATCACGAGGATTCGATGCTGAATGCGGGGCGGTTGCGAGCGGGGGATTTGCAGTACATGAAGGCGGGGCGGGGAATCTTACACGCCGAAGTGCCGACGAGCGAGGACGTCTGTCACGGGCTTCAGCTGTGGATCACGCTTCCCGCGGCGCATAAGATGGATGAACCCGAGTATCAGGAACTCAGAGCCGAGGAGTTATCGAGAGCGTCAGCGTCGTGGGATGGCGTGGACGCCATCATCATCGCTGGCGAGGCGTTTGGCGTGCAGTCACAAGTGCGCACAAAGGAGACGCCCGTGCATTACATTCATTTCGCCATGGCACCAGGGTCGGAGTTGACACAAAAGGTGCCGCCGGGATGGAATTCGTTCGCGTATACGCTCGAAGGTTCGGCAGATTTCGGCGACGGCGTGCTCATCGGTCCGCACCACACCGTGATGTTTACCAATCGCGACGGCGAAGACGGCGTGATTGTCAAGGCTGGACCGAGTGAACGCGCAGAATTCGTGCTCATTTCTGGCCAACCCGTGGGCGAACCCATCGAGCAACACGGGCCATTCGTGATGAACACTCGCGAGGAAATCAACCGCGCGTTTGCGGATTTCCAAGGAGCGAAAAATGGATTTGAGTCCGCGCGCGGGTGGCGAAGTGAAATTCAGTATAGAATTAGATAGCATCCGTTCACGCGATGAATACACTCTGTTACGCAGTGCTTCATCTTTTGAACGGTGTATTATATATACACAGCACACTTGATAAACTTTTCACGCGTACGTGGCCCGAGCCTCACTCGCGGACTCTGCATTCGCGAGCTCATGTCCAGCGCTCGTCTCGCCCGTCGCGTGGTCTCCAATGCCCTCGCAACGCGTGGTGTGTTTCCCGCGATGACGCGTACGGCGACGTCGTCTGCGATGTCCGCGACGTCGCCGTGTTGGAGCTGCGACGCCGAGCGAGTAACGGTTCGCCCAGGCGAGGCGTATGACTTTTTTTGCGCGTCGTGCGGGGCGATTCAGCCCGCGCCATCGTCGTCGTCGCCGACGGCTGGTGGCGTGGATTATTTCCAACTCCTTGGCGTGTACGTGTGTGTGCGAGTCGCGTGCGTGGAGGCGAATGACTGACTGTTGTGACTTTCGCGTAGGCTGCAAAAGTTTGACGTGGACGCGTCCTCGCTCGAAGACGCGATGAAAGCGCGACAAAAGGTGCTCCATCCGGACAAGTTTAGCACGAAGAGCGAGAAAGAGAGACTGTATAGCGCGGATCAAGCGTCGGCGGTGAATGAGGCGTATGGGGTGTTGCGGGATCCATTGAAGCGGGCGCAGTACATTTTGCAAGCGCGTGGGTGGGGTGTGACTGAGCGAGACGGTCGGGATCGGCCAGTGGATCCGGAGCTGTTAATGGAGGTTATGGAAGCTCGCGAGGCCATTTCGGAGGCAAGTGGAGATGTAGATCGTCTGCGTTCGATGCTGCGCGAGTATGGGAAGAAGGTGAGCGATTGTATTAAACGCACACGCGACGCCCTGGACGCCGAACCGATGGATGGTGAAAAAGCAAAGGACGAAGTCGTTCGTCTCACGTACTTTGTGCGCATCGTGGACGAAGTGAAATCACTGATGTGAGTCTATCACATTTACATAGAGAGCTACCGGTATTATTAGAATGTAATTAGGTTATCGTTGTTTTTAGCATCGAACGAGCTGGAATCGCTGCCGACGACGCCGCGGCTCAAGCGTTTTATTTGAGCTTCACAAATTTCAATTCCAGCTTGGAACTCCGGGTAAGTGACGTAACGAACACCTTCGTGCTCATGTATGTGCTGCTCTGATTGAGCCTCGCCGCGTGAGTTCAAATCGCGCATGTATACCGTCTCCATCTTTGTACAACGATCGTCAACGTAATCTCGAATGTCGGTGAGCAACCGTTTCGCCTTTGATCGATCCGTCTTTTCCCAATCGTACGACTCTTGCAAAGCCTCTACGCGCGCCGATATCTCTCTAAACATATCATTCACCGCCGTCGTCGATGGACGATCCTTCAAAGTTCGCTCCATGCTTTGATGCATGCTATGAATAATCACTTCTTGCTGCTCTTGCTTTTTGACGACGGACGAGACAAGTGAATCCACCGTGTCCACTGAAGCCTTGGTATCGAGTACGCGCGCTAAGTGCGCGATTCGCGATTGTAGCGAACCGGATGGTGCGTCGATGTCAAAGTTCATGGCATATTCTACCGAGTGCGGTGTCAATGCCGATTTTGATGGCGTACTGAGAGGAGACATCGGAGGAGTATTCGCGTCGTACCCGCGTCCGCTCGGCACGCCAAAAATAGCTTCTTGAATGGGCTGCAGATCTCTTCGAATAGACTGGTACGTTCTATCAGATGTCACGCGTACGTCTTCGCGTAAATCCTTTTCGAGCGCAGCCAGAGTCTTGAAGACGTTCTTTTCAATGGCTGCCAACGCGGTGGCGTGTGCCTCAGCGATGGGCTTTGCAGACGCTTGCTCAAGCTTTCTGGAAACTTCGACAGATTCTACCCTAAGTTCGCTCGCGGCAATACGCGATTCAAATCGTTCAAAACGCTCATCTAAGCGATCGATTCGTGTTTTCACGGAAGCATCCTGAATTCCTCTTGTAGCTTCGGCGTCGCCGAGCACGCGCTTCATGGCGCGCGTGTGCTCCTCTGAAATCTTTGACAACATGTCCACCGCGTGCTTCTCAGTGTTGCGCACCGCCCCTATGCTTTCTTCTCGAGCTTCTGCGATGGTTACGTACTGCTTGTTGATCCACTCCTTCATCTCATCCGCGCGCTCGGACGCCGCCTTGACTTGCGCAATGCTCGACAGCACGTTTTCAGAAAACGCGTTACTTTCATCCTCCGCCTTTTTCATCGCCGCCTCGGCCAAAGCCACACACTTGCGCGTCTCGTGTGATGCTCGCTCAGCGTTGCGTGCCGTGGCGCTATCGGTAGATGACTCAATCTCGCGCATTCTATACTTGATGACCTCGTTCACCGTCGTCTCAGCCTTTTCGCCGACGCGTTCGACCACTTTGGCGCCCCATTCTTTGAGCTGCGCCGCGAGCGTCTCACTTTGCTCTTGTACTAAGTGCGCGTGTCGCTCTGATGTCGAGGCAATTTCGTCACCTAAATCTGAAATGCGTCGCACATCGTTCTGGATTTGCGCCAATACTTCGCGTCCTTTCGCGTCGATGCTCGCAATGAATTCAAGCGTCTCATTCTCCATGTTTTCTGATTTTTTCACCACATCTTTGAACTCGGTGTACGTCTTACGCATGTCCTCTGTCCGCTCACGCACGCGTTTGACATCTTCGCTACAGTCTTCGCTCAAGCGCTCGACATTTTCATTAAGCTGTCGAACCTCTGCGAGCGCTTCGCTAACAAAGGCGGCGTCTTGCGTCGCGCGCTGCGTTCTGGCCTTGATAATTTCCATCTCACTCACCACCGATGGTATGTCAGCCGCCGCTAACGACAGCGCCGTTTGATTCGTGCTCAGTCGTGTTTGCTGCACCTCGACTTCGAGCTCGTGCACGAGCGTCGTGACGTCGGCGACGCTTTCCACGACGCTTTCCAAACGCGCGTCCAACGCCGCCGCCGCCGCGCTCGCCCCTTCCGTCGCCTTCACGCCGATTTGCGTCTCGAGCTCAAATAAATCCACCGCAATTTTACTCGCAGTCGATGCATGCAACGCCTCGAGCTGTGTCACGCGCTCAAGCGTCGCTGCGTGGATCGAACGCGACGCGTGCAGCTCATCTTTAAGTCGACGCACCGCGTCCTCGAGCGCCTCCACGCGCCTCTCCGACGCCTCCTGCCTCGCCTCTGCCAGCTCAAGTTTCAACGCATCGACCTCGTGTGTCAACGTCTGCGTCATCGCCGTCGCCTCGAGCGCCTTACCGCGACCAGTACCGACGTCGTCCTCCTCATCCTCATCGTCGTCGCGCGCGCGACGCCGTCTCGCCTCCGCCTCATCCATCCTCAACCTCACCCCCTCAATCGCCTTATCGTGCCTCCTGAGCACGTACGCCACGCCCTCCACCGCTCGTCGCACGCACGGCCGCACGTCCCGCCACTCCCGCTCCCCTCGCGCGACGTCATCTACGCGCAAGAAGTCATCCACCGCGAACCAGCGGTGTTCGTTGGTCGCCTTCGTCGCCGATGCCATCGTCGGCGTCGTCGGCGCTCCCGCGACCGCGGCCGCGGTGCGAGACGCCCCATGCGGCGGCGACGACGGCGACGACACCGGCGACGGCGACGTTCGCGGCGCGTACACCCGCGGCTCCATGCGCGTCGCGCTCTGGCGACGCCGCGACCGCGGAGGCGCGCGCGCGAATGTATCACAGTAGTCAAAAACGGACCATCGTGTGTATGTACCCCCATGTGTCCGAGTATCATGTGATTGATCACTCTGTATCGCGTACAATATACTACGCACCACGATGTGTGTACCCTCCCCCAGTGCACTCAAGAATGACCAATCAGCCATGACGGTTAATATCCACCCAAAGGGGCCTCAAAGGGGCGGTCATCCGCACGGCTGCAATCACGCACCCACCGACGCCATTCGACGACGCGCCCGGGCTCACCCACCGCGCACACGTGACGTCCATTTTTCGTGTCATTTGACCCACCCGCACACTTCGCCACACACGCCATGTCGACGGCGTCCATGACGAGCGCTTCGATCGCGCGCCCGATCGCGCGCGCCCCCTCGACCGGGGCCCGACGTCGATCGGGTGTCGTCGTCCGCGCGGCGGCTGCGACCGCCGCCGCGCCGGGGTGCACGCGCGTGAAGATTGATGAATTAAAATCGACGTGCTCGAACGCCATCATGGGTCAAGGGTACGATGCGGAGGAAACGCGCGCCATCATGGATGTGCTCATGTATGCGCAATTGCGCGGAAATAATCAAGGCATCATCAAGGTGACGACGAACGGTCTCGCGCGCGCGGCGGATGCTGTGCCGATGAAAGTTGACACGGAAACCGCGTTGTCAGCGCATATTGATGGTGGTAAGCAACAAGGGATGTTGGTGTTGAATAAGGCGACGGAGATGGCGTTGGAAAAGGCCAAGGCGAATGGGTTTGGCATCGCCGGGACGTGCAACACGAGCACGTCGACGGGGGCGCTCGGATATTATTGCAAGAAGATTGCCGATGAGGGTTTGATTGCGATCGCGATGGCGCAATCGCCAGAGTTTGTTGCGCCGACTGGGTCGAAGCAGGCAATTTTCGGGACGAATCCGATTGGTGTGGGTATTCCGTCCAAGCGCGGGTCGATGGTGCTCGACATGGCGACGTCGGCGTACTCTTGGTTTGGTTTGCTCGAAGCGCGCACGGCGGGGCGATCTATTCCGGAAGGCGCGGCGCAAGATAAGAATGGCGTGATGACGACCGACCCGAATGAGGCGCTCGAGGGTGGTGCCATTCGCCCGTTCGATGGTGGATACAAGTCGTCCAACTTGTCGCTCGTCGTCGAGCTTCTCTCCGGTCCGCTCGTCGGCGCGGCGATTAACAACAAGCTCAGCACCAAAAACTGGGGTAACTTGATCTTCGCCATCGACCCGAAGTTGCTCGGTAACGCCAACTTCGAGGAAGAAGCCGCGTTCGTATTGAACCGCGTGAAGAACGCTGAAAAGCAACCGGGTGTGAATGAAATTTACCTTCCGGGCGAGCGCGGCGACGCCATCGCGGCGAAGAACGAAGCCGCGGGCGAGATTGACGTCGAGTCCAACTTGTGGAACAACTTGAAGAAGTTGTCCGATGAATTCAAGGCCAAGTAAATCTGCATTGATCCGTATGGGAAACATTTTACAACATTTTCAACAAGCCGCCAAAGCCCGCGCGTTTGCATTCATCGCGCGTCGACGTCGGCGTCGGCTGATCCTACCAGCGGCACTGCATCGGCGCGTTTGCTATAACCTGTCATTTTAATACAAATCACAACACAAGCACGCAAATTATCATTGAAACTCGAACACCAACGCGCCGGCGCGCGGCGTGATGACGTCTTCAGGACTACAAGCGCGTTTGACGTCGTCGGCGACCTCAAACCCTCCACGCGCGCCACTTCAACGCACGCCAGCGCCGCGACTCGATCTCACGAGCGCGTCGGACACGCGCGAAAGCGAAGAGAGCGCACCACATGTCTCTCTCTTTATCATCGACGGCTGCATCGCGCGCCGCGAACTCGAAGCACTCGTCATCGCGAGAGCAAAGACAGCGACAGGGCGCGACGGCGCGCGACGCCAGCTCCAAACCATCCCGAGTCTCCGCGGCGTCGGCGCGCATGCACGGCGCGAGAGCGAACGATGCGATGCGCACGCACGCGAGTGCGGACGATGACCTGACGCCCATGGATCCAAAGGATTGGAAAATCGCCACAAAGCTCGCGCACCCAAAGTCTACGGTGCGCGACATATACGGAGCTTCGTCGCCGCCTCTGTATCAAACCGCGACGTTTGCGCAACCGAGCGCGACGGAAAATGGTCCTTACGATTACACGCGAAGCGGCAACCCGACGCGTGATCATTTAGAGCAAGCCATGGCGAGTTTGGAGAACGCCGACCGGGCGTTTGCGTTTTCGTCTGGCATGTCCGCGTTGATGTGCGTGACGAGATTGGTCAATGCGGGTGAGCGCATCGTGACGGGCGATGATATTTATGGCGGCACATCGCGTTTGCTCGCTCAAGTCGTCCCGAAGGTTGGCATCGAGGTTGTGAATGTGGATATGAATGACTTGGAGGCGGTGCGCGCGGCGATTAACGGAGGCAACACGACGATGGTGATGATGGAGTCACCTACGAACCCGCGTTTGCAAGTCATCGACATTAAAGCCATTTGCGACATGGCACACGAGAAGAATGCATTGGTCTGCGTGGATAACTCCATCATGTGTCCAACGTTTCAAGCGCCGCTCGCGTTGGGGGCGGATATTTCCATGACTTCGGCGACCAAGTTCATCGCCGGTCACTCCGACGTTACCGGTGGTTTATTAGCGTGCAGAGGCGAAGAACTCGGAAAGAGAATCTACTTTCATCAAAACGCCGAAGGCTTGCACCTCGGTCCGTTCGATTGCTGGCTCGCCCTTCGCGGGTTGAAGACGATGCAGCTGCGCATGGAGCGCCAGCAACAAAACGCGATGAAGCTCGCAACCTGGCTCGAATCCCATCCGCGTGTGAAAAGAGTGAACTACCCAGGATTGAAAGCAAACGCCGGTCACGATTTACACTTCAAGCAAGCGACCGGTGCTGGGTCCATCTTTTCGTTCACCACGGGCGACGTGGAATTTTCCAAGATTGTCGTCGAAGAGACGCGTCTGCACAAAATCACCGTCTCTTTCGGCGGCACCACATCCTTGATTTCCCTCCCGTGCTTCATGTCCCACGCGAGCATTCCCGCCGAAGTGCGCGCCGCGCGTGGTTTACCCGACGACCTCGTCCGTATCAGTTGCGGCATCGAAGACGCCGAAGATTTGTTAGCCGACTTGAAGTACGCCTTTGCCGTCGCCGAACGTCAAGTCGGCGCCGGTAAATCCGCCTCTGGTCACGCCGTCGACGCCGCAAACACCGTCTACGCGTCTCGCGAAGAAGAGCTCCTCGCGCGCATCGCCGACCTCGAGGCTAAGCTTCAAGCCAAGTGAGCCGATACGCGAGTAGCGAGTACTTGTAATCTGTCATTAAAAATTGTCGAATTCGGCGCGCTCAAAAAAAATGCCCAATATTGAAAAAAAAGGATCGGTGCGCCAACCGTCGCAGAACCGTCGAAGAGTCGACCATCGTGTGCGCGCGGGTGCACGAATTGCTCGACGCGTGGGGTATCATGCAACTTATTACGGGTATTTCCCACGCATTTCTGACGCATCCAATATAACATGTGGCGCATGTGGTGCCTATGCGCTTCACACGCCGACGCCGACGCCGACGCCGCCGCCGCCGCCGCCGACGACGACTTCAATACGACACGACACACACAGTCGCATACGCACCGCGCGCTCTTCTCGGTCGATTACCGCGCGCGATGGATCGTCCAATGACGCTGGGCGCGACGCTGGTGAGCTTTGGACGATGGAATGTACGACGTCAGCGGGGGCGCGGGCACGTCGCGCGCGCCACGGTCGATGAAGACATGAACGAGGACGTGAGTGATAGAGGGAAGAATGGTAACAAGTCGCGAGTAGTGCCGTTGTCGTCGCTGTCGCCATCGTCGTTGTCGTCATCGGCATCATCCATGGCGTTCGCGTCGGCGGCGGATGAAGCGGCGCCGCGGCGGTTGGAGCAATCGAGTCGAGTGTACGACGACACGAAGCGTAGGAGTCGCTGGAGTGGGTTATGGGACGAAGTTGAGTTAGAAGTCAGCGAACGGTTGTGGCTGAGTGATTTGAATTCGATGTTAACCCCACCGTGGGGACAGTTTTTGCTCTCTGACGGTTCGATGACGGTGCGTGGACGACGTCCCTAGAACGCGGTTCGATTCGACGCGCTTCGCGGCGACTAACCTTTTCGTCCTTCGCTGTCGTCACACAGCGCCATTTGAAGCTCTTGACCGGGTTCGATAACGTTAAAACGGACATTTTATGGCAAGGTAAAATAAACGTCAACGACGCGTGTTCGGGGCCGATTCCGCAAGACGTGCGTTCTCGCATTTGCGGCGACGACGCCTCGCGATGCGTCATTTTCCAACGCGAAGTCGATTTGTGCGACGACAACGGCACACCACTATGCTACGCCGCCAGTTGGTGGGACGAAGCCATGGCTGATATGTTCATCATGGACAAATCCGGCGCCGCGCTCAACAAACCCGTCTGGCTCGCCCTCGCCGACAAAAAGACTGAACTCTACCGCGACATTCGGCGCGTCTACCTCGGCCAATCCACCATCCTGAGCAACAAATGGAACGTCGATGGACCATTTTGGGCCCGACACTACATCTTCTGGCGCGACAACAAACCTCTGTGCGTCATTTACGAAGTCATGAACCCCGCGTTGGAGCTCTATCTCGGCCCGTCTGCTCGACAGTCGCGCGACGCCTCGGCGCGCGCGCGACGCCCGGGTGACTTTTCAATCTAGCGCCATCGACGCCATCGACGCGTGCGACGCGTGCGACGCCATCGACCGCACACACGCACATGACAACCACTGCCATCACGTTAGCGCGTGTAATCATCACCTTCTATCGCGCCATCAGCTCTTGTATTGAATATTCCCGCCAAATCCCCCATGTCCCGCCGCCAGCGTCTTATCCGCATCCACGATGCGCGCCCGATGCGTCGCCGATCGCCCCGCGCGCGCGCCCACGTCCCCCATGCGCGACGACCATGGATACAACATAATATATACGTGATATTCCACCGCCACGCGACTGCAGTCGTCGCTCGCGCGGCGCGCATCGGGCGATTATTCCATGCAATGTAACGTGCGAAAAAGCGCGCGACGACGTCATACTGCACCGCACATCACAATCTCCCACCATGAGCTCTTCTATGTGCGTCATCGAGACGTCCTCCGCCGGTCGCGAATACAAGGTTCGCGACATGGCCCAAGCTGACTTCGGGTACGTGCGCCGTTCGTCGCGTCGCGTCGCGTCGCGGAAGGAAAGATGGTGATTCGAAGGCTCGGGAAGCGCGCGGGCGAGGCGGCGGGATCGCGCGCGCGATCGCGCGCATGAGGGTGGTGTGTCGGGCGCGTTCGCACGCGCGTTGGATGTGAAGGAATTCGTATTGGTGATGTGTGTGGTGGAGGCGGCGTTGGCGCGGTCGCGGGCGCGGTGGGACGTCGCGATGGGGCGCCGATCGAGATCTCTGGGTAAGGAAAAGATTACTCCATCAGTGAGCTGATGATTAGGACGCGGGACTGACGAATGTTTTTTGTGTGTGTGTGCAGTCGCATGGAAATTGAACTCGCGCAAGTTGAAATGCCGGGTTTGATGTCTTGCATCGCTGAATTCGGTCCGGCGCAACCGCTCAAGGGTGCGAACATTTCTGGTTCTTTGCACATGACTATCCAAACCGCGGTTTTGATTGAAACGCTCGTCGCGCTCGGCGCGAACGTGCGTTGGTGCTCTTGTAACATCTTCTCCACGCAAGATCACGCTGCGGCTGCTGTCGCTCGTGACTCTGCCGCCGTGTTCGCGTGGAAGGGTGAAACGCTCGAGGAGTACTGGTGGTGCACCGACCAAATGCTCAACTGGGGCGACGCGCCGCTCGACATCATCGTCGACGACGGTGGCGATGCCACTTTGTTGATTCACGAAGGTTACAAGGCTGAGCTCGAATTCGCCAAGTCTGGCGCTATCCCGGACCCGGCCTCTACCGACAACGCCGAAATGAAGTGCGTGTTGAAGATTATCGCCGATAACTTGAAGACCAACCCGACCAGATGGCAAAAGATTGTCGCTTCCTGCGTTGGTGTCTCCGAAGAGACCACCACCGGTGTCAAGCGTCTTTACGAAATGCAAAAGGCTGGCGAATTGTTGTTCCCGGCGATCAACGTCAACGACTCCGTGACCAAGTGCAAGTTCGACAACTTGTACGGTTGCCGTCACTCTTTGCCGGATGGTATCATGCGCGCCACCGACGTCATGATTGCGTCCAAGACGTGCTGGGTTGCCGGCTACGGTGATGTCGGTAAGGGTTCCGCCGCCGCGCTCAAGGCTGCCGGTGCCCGCGTGATTGTGTCCGAAATCGACCCGATCTGCGCTCTCCAAGCCGCCATGGAAGGTTACCAAGTGCTTCCGCTTGAAGACTGCGTCGGCGAAGTCGACATCTTCATCACCACCACCGGTAACAAGGATATCATCATGGCTCACCACATGGCCAAGATGAAGAACAACGCCATCGTTGGTAACATTGGTCACTTCGACAACGAAATCGACATGGCTGGCCTCGAAGGCTACCCGGGCATCAAGCGCCAAAACATCAAGCCGCAATGCGACCGCTTCGAGTTCCCGGATGGCCACGGTGTCATCGTCCTCGCCGAGGGCCGCCTCCTCAACCTTGGTTGCGCCACCGGTCACCCGTCTTTCGTCATGTCTTGCTCTTTCACCAACCAAGCTATTGCCCAGCTTGAATTGTGGAACGAACGCAACTCTGGCAAGTACGAAAAGAAGGTGTACGTGCTCCCGAAGCACTTGGACGAAAAGGTTGCCATGCTCCACCTCGGCAAGATTGGTGTCAAGCTCACCAAGTTGTCTGAGGACCAAGCCAAGTACATCAACGTGCCGGTTGAAGGTCCGTACAAGCCTGCGGCCTACCGCTACTAAATGTTTGTTAGCTGTTAGAACCCGCATCGTTTGCGCGCGCTACAACGCGCGCGCCTACGAGAAGGCGCGCCAGACGCATTTCACCGTCTGGACCATCGCGTTTTTAGGTGAAATCGGTTTGCTTAACTAGTAGATGCAATTTAATTCAACTGTTCAAAAATCCAACACACACGCGCGCACACACACACCCGTCCTCTGCGCCCGCCGCGAACGCGCTATCCACAACGGGCTCAGCCGCCACTCGACATCGCGATCACACCTCGTGTGGATTACCGC
>Ga0181596_10004920_pt1 | contig 11926 bp, 9 predicted proteins | sample 041ome_6_FD_148655 | JGI IMG/M metagenome (GOLD analysis project Ga0181596, IMG submission 148655) | Coastal salt marsh microbial communities from the Groves Creek Marsh, Skidaway Island, Georgia - 041402US metaG (spades assembly) | ecosystem: Environmental > Aquatic > Marine > Intertidal zone >... | reverse complement strand
CCTCCAGCTCAAGGCCCTCCGAAAGCGCATAGATCAAGGTTGCGCCGCCCATAGACAATCCCACGCCAAGCCGGGGCAGGTCACCTAACCCGCGCGCGTCAAGCCATGCGGATAATGCCAACATATCGGGCCATTCACTGCTACCCATACCGAGTTTACCGTCGCTACGAGGGGAGTTTCCGTGGTTCCGCAGATCGATGGTCGCAACTGAAAGTCCCAGGTCGTGAGCGGCTTTGTAGAACTCCAGTGACGGTAAAAACCAGGAGGTTCGGTTGGATCCGGCGCCGTGGGCGAAAAGGATAACGGCCCGGGGTGAGGGGGCGGGTATCCACCAGCCACTGAGTGGGAGCCCTTCGCTGTCGACCAGAATGTCCTCGTACTCAAGCCCCACCTGGGCCGGCGTATCGGTCACCGGATTGACGCCCACCGTTCGCGCCAAGCCAGGCGCCCAGACTACAGACGCCGTCAACCAGATGACGACAACCAGACCTGCAATCAAAACAACGCCGCGTAGAAACGATTTGCCCATCATGGGTGCTGAACTCCTAGAGACTCAGAATGCGCCGTAGCAGCCCATCTTTATGGCGCTGCTGTTCCCGCCGCAGCAACAAATTTTTGATTTCACGGTTAATGGCGTCTTCCACGCCGGCCCTTATTTTGATCTGCTGTTTACTTGTAATATCGCGTCCCCGATAGCCGCTCAGATCCACGGGTGGACAGAAGCTGTAGAAAGTGGTTTTGGGTTTTGGGAGGGGACTGCCCAGAACCCCGGCGGGCAAGGGGGGTATCAAATCCGACCGAAGATCCTCGGGGAGTAACCCCACTTGCATCAGCAGTTGGGTCAACTGCGCCTGCTGAACCTCTGGGCCGGTGAGGTGCTGATCGAAATATTCATCGGGGCCGACTGCAGCGAACGGCACGATGGTATAGCCCATTTTGGCGGCGAGGCGGATAAAACCGTAGCGTTCTTTCCACATCAACTCGTAGCGCTGCTCGGGCTGTTTGACGGCCTCGTAGGTGCCACCAGGATAGAGCAGCAGGTCCTTTTGCTCAGCCATGAGGGCGGTGACGACGTCGGAATGGCCGAGCGCTGCGCCGAGGTTGATCACGGCGTCCGCGTATTGCCGGTTGGCAAACAGGGTTTTATCCCCCAGGGGTCGGAGGAAGCGGCCGTAGTCGTAGTGCATCAGCAGATGAAAAACAAACGCATCCACAGCCAGCAATGCATGGTTTCCCACGAACAGAGCGGGCTTGCTGGGAAGGCGTTCCAAGCCTGAAAAGCTGGGTTTGAACCAGCGCCTGAATAGTGCGGCTGTCAGGCTGATCCCCGGCCCAGTGGGCATGCCCACGCGCAACACGCGCTGCACATGCGCTTCAAGCTCGGGGTTGTCTTGGAATGTCTCAGCCAATGGCGCGGGTCTCGGTAAAATTGAGGCTGGAAGGTTAGCAGATTGCAGTCCGGAATAATGCGAACTTCGTACAACCACCGCAATCCCCAGGAGCGCGGATGATCATGCGCGTAACATCATGGTAGTGCCAACAGCCCGACATTGGGCCCTGCTGTTTTACCTGGTCATTTTTTGGGGCTTCGCGTTTGGCCTTATCGCCGTAGCGTTGACGTATTTTCACCCCGTGGCACTGGTCTGGGGTCGGCTAACACTGGGCGCTCTGGTCATGTACGGGGTGCTGAAATTTCGAGGCCTACGTCTGCCGTTAGACGCGGCTTCCCTGCGCCAGATGGTGGTTCTGGCAATGACAGGTAACGTGATGCCGTTCGTTCTGATTGCCTGGTCGGAGCAGCATGTTGCCAGTAGTGAAGTGGGCTTGCTAATGGCGCTGATGCCCATCACCACGCTCCTCATGGGGCATTATCTGCTGACCCATGAGAAATTCACGACCATTCGCCTCACGGGTGTGCTGCTGGGGCTGGCTGGCGTCGGCATTCTGCTGGGAGAGGAGTGGTGGGTCGCCGACAGCGGGATGCGGTTCTGGGGCCAAATGGCCGCCCTTTTGGCAACGGTCTGCTACGCCGCCAATGGCGTCTATGCCAAACGGATTCCCAAGGTAGATCCTGTCGCTGTATCGGCCGGATCGCTGGCCATTGGGTCTGTGGTCCTGCTGGCCCCTGCGCTGTGGTTACAGGACTGGACGGACCCGGGAGCGGCCTTCGAAGCCTGGTTGGCCTTGCTTGTTCTGGGAACGTTGGCCACAGGTGTGGCGACCTGGGTCTATTTTGTTGTGGTGACAGAAGTGGGCCCCGGATTTCTATCCACAATCAACTATCTCATTCCGGGTGTGGCCTTCATTGTTGGTATCAGCGTCCTCGGTGAGGCCGCTGCTTGGCCTCAGTTCTTGGCCCTGTTGTTGATCGTAGCCGGTGTTTGGTTAATCCAGCCACGCCATGCGGGTGGCGCCCAGCGGCGAGCACTGGCGATGGATGAATGACGTTCGTTGTCAGAGGGCAAAGCGCTTTCTAAGAAAGCGGGCCACGCCATCCTCATCATGATGTCCGATGACGGCCGTTGACTCAGCCTTGACCTCGTCATCGGCATTTGCGGTGGCGTAGGCTTCGTCCGCGACTGCGAACATGCTCAGATCATTGTCGCCATCACCAAACACTACAACCTTGTCATAGCCCAACTCCTGTCTGAGCTTTGTAATTCCGTTGCCCTTGCTCCCGGCGCTGTGATGGATATCCATCCACGAGAGCCCCTGCGACTGGATTGCCGTGCCGGTGTAGGCCACCAGACGCTGCTCGTCTGCAATGGAATCAATGACCGTGTCGATATGCTCTCTGGGGCCCATGCCGCTCACATTGATGACATGCGCGGTGTCGGGCATCGCGCTGATGGCTTCCAGCGGCAGGTGGCGCTCGTCCTCAAAAAGTTGGGCCAGCCGATTCTCGGCTTCGCTTTTTAGCGGGCCGTGGTACACCGCGTGGTGGCCTTTGTCGTCCAGTGTAAATATAAACGGTGTGATTTCCTGAAGGGTCATTGCTCCGAGGACATGCCAGACCTCCTGCTGTGTCAGCAGATGGCTGTGGCTGTAGTCCCGACGTTCCGGGCACCAGATCATCGCGCCATTTTTTAGTATGTGAGGCAGCTCAAAACGGAACGACTTCAGTGGGCCCAGCGCGGCCTGCAGTGTGCGCCCCGTAGCCACTGTATAGGCAATACCCGCAGAGCGAAGTTTCTCCAGGGTTTCCGCTGTAAAGGGAGTGATCTCGGAACTTGCATTGAGCAGCGTTCCATCCATATCGAAGACAACCAGTGTCACTATCGCTACTCCCCGTTAATCGGATAATGGGCGCGCCCTGCGTGCCCCCTATTTTCTGTTCTGGGCCCGCTGGGCGAGCCGCCCAACCACTAGTGGGTTGTGGTCTTGAGGTCGTTTGTCAGTGACTGCTTGATGATGGCGTCTACGGCAAACTTGTCGATGGGGTAGGCGGCGTGATCAATGCCGGCATACAGTTCATCACCGCCCTTGAGAGCCCCGATTTGTGCGGGTGATAGCTCAAAGCGAAGAAAGTGCACCGATGAGGTTTTCTCTTCGTTTTCTCGCTCGAGGTCCTCGTCGGCAATGGGCGTGATGCGATCCGACTCACCGACCTGTAGCCAGACAGCGTCCTCGATACCCTTCATTTCGCGAAGACGCTTTGCGCGTTCAACCGGATCACCGAATTCAATCATAAAAGTGGCTTTCCAGTTGTGCCCGTCTGGAATCAGTGGGTTATACGCATTCAGTTCTTCCTCGATGCCGGCGGCTTCAAAAGTCTTTTCTATACGCAGCATCTCTTGAATTTGGTATCGAATCGTTGTCGCGTCTTCGAAATAGAGGCGCGCATGACGGCCCAGTGCCAATTGCCGGGTTTTCTTGTGGGCCATGACTTCTGCTCTGTATTCGTTACGCTTCACTGCATATTCCTCGAGCGACCAGAGGTCTTCACGACGGAGTTGTGCCATTTTCTTTGCTCCTTTCGATGTGGGCTAGAGTCCGTAAGCCATACGCAGCAGCGTCATGGGGTGCAGCGCTGCATCAACTTTTTCGGACAGATTTGCGATTTGGGCCCCCGCCATGGGGCAGTCGCTTATAAAGTGATCGGGATCCTGGGCGTCGACTTTTTTGACGGTCGGGCGCGCGATTTTGACTGACTTCGCCCGCGTCTCGCTTTTCACTGCGTAGGTGCCGTCGTGCCCAGAACAACGTTCGTGGGCGACGATTTCACTGTTGGTCACCAGCGCCAGAACGTCCCGGGTTTTGAGTCCTATGTTCTGGACGCGCTGGTGGCAGGCCACCTGGTAGGCCACATTACCGATGCCGTTCGGGAATTCGGTCTTCAGCGCCCCGGCCTTGTGACGCAGCCATAGGTACTCGAAGGGGTCGTAGAAGGCCTGTTTGACTTTCTGCACCTCCGGGTCATCCGGATACATCAACGGTAGCTCCTGCTTGTACATGAGCACGCAGGAGGGAATCGGCGCTACAAGGTCATAGCCCCGATCGACCAGCTGCGCCAAGGCCGGGATGTTGGCCTGCTTTAGGGCGTCGACAGCGTCGAGATCCCCCAGCTCGAGTTTTGGCATCCCACAGCATTTTTCTTTTGGCACGACGTCGATATGAATATCGTTATGCTGGAATACCCGCACGAAGTCCTCGCCGACCTCCGGGCTGTTGTAGTTGCCGTAGCAGGTGGCGTAGAGCGCAACCTTGCCGGTGGTCTCACCAACGGGCACGGATTCCACTGGTTTAATGAGGGGCGCCACGCGTTTGCGTAGGGTTTTTGAATGCATGCGGGGCAGGGGGGCTTCGTGGTGGATATCCAGCGTTTTCTCTACCAGCTGCCTGAAACCAGAGTTCTGGTTTAGCGCGTTGACAGTAATATCGACCAGGGGAATCGACATGATCCCGAGCATGGTGTCGGTGCTGGTCAGGGATTTATCGCGCAGGCGCCCCCCTTCTTCACGAAACTTGATGGCCTTCGCGCGAAGCATGAGGTGGGGAAAATCAATGTTGAATTCGTGTGGCGGAACGTAGGGGCATTTCGTCATAAAGCACAGATCACAGAGGTAACACTGGTCCACGACCTTGGTGTAGTCATCCCGGTCTACCCCGTCCACCTCAAAGGTCTCAGATTCGTCAATAAGGTCGAAAAGCGTGGGAAAGGAATCACACAGGCTGACACAGCGCCGACAGCCGTGGCATACGTCGTATACCCGCTCCAGTTCGTCGTTGAGTGCATCCTTGTCCCAGAAAGAGTCGCTTTTCCAGTCTATCGGGTGTCGCGTTGGGGCTTCGAGACTTCCTTCTCGCATTGTTCAGTTACCTGTAGGCATCAATGGCGTTGTTCAAAAAAAAGCAAGGGGAGCGACCCGCGCTCCCCTTGGCTGGTTGGGCAGGGCGTTTCAGTCGTCCATCGTATCGAGGGTCTTCTGGAATTTGTTGGCATGACTGCGCTCGGCTTTAGCCAGCGTCTCAAACCAGTCTGCTATTTCGTCGAAGCCTTCTTCCCGAGCCGAACTGGCCATACCCGGGTACATATCGGTGTACTCGTGGGTCTCGCCTGCGATTGACGCTTCCAGATTCTTCCGCGTGTCGCCCATCGGCAAGCCCGTCGCGGGATCTCCCACGGCTTCGAGATATTCCAGATGGCCATGAGCGTGTCCTGTCTCGCCCTCCGCCGTCGAGCGGAAGACCGCTGCGACGTCGTTGTAGCCCTCAACGTCTGCTTTGGCGGCGAAGTAAAGGTAACGGCGGTTGGCCTGGGATTCGCCGGCAAAAGCGTCCTTCAGGTTTTGTTCGGTCTTGGTGCCTTTGAGTTCCATGCTTGCTCTCCTGGAATCTGAATAGAGTGACGTCTCGATCCCCACGTCACGAAAGGGGTCCTTTCAATATACCGAAGTGGTGTCATTTTGGCTTACATGGTTTTATTAGAAAATATGATCGATAATTCCGATTGTTGATCCGATAGACCTTGGGAGCTCAAAAAAGTGGCCAGGCAGCCGACCCTCAAGCAGTTGAAGTACCTCTGTGCTATTGCCGACCATCAGCACTTCGGACGGGCCGCGGAGGCCTGTCATGTCAGCCAGAGCACCCTGAGTGCCGGTATCCAGGAGTTGGAGGACACGCTCGCGGCATCACTGGTGGAGCGCAATAATCGCAACGTCCTGCTGACCGGTTTGGGGCAGGATGTCGTTACCCGAGCCCATGAAATACTGGTGGAAGTGGACGACCTGGTTTCCCTATGTGCGGCCGCCCGCGAGCCCTTCAGCGGTAAGATGCGTCTGGGTGTCATCCCCACGATAGCGCCTTTCCTGCTCCCCAATTTACTGGGCAAGCTGAGGGCAGAGCATCCGGACTTCAAGCTGTACATTCGCGAGGACTTGAGCCATCACCTGGTCAGTTCCCTGCACGCAGGCGAACTGGATGTGCTGCTTTTGGCGCTGCCGTTTCCAGCCGACGGCGTGGAGGTGATGTCACTCCTCAGCGATGACTTTTTACTGGCCAGCCCCAGAAACCACCCATTGGCAGGCAGCAAGCAACTGGTGACCACCGACCTTCAGGGTGAGGATCTATTGCTTTTAGAGGACGGCCACTGCCTGCGTGACCATGCCCTTGAGGCCTGCAAATTGCGCGACACCCAGATTTCCGTGCCTTATCAGGCGACGAGTCTGGCGACCATCGTACAGATGGTGGCCAATGGCATAGGCGTCACGCTGCTACCGCGGATGTCCATCGCTGCGGGTATCACAGCGGGGACGGATATTGTGGTCACCCCGTTCCAGAAGACCCGTGTTTGCAGGGACATTGGACTCATGTGGCGACGTAAAACACCCCGGAGGGCCGAATTCCGCCTTCTTGGGGAGAAAGTGACGAATTGCGTGGTTGGTTGATATCGCCCGGACATCAAACCGGGCCACGTTTCACCCATGGCTTTGGAAACTGTCGGTCCGTTCAGGGTGAAAGCCCAGGGGTTAAAGTTCAGTGGTTTAAGCTCAGGATCGCGTTCCACACACCCCACGAGGATAGGGGGAAAGGGATTCGCTGCCCAAAATGATCGCCGCCGTTGATCAGGACCCTGCGCGAGTGCCAGCGTCATGGAGCACTGCCCGACTCGGCTGAAATCGCTGCTATGGGGCAAAAAAAAGCGAGCGCTCCAGATCTCAGGAGCGCTCGCAGGTATGCAGGGCCGGGTCAGCCAGTGACCTTACTCAAAGTTGTATTTGACTGTGAGCCCGTAAGTGCGAGGCTGGCTGGGGTAGCCACTGATGCTGCCAGCCTGGGCAACCGACGGGAATGCCGATAGCAGGTACTCGTCCCCGGTCAGGTTGCGACCCCACAGATTCAACTGGATGCCATTGGCAAAGGTCAAACCTGCACTGGCGTTGACCATGTTGATCCTGCGCGAGGCAATGGAGGACGGTATGTTGTCCACCACCTGCACCTCACTTTCGTAGACATTTTCCAGCCGGACGTAGCCCATGGTGTTGCCGGCCATGAAGTTGTAGGTCACGTTGGTGTTGGCTGAAAACTCAGGGATACCCGAGGGCTGGCGACCGGAGAAATCCTCCGGTCCGTCAATGCCAAGGGCGCCCTGGAAATCGTCATACAGGGGGTCCAGCCATGTCGCGGCGAATCCAAAGCGCAGGCCATCGGTGGGCGCCCAGTTGACGTCTACCTCAACGCCCTCGGTGGACTGCTTGCCCGCATTGGCCAGGACAAAGCCAGTACCGGTGAAGACATTGGACTGGAAGCCCTCTATCTCCTGGTCAAATATCGCCAGGTTCACGGACACCGTGTCCCATTCACCCTTCAGGCCAATTTCAAAGACCTGGGACTCTTCGGGACCGGCCAGTCGCGTCGCGTCGCCAAGCGCCCCGGGGTAATTGGCAAAGCCCGGGGGCAGGCCGAATGCCGTCAGGGCGGGCAGGGCGGGATCGCCCACAGCGAGCAGGGCGTCCAGGTCTGCTGCAACAGGACCGGTATCCTGAGAAAGGTTCCAGGAGGTTGCCTTGAAGCCCGTGCTGACGCCACCGTAGACACTGACATTGGGTGTCAGGTCATAGGCGAGGCGCAGGGTATAAGTGGTATCGCTGTCGTCGCTGCGGCCATCCTCCACCGAGTTCGGGTAGGCAACGAAGGGGGGCAAAAACTGCGCCGGCAACAGAGCCTCCAGGCCGAAGGCGGCCAGGGGGATGGTACCAAAGAAGTTGTCATTGACCACGGCGGCTGAGGCCTGCTTCTCGGACTGGGTGTAGTTGACGCCTGCGGTCAGAGTCAGACGATCCGTCAGATCGTAATCGATCTGGGCGAACAGTGAGAGGGTCTCGTCGTCCAGGGTGTAGGTTTCAGACTGGTTGCCGGTGCCGTCCGCATAGATGAATCCGGGCGGCAGGCCAAGGAAACTTTCAATGCCACCCAGGGCTCCGGGGGCACCAAGACCGGCGAGCAATATGTCGACATAGGCGCGAAACTCTGGACCCAAGCCGAAGTTTTCGTCATTGGTGACTTCTTCGTCGAAATAAAACGCGCCGACCATCCACTGTAAGGGGCCGTCGCTGGTAGAGGTGAGCCGCAACTCCTGGGTAAAGGTATCGATCTCGGTGTTACGGGCGTCTGCCATTTCCGCGCTCACCAGCCGGGCGCTGGTGAAATCCACATCACCGGACTGGAACTGATCCAGTGTTCGGAACGCTGTGATAGACGTCAGTGCAAAATTATCGAAGTCATACTCAATATGCAGTGAAGCGCCATTGGTTTCGATCTCATTCTTGGGGTCGAAGTCCTGATAGTTTTCGTAGGCGAAGGGTGCGTTGCCGACCACATCGCCGCCCAGCGCCCTGACAATGGCGCCGGTGGGACCATCAACCAGGTTGGCGACGCCGCAGCAGACTTCATCAATTTCTTCGGCGTCGATGATCAGACGCGCTTCGGCTCGATCCGAAGGTGCCCACAGCAGCTGTCCCCGGAAGTTCCAGCGGTTGAGTTCGTTGAACTCGGTGCCGGTGGTCAGGTTCTCAAAATAGCCATCGCGCTCGTTCACGCTGCCAAAGAGGCTGAAGGCAAAATTGTCAGACAGGGGGCCTGTTACATCGCCCCGGATAATGGTCTGGTTGTAGTTGCCCAGGGTTACGCCGACGGAACCGCTGTAGCCGACCAAATCCGGCTTGGCGGTGACCACGTTGATAACGCCCGCCGAGGCGTTCTTACCGAACAGGGTGCTCTGGGGGCCCCGCAAGACCTCAATGCGCTCAACTTTGGGCAGGTCGGCCAGGGCGCTGCCCACGCGGGAGCGGTAGACACCGTCCACAAAGACGCCTACCGAGGGCTCGATACCGGGGTTGTTGGCGCCATTGCCGAAGCCCCGGATGATGAAGTTGGTCTGGGCGCTGCCCTGTAACTGCGTGACCCGCAGACTCGGGACCAGCGTCTGAAGGTCTTTGATGTCCAATACCTGGGATTGCTCGATGGCTTCAGCCGTCACCACGGAAACAGCAATGGGAATCTCTTGCAGGGTTTGCTGTCTCTTGGTTGCGGTAACCACCACTTCCTCCAGTACGGCATGAGCTTGATGTTGAACGGCCATGGCAATGACGGCGGCTGCGAAAGGTAAGAGGCTCTTTCTCATGAGCATGGATACAGATCTCCGGTTCGCGCGAGGTATCGCGCGATGTTGTGGGTTGGCGGATATGCAAAACGCAGGGGTCGCCTGCGTTTCAAAGGAGCGTAGGATAGCGGCTGCGGTGGGGAAGTCAAAGTGGCATTAATGCGGTTACTTGATCGGATAATTTGTTGCGCTACTTTTATCGGCAGGGTGAATCGAACGGGGCAGTCGGGTGTTTAGTGGATTGGGCCCGGCCAGCTATTCCGAGAGAATTAGATCACGCAGAACGCGGAAACTGCGTTCAAGGTCTGCCTCAGAAGGGGGGCCCAGAATGACATCCACCACCACGCCTCCCCGGTCCATCACCACAAAAGTCGCCTGCTGGGGCAAGTCCCAGGCAGATTGCCCAACGCCCTGCTCGTCGAGGATGAGTGTCGCCCGGGTAAACATTCGCTGCTCATCGACCACGGCGCTGCGAACAAAAGGCTTGATAAATCCCGACGTCACGTCCAGGTTGACGATCGCGGTGATCTCATAGCGCTCGATATCGAGCTCCTTCTGCATGCGCTCGGTCAGCGGATCATACAGACCGCCACCTTGACGGGTACCCGGCACATATTGAACCACCTGAACCTTCTCCAGTGAGCCTGGCCAGGACCAGGGCGCCACCGAGTAATCGTCGCCATTGAGAACAACCCGTCCGCCCTCGTTGATCGTTACCGGCGGTAGCGGTTTTCCAATCACGATAGCGGAGCTGGCGTGGACAGTCAGACCGAATAACAGCAGGTGTAATGCTGCCAGCAGTCTGATTCCCCCAGCTTTGAATCCAGTGCGGCAATCGCCAGAGCAGAGCTCGTTGTGATCTGTTGCCGTGACGTTCATTTGCGTTGTCTCGGTGGCAGGCCTGTATGTTGGGTCGCAAATGGCGCTCCTTTCCCCGTTACCCGTCGGTGCCGTTTGGGTGGATCACGGGGTGGTACAAGATGCAGCTTGCCATTACCGATCAGATCCCGACGCCCCATGCGCTTGAGTTCGTCCCTGAGTAAAGGCCAGTTTTCCGGGTCGTGGTAGCGCAGAAACGCTTTGTGCAGCCGCCGCTGCTTGAGCTTGTTGACGACAGGGAGGGGCTGGCTGTTCCGGCGCACCCGCTTCAGGGGGTTGTGCCGACTGTGGTACATGGCCGTCGCGGTCGCCATGGGTGATGGGTAGAAAGTCTGGACTTGGTCAGCCCTGAATTTATTTTGCTTCAGCCACAGCGCGAGATTTACCATATCCTCGTCTCGAGTGCCTGGGTGGGCGGCTATAAAGTAGGGAATGAGGTACTGCTTTTTTCCTGCCTGCTCGGAGTAGGTGTCAAACAGCTTTTTGAATCGGTCATAGGTACCAATGCCCGGTTTCATCATGTGGGCCAGCGGGCCATCTTCAGTATGTTCTGGCGCTATTTTGAGGTAACCACCGACATGGTGCGTCACCAGTTCCTTGACGTACTCAGGTGTCTCCACAGCCAAATCGTAACGCAGGCCCGATGCGATAAGGACCTTTTTGATTCCGGGAACACTTCTTGCGCGACGGTAAAGGGATACCAGGGGCGTTTGGTCAGTGTTCAGGTTTTTGCAAATTCCCGGGAATACGCAGGACAGCTTGCGGCATTTCGCCTCGATATCTTTGCTTTTGCAGGCGAGTCGCCACATGTTCGCGGTCGGTCCGCCAAGATCCGAGATCACGCCGGTAAAAGCCGGGCTGGTATCCCGAATTTTTTCAACCTCTCGGATGATCGAGTCCTCGGAGCGATTTTGGATGATGCGCCCTTCATGCTCGGTAATGGAGCAAAACGTACAGCCACCAAAACAGCCTCGCATGATATTGACTGAGTGCTGAATCATCTCAAAGGCCGGTACCTTTGCGTCGCCATAGTGGGGATGGGCCCGGCGTGCATAGGGGAGCTCAAAGACCCAATCGAGCTCCTCGGTTTCAAGGGGAATCGGAGGGGGGTTGATCCAAACGTCGCGGTCGCCATGGCGCTGAATCAGGGGCAACGCGTTATAGGGGTTGGTCTCCTTGTGCAGCACCCTAGAGGCATGGGCGTAGAGGACAGGGTCTTCGCGGACCTGTTCGAACCCGGGTATCCGAATCACCGAGGGCAGGTCATCCGTAATGGGGGCGATGCGAAGGGGCTGCACGTCAGCGTCTTCTCCCGACCCCGCATCGACATCGCACTGGGCCGGAGCCATACCCTCATAGGGGTTGGGATGGATGTCCACGGGCCCGGGGTTGTCCACATCTGTTGAGCGCAGCTCCCGATAGCCTGGTTCCGGTCCTTTCGTTACG
>Ga0181596_10004918_pt1 | contig 11928 bp, 11 predicted proteins | sample 041ome_6_FD_148655 | JGI IMG/M metagenome (GOLD analysis project Ga0181596, IMG submission 148655) | Coastal salt marsh microbial communities from the Groves Creek Marsh, Skidaway Island, Georgia - 041402US metaG (spades assembly) | ecosystem: Environmental > Aquatic > Marine > Intertidal zone... | reverse complement strand
CGGGGATTTCCCATTTGCGGCTCCTGTCCGATGGTAGCCGAGCCAAATCAGCGCTTTCAAGCATTTTGTGCCTCCAGCTTGGTTCATTGGGTGAGGTGTGGCCAAAAACGGCGGTGATGGTGGCTATAGCGATCCATTTTGAGGCTACCACATCGGTTTTTGGACACAGGTGGCCCGTTACCGCTGATCCGCTCGCCTGCGTGCTTGTTAGGATGCCGCTCATGCAGGCGCTGCCGTGCCGGGCGGTCCACGCAGGCCATTGATCAGGCTCAGGATGCTAGCGAAGACCTTTCGCGGTAGCGCTGCCGCCGCCATTTGGAAAATGGCGTAGCGACCATGGCGAACCAAGCGCGTGCCAGTTTTGATCAACCGTTCGCGCAAACTCGTCAGTGTCCATTTCTCGATGATCTCAGGAGCAGCTAACGTCCGCAAGAAGTTGGCGAGGTTGTAGGCCAATGCGTGAAGCTGAAGCCGCACAGCATTGGCCACGAACTTCATGCAGGAAAGCCGCGTCCATTTGATCGCATATTTGCCCTCTTTGATGTGCTGCTCGGCTGTGCCGCGCCCATTGTAAAAAGCTAGCACCCTCTCGTTGGGCAAGCTTCGATTGGTGACTATGAAGCCAACACGTGGGAATAGCTCGCCCGGATGGAACTCCACCTTGGACACAATCCGGCGCGGCTTTGTCCAGCTCTTCGCCCGATAATGGAAACTGGTGTAGTGGCGCACGACATGGTTCGGCGGACGTCCCGCACGTCGCTTGGTCAGCCAGTCGATTTGCGCGTGCAGTTTGGGATTACCCTTGATGCGGATGGCATAATCCCAACCTTCTGCTTCAAGCTCATCAAACAATGCAGGGAGGGCGAAGGCCGCATCGCCCCGAAACCGGCGTCGGATGATTGAAGGCCGCGCCTTCTGAGAGTAGCGCGCCAAGACAGGCTTCAAAACGTCTTCCCAGCCATGCGCACTGTGCACATTGCCGGGCCGCAGTGCGCTTCGCTCTAAATCACCAAACTGGTTGAACACGAACAGTGGGTGCAGGCACTTCGACTGGAAATGCCCGTTCCACATCGCACCTTCCTGATCGCCGTGAACGGGACTTTCCGAGCTGTCCATGTCCAGAGTGATGACCTTGGGTGGACGCCTATCATGCACAGCGTCTATCCAGCGGCCCGGTAACTCTGCGAGGGCATCGAGGTTCTCGGACTGTGTCAGCATCTCGGTCTCGAACCGACCCATCGCGCTTGCCGAGGCCGCGCCGTTCTTCACCGCACGTCCGCCAACAAGCTGGCGCATGACAGGATCAAGACGAAGTCGGTCAGCGTCATTGACGTCTTCATAGCCAGCCAGACGAGAGAAAATAGATTGACGTAGGAAGCTACCAAACTGGTGACGGCCATTCTTGCCCGTGCGCAGATCGGACATCATGCTGGCCGCTATATCGGTCAGGCCAAGAGCGTCATCGAGTTCGCGATGTAACAGCAGTCCACCGTCAGAACTAATCGAACTTCCCTGAAACGCCAGCTTGATCGTTCGGTCAAACTGAAGCCGCAAAGGCCCCGTTTCCGCTTCACCCGTCGCGTCCGTTGCCAAACTTCCACCCTGCCAAATCTAACTCATTAATACGGAAAGATTATCACGCCTCGCGGCACCGCCAAGCTAAATCTCATATGGGAAATGTGGGATAAAGCTTGTGACTGCGCCCATCAGCAGCAACACAATCGGTGCATCGCCTGCAAGGTTCACCAGGATGTTGGTGATGGAGCCCGTCATACCCGTTGCTTGCAAGGCACCAACGACAAGCCCGACAGCCGCGAGCAACCCGCCAAGCTCCGCCAGTAGCCCGCCGGTTGAATAGAGGTAGGTCTTGAACGATTCCCAATTCAAACGATGGTTTTTATTGAATTGGTTGACGACCAAAAGCACGACAGTCGCATAGAACGGCGCTTGCGCTTCCCGCCACCAAACCACAAGCAAGAATACCAGCAGTGCGAATGCAAAAATATAGTACCAGCCATCTTTGATGACGGACCAAAGTGTTGGCAGTTCAGATTTATCCAGGCCCTTAAGGTCATGTTGGGCCGCATAGGCATCAATCTGCATGAACAAGCCAAGATAATAGAGCATTGACGGCACGACAGCGGCCAGTGCCACATCGACATAAGAGACCTGCAGAAAGTCCGCCATAACGAATGCGGTAGCACCCATGATTGGCGGCATCATCGTACCGCCGGTGGATGCGCAGGCTTCAATGGCACCCGCCGTTTTCGCGCGAATGCCGATGCGTTTCATGGCGGGAATGGTGAGGGCACCCGTCGTTAAAACATTGGTGATCGGGCCACCGGACATGGACCCAAACAAGCCAGATGAGAAGATCGCCACTTTGGCCGGACCGCCACGGACATGGCCCAATAAGGCGAATGCCAAGTTGATGAAGAACTGCCCGCCGCCGGTGTACACAAGCGCATTGCCAAACAGCAGGAAGCCAAACACCAGCAACGCAAAGGCCTGCATCGGAATGCCAAGCACGCTCTCTTCGGAATAAATATGATATGAGGCCGTTTCAAACAGCGTTGATTGAACGCCTGAAATCGCTTGCGGCACCATGCCCGCATATGTCGGAAACAGCGAGAAGATTAGGCAGACGAAGAATACTGGCCACCCACCGCCACGGCGTCCGGCTTCCAGGATCATCGCCCAAAAAACCAATGCCACATAGCCCGCATGGCGCGGCGCATTGAAATCATATTCCCACGCTTCTTCAGCGACCAGACGACCGAAATACGTGAAATATAACGTCAGCCCTAAAGCTGTAAAAAACAGGATGATGTCGTAAAAAGGCACCCATTCCCTCGGGGCCTTCTTGTGTGCGGGCATTAAGATAAAGATCATCGACAGCATCGCGCCGAGAACCAGGTACATATATTGCTGCGTCACCAGAACATTGCCAGTGACGGCTTGGAAGAATTTCAGCCGGAAGATTTCATTGACCGCGAGCGCCAAGGCAATGCAGGTCATAATAAATACGACGAACGTCCAAAACTTTCCGGGTTTGCGATAACGCGCGAGTTCCGCGTCCTCCACCTCAGTTGCTTCATATGATGCGGTTTGGGGGGAATCCGTCATGGGATCAACGCTCTCAGATAAACAAAGATATCAGCGAAGAAGGAGCCGCCGGAAACGCAGAAGCGCTCCCGGCGGCATTGGTCTTAGCGGCTTACCAGGTCTCGAAGACCGGGTTGAAACCGGCGGCCAGAAGCGCTTTCGCCCGCGCTTCCTGCCATGCCGTCACGAAGTTGGACGGATCGGAGTCTTTATGTGCTGTCCAAGCTTGGCTCAGCACGGCTTGGCGTTGCAGCTGGCGATCTGTGTTCGCCTGGGCTTCCGCAGTCCAAGCGCCCTTTTCTTTCAGGAACCGGATCGTGCCAGCGTGGCTCGGCAGGTAGAAATCATAAAGCTGCTGACCAAGCGCCCAGCCATACGCACCAGGAGCACCTTTTTCGTAGTCGCTGAAGTTATCGACCATGGCTTTGGTCATGCCATAGGCGGTGTCATCAGACAGCGTCGACATGCCGATCAGAATTGGATAGACGCTGGCGATGCCTTCTTGACCGCCTTCAGCATTGCCGGGACCGTCAGTGCATTGGCCTTGCACATACCAAGGCACGAGCTTCTGGACATTGGCCCAACCGTCTTTGTCGTTATGCGGCATTGGCGGATGCGTCACGCCGCGTGGGCTTGCATCCATTTTCAGCATGAACGTGGAGCCGGTGGATGTGATCGCCGCATCAATATTGCCATCGATAATGCCATTGATCGATGCGCCCCAGCCGCCAACTTCCACCTTCTGCACGTCATTCAGCGTCAGATTTGCGAAGCCCAGCAGCGCTTCAGTCGCCTTCTGCAGGGCAGGGGAGCCACGGACCCAAGCAACGCGCTTGCCTTTGAGGTCACCCATGGTCTTGACGCCAATGTCATTGGCGACAGCGAAGTTGGTGCAGGCGTTGGAACGGTTCAGCAGCAGCAGGCGAACCGGCATGGGCCCCATTTTTCAGTGCCGAATGTATAAACGGCCTCCTGGGCGTAAACGCTGTCAGACCCTGTCGCCGTGAACTGCGCTTTGCCAGCTTTCACTGGGGAAAGGCTTGCAACATCGTTCTTGCCAGGCAGCACCCGGAGATCAACATTGACTTTGTTCTTCAGCATGGCACCGATGGCGACCATTTGGCTGTAGCCGGATGTGCCTGTGTTATAGGCCGTTGTTACCAGTGTTGGTGGCAGACCTTCAGCGTGCGCTGCAAAGCCGCCGAATGCGACGCCGGCGATCGCAGCCGAGCGTAAGAGATGTTTGAGCATAGGCTTTCCTCCTGATTTGGCTGGCTATTTGTTCTTTAGCGCCAGCTTCTGGAGGAAAGCTTGTCATATGCGGCGCAGTGCCGCAATTCCCTTATTCAGACGTGAGTGGTTCCAGTGCAGCAATAATGGCCCGGCGCTGAATGCCGCTAGGAAGGGGCATGGGGGCCCGCGGCTGGCCAGCATTGATCCCTTGATGACGCTGGGCAAACTTCACGCACGCTGGAAGGTTATCGTGCGCCATGGCATTCCAGAGCGCTAACAGCTTTCCATGCAAGGCCTTCGCGCCATCGTGATCACCAGCTTGGACGGCGTTCCAAAGTGCGACGGATGCATGGGGTGCCGCTGTCAAAATCGCCGCGATCGAACCATGCGCACCCAGCATGTATGAAGGGTACATAAGAGCATCAACCGCGCTGAAGATCATACGATCTGCTGGGGCTTGTTCCATCAAATCCGCAAATAGCTTTAAGTCACCGGCAGATTGTTTTACGCCGACGACGCCTGGAACTTCATCAAAGATCCGGCACAGCAGTTCTGGAGAAAGGTAGGTCCAGGGCACTACGTTATAGATAATGACCGGCATTTCCGTTGCTTCAGTAATTGCACGAAAATGCTCGACCATGGCGGAATCATCTGGGCGAAACAGATAGTGGGGTGGCGTGACCTGCAGCGCCGCTGCACCACGCGTAGCAGCCGATTCACCACGAATAATCGCTTCACGCGTGGAGTTGACAATGATGCCTGCAATAAGCGGCGCGCGTCCGGCTAACGCATCACTGGCGGCACTGATTATCCGGTCAAACTCTGCTTTAGTTAGCGTATGACCTTCGCCTGTGCTGCCGCCGACAGCGATGCCGGAGGCCCCCGCATCCAGCAACCAATCGATCTGTTTCCGCATGGCACCAAAGGCGATGGAGCCATCAGCGCGAAACGGTGTTGTGGTTGGTGGGATTACACCGGTTAGATTGGCGAGAGCAGACATTTCGCGGATTTCCACTAATTTGGGTGATCTGATTTCTGGCATAGATTATTGAGCCGAGGCTCAACCAATCAAGTGACGCCCGTAATGAGATATCTCGTTAAAGCGCCTAATAAGTATCGAACGCTTTTTGCAGAGCCTCCAGTGTGCAATCGGCTTCAGCCAGTGCCAGCATCAACAAAATACGCGCTTTCTGGACGGGTAGATTGTCTGCAACAATCACGCCGGCAGGCCGGTAATCAGATATCTCGACAACCCGGCCTGACAGCGCCCGTGTTCCTTGCACGACAGCGACTCCGGCAGCAATTGCATCTTCCATCGCAGTCCGTTCGCCGGGAGTGGTCAGGCCGGGGGCGAACCCGCCCACGACGATGCCCGCAGGTTTCGATGCCAATAGACCTCTGATTTGCCCGCCATCTGATCCTGCATAACTTATTGCAATATCAACGCGCGGCAGTGGCTTTGACGCGTCAAATTGCGTGTTGGGCGCGTGGGCACGCACGGGGCGGCGATAAATAGCGATACGGTCATTATCCGCATGGCCAAGCAGGCCGAAATCAGGCGAACAGAATGTCTGTAAGCGGAGCGTGGATGTTTTGGTGACATCACGGGCTGCATGAATTTCATCGTTCAGGCAAACCAGCACGCCCATGCCGCGTGCTTCTGGTGCTGCCGCAACTCTGGCACCGTTCACAATATTTAGGAATGCATCTGTTGAAATGCCAGTAGGCGGCCGTTGCGCGCCAACAACGACAACGGTCTTATCGGTCTTGAGGGTGAGGTTCAGGAAGTAGGCTGTTTCCTCCAGAGTGGCGGTGCCATGGGTGACAACGACGCCCTCTAGGCTTGGGTCATCGCCCAGAGTTTTCTCGATATGCGCCGTGAGATCAGGCCAATCTGCCGGGCCGATGGCTGTGGAATGCACTTGCCGGAATGGTGCCAAAACGGGCTCGACGACCCGGTCGAGTTCAGGCACCTGTGCCAATAATTCGTCCAGCGCATATACTTTGCCTGTGCGGACATAGGCCGTGAGATCAAGGCTATCAACGCCGACAGAGGCGATAGTGCCACCAGTTCCAACGATTGCGACGCGGGGCAGGGCCATTTGAAAGTCCTTTTGAGAGTGCATAATCACGGCTAGGGTCAGGCCCCTAGGCTATTCAACAGAGCAGATGGGCGCCAGGGAGTGGAATTGTTATGGGTCAAATTGACTTGCCGGACAGCTATTATGGAGACATGGCTTGGCGCGCGGCTGATTTGGCGCCGGACGCCGGTGTCATCAAGCTGAACCCTGATGCTTTGGCGGAATTGGATGCTGCCGCTACAATTCTCAAGGCCAATCAGCTGCCGGTTGAAAGCCTGGATGTGGCGGATTTTGCCATGCCAGCTTGCCAGTCAGCGATGAGCGCGGCACGCCAGCAACTGGATACAGGCCTGGGATTTGTCATCATAGACCGATTGGATGTGGCGGACCGTGAAATCGCAACCAAGCTTTATTGGCTGCTGATGGGCATGACGGCACCGCTTGTCGCGCAAAAGCATGATGGAACCATGGTGTATGACGTGGTTGATACCGGCCTCGTCGCGGAAGCTGGCAATGGCGTTCGCGCATCAAAGACACGCAATCACCAAGGGTTTCACACCGATAATTCCTTTAATGTGCCGCCTGACTACGTCGCACTGTTTTGCCTACAAGCGGCAAAGGAAGGTGGGCTTTCGGGCCTTGTCAGCTTTCAGACTGTTTATAATCGACTGCGCCAGGACCTGCCGGATGATGTCATGGCGCGGATGTTTGAGCCCTTCTGGTTTGACCGTCAGTTCGAGCACGCACCCGATGATGACCCTTTGACAGTAAAGCCAGCATTCGCTCCGCATCCAGACGGCGGGATTGGAATTGCCTTCTCACCGCGCTTGGTTCGCCAGGGTGCCGAAGTCAAAGGTATAAAGATGGATGATCGTGCTGAGCAGGCGCTCGCCGCCATCGCTCAAATTACTGAAGACCCAGACCTTGGCCTGACGTTGACCTTCGAGCCAGGGCAAATTCAGATCGTGAACAATAAGCGCATTGGCCATCGCCGCACCGGCTTCACGGATTGGCCGGAAGCGGAACGCCGCCGCCATCTGGTACGGTTATGGATGCGAAATGCGGGCGGGCCGTTCTACGGCGGCTGAAGCGAACACGCCCTGCAGCGCATCAAGGTGATCGCGTATTGCCAGCCATAACGGCGGCTGCGATGCTTGGGCGTACATTCTGGAAGGATATATCCCATGAAGTTTGGCGTTTTTTATGAGCTGCAAATCCCCCGCCCCTGGGAGCCGCATACTGAGTGGCAGTTGCATCACAATGCGCTTGACCAGCTCGAGTTGGCTGACGGCCTTGGCTATGACTATGCCTGGGAAGTCGAGCATCACTTCCTTGAGGAATATTCCCATTCATCCGCACCAGAAGTCTTTCTGGGCGCAGCCAGCCAGCGCACGAAGAATATCCGCCTGGCCCATGGCATTATCCAGCTAACGACCAACCACCCGGCCCGCGTAGCAGAGCGTGTGTCCACGTTGGACTTGCTTTCCAATGGCCGGGTTGAGTTTGGGATCGGCGAAAGCGCCAGTGCTACCGAGCTTGAGCCATTTGGCCGGGACTTCGAAACCAAACGCGAAGTGTGGGAGGAGGCCGTTAAAGCCGTCATGCCAATGTTTGGGGATAAACCAGTATCCTTCGATGGCAAATATTTCCAAATGCCTGAGCGCTTGGTTCTGCCGAGCCCGTTGCAGAAACCGCATCCGCCCATCTGGGTCGCATGTTCACAGCTTGAAACCATCGAGATGGCGGGTAGGCGGGGCATGGGTGCGCTTGGCTTCCAGTTTGTCAGCGCGGATGCCGCCCACGCCTGGGTCCACGCCTATTACAATTCCATCACGAAGCGGCTCGATAAGTTGGCTGACTATCAGATCAACCCGAATATCGCGCTCGTCAGCTACTTCATGTGCGCGAAAACAGATGAAGAGGCGCGGAAGCGGGCTGAGGGCCTGACATTCTTCCAGTTCGCCCTTCGGTTCTATGGCAACAGCGCAGACCGGCGTCGCCCACCGGCAGGTACGGTCAATCTGTGGGATGAGTTCGTTAAGTGGCGAGATGCCAATCCAGACTTGGTCGAGAAAGCACTGCGTGGCGGTCTCGTTGGCTCGCCTGACACGATCCGCAAGAAACTGAGGAAGTTCAAAGAAAGCCATGCCGATCAGATCATTCTTCTGAACCAGGCTGGCAAGAACAGCCATGAGCATATCTGCGAGAGCCTTGAGATGTTTGCAGAACAGGTCATGCCTGAATTCCATGCGGATGAGGGCGCACACCAGAACTGGAAGCAACAGGTTATGTCTGGTGAGATTGAGCTAGAGGAGCTTGAAACGGACGTTCACAAGGACCGTTACGGCAAGACGCTTGCGAAAGTTGGCCCAACCGGTGCTACGCAGGCAGCAGAGTGATCCAGGGCGCGCGCATACTCGTCTCCGCCTTCATTCTCACCCTGCCAAGTGCAGTCTTGGCTCAAGAGGCCCGCAAGCCGACGCTGACAGTTAGCGCCGGTATTGGTGCCAAGCCCGAATATGAGGGCGCGGATACTTATGAGCCTCTGCCGCTTCTGGCATTTGATCACGAGAACCGTTTCATCGAAGTTCGCTCACGCGGGCTTGGAATTGAGGCGGATTTCGTACCGGCCCTTACGTTTCAGGCGGGACCACTCGCACGATATCGCGGCGGCCGGGATGATGACGTTGATAATTCAGCTGTCGCTGCGCTCTCTGAAGTTGGTGAGTCGATCGAACTCGGCGCCTACATTGGCGGTGGCGCGCCTTTGCAGCGGTTGGGCATCAATGATCCAGGCATTGTTGCTGGCCGGTTATCGTTCGCCCATGACGTGAATGAAGGCCACGACGGATTTCTGGTTGAAGGCAGCCTGTCATTCATCCGGCCTGTAACGGATGACCTAAAGGCGATTGTCAGTCTCTCAACAAGCTACGCGTCTGGCCGGTATATGGATGCCTTCTTTGATGTCTCAGCGGCTGATTCCGTGGCCAGCGGCTTAGCACCGTTCAGCGCTAACGCAGGGTTCAAGGATGTCGGGATTACAGGTGTGATCAGATATGCCTTTACGGACAATTGGTCAGCAGCATTTATTGGAAACTACACCCGCCTTGTGGGCGACGCAGCAGATAGCTCAATCGTGAAACAGGCGGGGTCTCCCAACCAATTTTTCTCCGGAATATCAATTAACTACAAGGCGTTTTGACTCTAAGTTCCACAGAACGTTTTATAGCCTGCACCGAAAGCCGCGGAGGCTGGTTGGGCATAAGCTTCCAGGCCATCCTTCGGCTCGAACGGGGACTTCACAATATCGAGCAGGAGCTTGAATGGTGTCATTTCTCCCGTCTCGACAGCAGCCTTTAGGGCACCTTCAACCAGATGATTTCTCGGTACGTAGACCGGATTAACAGCGTTCATCGCTTCTGCGCGCGCGTCGGGTGCCATTGCATCATCAGCCAAGCGGGCGCGCCACCGCTCAAGCCAAGGGGTAACAGCGGCGGCGTCCTGCAATTCAGCGTGCAACGGCGCGTCATCGCCCATTGCTGCAGATGATAAGCTCCGGAACAGATTGGTATGATCTGCCTTCTGTTCAGACATGATCGTGTACAGGCTATTTGCCAAGTCTAAGTCATCGTTGCTGGCCGATTGCAGGCCCAACTTGGCGCGTACACCTGTTAGCCATTCAGCCACATAGATTTCAGCGAATTTCGTGACGGAATCCGTGGCCGCTTCAACTGCTGCTTCTTCGTTATCTGCGATTAAAGGCAGTAGCGTTTCTGCTAGCCGGGCAATATTCCAGCGCCCCATGACAGGTTGCGCGCCATAGGCATATCGGCCCTGGGTATCGATGGAGCTATAGACTGTCTGCGCGTCGTAAGCGTCCATGAACGCACAGGGGCCATAGTCAATGGTTTCGCCCGAAATCGTCATGTTATCCGTGTTCATGACGCCATGGATGAAACCCACATGCATCCACTGGGCGATTAACGCGGCCTGCCGGTCACGCACGGCTTCCAGTAGAGCCAGATATGGATTTTCCACGTTTGCGAGCTCTGGGTAATGCCGCGCAATGCAATAGTTTGCTAGCTGCTGAACCTTCTTGACTTCACCCCGAGCCGCAAAAAATTGGAACGTCCCGACGCGGAGATGGCTGGACGCAACGCGTGTCAGCACGGCACCCGGAAGCTCTGTTTCCCGACGGACAGGCTCGCCGGTTGAAACGGCAGCAAGGGCGCGGGTGGTCGGAATGCCCAGGCCGTGCATCGCCTCGCCAATAAGGTATTCGCGAAGCACTGGCCCCAGGGCGGCCTTACCATCACCGCCACGGGAGAATGGGGTGCGGCCAGAGCCTTTCAGCTGGATATCGCGGCGGTTTCCATGGACATCCAATACCTCACCCAGCAAAAGGGCGCGGCCATCGCCCAATTGGCCAGAAAACCCACCGAATTGGTGGCCTGCATAGATCTGCGACAGCGGCGTCGCCCCGATAGGCGCTTCATTACCTGCAAAGATAGCCTCTGCATCAACAGACTTCAGGGCGGCGGCATCCAGCCCGAGTTCCACGGCGAGGTCTTCATTCAGCAACAGAAGTTCTGGTGCTGGGGCGGCTTCTGCCTGCCACGGGGCATAGAAACCCTCCATCTCACGGGCGAACGTATTATCGAAAGGCATTGTGAGGGTCATAGGACCGATTCCTAGTTGCGCCCGAAAGCCGGGTCTAAATAGTGCATTTCATCGCCAGTCCATCCAGCACCGGCAGGGACGGTATAGTAGAAATCGATATCCATTTCCTGGAACCGCCAACCATTCGCCGTACGGATATACTTATCCCGATAGCAGCCGCTGACCAGGTATGAAACGCCGAACCGGCCATAGCGCGCTTCCAGATAGGAAACGCCCGTGCCTGTGTTACCTGAAACTGTCACTTGATGGCTGTGGATATACTGCTTGATGAAGAACCGTTCCCGCGCGCCCATACCCCTAAAACCAGCATCAATCTGCGCACGGCCTTGATAGCGCGCCAGATATCCAAGGCGGACCACTGCATCATCGGTGCAAAGGTCTGCGATCTCGGCATAGCGGCCATCATTAATGCACGCGTGATACGCATCACGAAGCGAACGCAAAGCGTCTTTGTCCTCAAGCAATGATAGCCTGCGCTCAAGCGCTGCGATCCTTGTGTCATCTGTCATGTACCGGTCCTTGGCAGAAAGTTTTGCCGAGCAGGATAGCATCAGTGCAGATGGTGATGCAGTCCGACGAACAAAGATAGTTAACCAAGATTGATCCCCATCGGAACCTTCTGCGTAGAGAGGCAAGACAAGCGAACCGCGCTTGCAACACATGGAGGATGTCTATGCTTAAGATTTCTGCTGCCGCCATCGCCCTAGGAATGATCTCGACCGCCGCTTTTGCTGCTGGTCATATGAACAAGGATGTCGTTGCGCATGATCAAAGTGTCGCCAACGGCGTTGTATCAGCCGACAAAATTGTAGCACCTGCGAATGGCTGG
>Ga0181596_10004900_pt1 | contig 11956 bp, 10 predicted proteins | sample 041ome_6_FD_148655 | JGI IMG/M metagenome (GOLD analysis project Ga0181596, IMG submission 148655) | Coastal salt marsh microbial communities from the Groves Creek Marsh, Skidaway Island, Georgia - 041402US metaG (spades assembly) | ecosystem: Environmental > Aquatic > Marine > Intertidal zone... | reverse complement strand
CTCGCTGTGTCAGTTACTGACTGACCCGCCATATTGTGCTGACAGAATCTAAGTGGCAAAGAACCAGTTTGAGAGTGTGGGACGCCTCCATTCTCATCATGATAATACTCATGGATGACAACTCGCTCGCCTTCATGATAAGTGCCGTATCTGACTCGGCCCGCGCCCAACCATTGAATGTCTAGCCAGTAAATATTGTCGTTTGTTAAAGACAATATTTTCTGAGAATCACCAGAGCCGTCTACTGGATCTCCATTCCATCCATCCGAAGTAGTAGAAACAACAGAACCGTTAGAAACTAAAATAGTTTCATCCCTACGCATTATCCGCTCTGTTACTACACCAGTAGCAGAAGAGCGAATAACAAACTCAAGACCGTTTGTACCAGTGCATCTAAAGAAATAACCATTACCGCCTATTAATTCATAGGTCGGCGCACCAGTAATATCGGCATCATACTCAGCATCAAAATAACCCCACTCGCGCATAACGCCAGATTTACCCTCATCGCTAAGAGCAACCGTCATAATCGCTTGCTGAGACAAGCCGGGGAAATAGTGATGATAGGTATTGGTGGTCATTTGAATTCTGTTGGCGTCAGGGCCAAAATTCTTCAAGGCCGCTTCAGTTACGCCAACAGCACCTGTTGTTAAAACAGCGCAGTGTAGCTGATCGTTGAATACAGCTTTGCCGGTTCCATATTTGGTAGTAGCAAACTGGTCGTTCAAAAGATTATTGGCAAAAGTATAGTCGCCAAGTATTGATGCGCCTGAAACTCTAAGCTTTCCAAAAGCATCAAGCTGCGGGAGTCCTTCTGAGAATCGAATGTTCATAGAACCTGTTCGATCCACATCCACCGTGTTATGAGGAGACGCCCCGCCAGAAATTTGAGTGTACGGTATATGCAATACTTCATCTGATTGCACTACCGCAACAGGACTACCTTGATATGAAATAACGTCACCCAATTGCAGGGTGACGTTATTAAAATCGGAGCTAGTGTTTAATTTAGCTCCAACATATCCCGTAGATTGGCCAACAGGTGGCCCGTTGAAGATAGTCATGGACAGGCTTACAGAACCACTTACAGTGTAAGTCTTTTCCAACTGCCAAATATGATTAGCATCGGTTTTAGTAAACCCGACACGATGAAACGGCTCGTGTCGGATCTTCTTACCAGTGCTGTCAGGTGGAACCTGTACGTATGAACGCTCGCCTGCCATGATAATTACCTTCTAATTACGGTGTGTAAGCTCGATCCTGCTCAGCGGTCAAGGTCACACTATTACTCTTAGTACGCTCAATCAAACCAGTAGCTACCACTGGCTTAGCGACACCTTTATTACCTGCGACAACAGTGATCGGAATTTGACCCGTAGCAGCAGAGAAATCACTTCTACCACCTTGCGAGTTGTTGTCATAGTCAATAGAGAACGTCAACGAACTGCCTGTAATCGTACCAGTGATATCGGCGTCTTGATTGTCCTGCAGGATAATTGCGGTAGAGCTACCGTAGTCATCGCCACCAGCGACAGAGTCGGTGATGTAGACAACGTAATAACCAGTCGAACCTGAGGTCAAGAAGTTGTTGAAGTTCAAAGACAATGTTGCCGCGAAGTCGTAAGTGCGCGCAGTACCGTTATCATCAGTGAAGAAGACGTTGTTGATATCCTGAGCCCGAAGGTTCTGGATAAATACGCCCTCAGCGCAGATCAGATCTGGGCCTACGAAACGCAACAAGCTATCAGCCGTCTTACCATTAACAACACCGAGCGAATCAGCTAAAGCAGAGTTAATATCAGAGTCCTGACGTAACAGATACTGAATCTTTGTATAAACTTGCTGGAGCGTTGCGTTGTTCGCGTCAATAACAATAGAGAACGGAAAATCGTCCGCTGGATCATTGATGTCGATAATCTGAGCTACGCTGTAGTAGCTAACAGTAATCGGAGTGTAAGTGCCAGACTGTGCCCCTACGATCTCAGCGTCGGTATTTACAACGTTAAGGTCTTGCGTGTTAGAAAGCAGAACAGAAACAGTGTACGCACCTGTGGCGGTCTGACCAGTATCTGCCAGTGTTGATGTCGCGTAAGTAAACCCTTCTTCTCGCGCGAAAGCCTTAAAGAAAGTTTGCGTATCGATGTCGGCTGAAGTCGCATCTACTGCTGAATCACCAAAGATCTGTACGCCTTGGTTAACTTCATCAGTAAAAACGAAATCAACAGACGCACTACCAGCAGTAGTTTGATAATAAAGCTGCGCGCCTTCGTTAACAGTACCTAGAGAAAGGATACCTACATAACGTCGAGCCAAATCACCAGTTTGTGAAGTACCGTCTAGCTCTGGCGTTCCGCCAGCTTGGTATTCATCCCAACCACCGTCTCGCAACATGTTACGAGTAGTTTCATCGGCAGGGCCCCAATCGCTGTAGCGCGAGCCGTCAAAGCCAAATTGATACTGACCCGACTTGGCGTCGATGGCGTACATAGGGAAAGGAAATTGGTTGTAAGTTGAGGTTTCCCACAACTTAATGAATTTTGAATACAACGCCTGAATAGTTACGCCATCTTTAGCAATCAAACCGTTGGTGGTAACACCATCAGCAGAAGCGATAAGCGTAAAAGTTCTGGCAGTGGTATCGATTGTGATATTGGTTCCGACAATTAAGTCGTCGCCATCAAGAATCTTAGCCATCTATAAAACCCTCACGGTGTGTAATTACGGTCAGCCGCTTGTGCGACTGGTAATGATGAATCAGTAGCGCCCAATTCATATCCGTTTATGAAAAATGGAACATAGCCCTCGCAATACACAGCAATATCAACAAATGTCCCAGCCGAATAAGTGTAAGTATACCCCACACTATTTACTAACACATCTTGTGTATCTTGCAATTTACTAGTCGTCCCAGATTCTTTTATTACAACATCTGACCCTAAAACTAGATTAGTTATTGTGAGAGTAGCTTGACCAGCGATTATGGTTACGGATGCCGTGCCACCGGCCACTTGAAAAGTGGTAGCCGTATTACTACTGACTGTCAATGTACCACTGGTTGCGGCCCAAAAAATGTCTACGCCGCTATTGTCAAAAACAATAGAATTCAAATCAATTGTTCCAGTTACACTGGCCGGTATATACACGCCATATGTGCCGTTGTAGTCGGCTACGGTTACGTTAGATAAGTTGTCTATGGTCGTGGTGTCAGAAAGGTACAATGCCCCAAGCGTCGTGTTCGTAGCGCCGCTAATGGTGCAGTTCTTAAAATCCGAACCCTGCGGGTAAACAGGCCCACAGTTTAGGAAAGTACAGGCGTCAACAGTGCAATTTGTGCTTGCCCAAAACCGGGCTTCCGAAGCTTTTGACACCAAGTTACTCACAAACTCGATGGTGTTAAAGCCGGTATCGTCCAAGTCTAAGACAAAGTTCTGTCCGCCAGCGGCAGAGATCACGCCGTTGGTATGACTAAACGTCGAGTTTGAGCTATTCCCTAGAGCTTGGAATGTGTACAAAGTGCTACTCATAGAGCCAATAGCATTGCCGTCCAAACCGCCCGTTGAGGGATCTTTGAAGAACAGAATTTCCGCATCAGAGGTATAAACTACCTGCGTCGATCCGTCACCAATGACAATCTTGCCTTGAGCTAGCAACACACCGTCAGATAGCTGTAATTGACCGTACTGGTTAGCGGAAGATCCGTCTACATTAGCTACTTCACGCAAAAAGTTTCCGGTCGTGGTTGCAGAGCCTGTAACCTCAAGCCCTTCACCTATAAAAAATACGTCATTCCAGCAGTTATCAATAGCTCGGAAGTTAATGTTCTGGGTAGATACCGCCCACTGTACTTGGGTAATCGCATCAAGGTCTAAAGTGCCGCTAGAAGATACTATGTCCGCCGTGTTAGACAGATCAATCGGGATACAACGCCACTCTCCGCGCCACGTATCATTACCTGCAAAACGCCACTGAATGAAGTTGCCGCCGCTATCGTCAACGCGAACAATCATTCCATCGCTGGCGCGAGTTAGAGAAAACTGAGATACGTCGCAGCGAAACCAGAAATATAGGTGGGGATTGGTGTAAAGGGTCGTGATATTCGTAGGAAATGTGCCAGCGTACTCAGCCGTGTCTGTGCCGTTCTTAGCCACCTGCCACGTATAAGAAGCGGAACCTTCTACGAATACAAAATCATCCAAACCCCCCGAATTTCCCGACCAGTTTGTAGTGGCATCTGCGTTGTTGATCTCGCTTAAAAGCGGTGTGACTAAAACTGCCATGATCAACCCTCAGGAAATCTACCGTGTTCAACGAAATTCTTACTATTTACAACATCGCGATAGTAGGAAGTCTCACAGTGATTTTTATCAAAAAAGAATAAAACGTCTATAACAATTCTGGCTTGCTTCCAATAAGGCAAGTCGCGATTTTGCCAACAGCGAGAAGAAATCGTCTGATCTGGATGACCCGCCAAAAACACACAATTCGCAGCTTGCGAAAATATAATAAGCAGATGCAATAAATATCGCAATACCGACTCTTTGCTCATGATTCCTCCAGATTATCTAAGATAGTATATCACCCATTTTATTTTACGCATAAAAAAGGCCACCCGAAGGTGGCCTACTCCCCCGTGGCAGGGTAGGAGATTTATGCTCCAGCGCGACCGCTTTGCAGCATCTGCGGACGAGTGCAGACATGCAGAGGGTAGCTGTACGCTTCGATATCAGCGTACATATCACGCTTGTCGTCGCGAACGATCATTGGGTACATACGCTGACCCAGCTGACCGATATGCTCAAACATTTCACCGGGGCTGAATACTTCCAAGAACGCACCGGGTGCGCCAACAGGGAAGAACTTAGCTTCAGCAGCTGCAATAGCCACAGTGCTGTTGTCATCAGTACCCTGATAGTTCTCAAAAGTGATACCACCGTAAGTGAATTGCTCGTAAGAACCACCATTCTCAACGTACTTAGACTGGTCACGGTTCAAGAACAACTGGCGGATTTCAGGATGAGAAATCAGCTGATCCCAGAAATCGTCGCCACACAGAGCGTGGATACGAGTACCGGGAACCCATGCGCCCTTCGCTGCGCGCTTCATAGCGCGAGTGATTTGGGTACAGGTCTTACGGATATCGCCTTCAGCCGCGTTAGCGAAGTCAAAAGCGACCTCAGTAGCGGCGGTTACGCCAAACTCGTCATACCAGTTAACAAGCTCAGAGCCGTCAGCATCAAGAACGATACCTTGGATAGCGCCGAGACGCATATGCTCAAGAGTAAGCTCAAGCTCAGAAACGATGCCAGCGGGGCCGCTCAAACGACGAGCGATCTCTTCCTGAACCATCATTACCTGCTGCTCTTCACCAAAACCACGCAGGAACGCGAGTTCTGAAGCAGTGATGCGATCGCCCTTGGCGATACGAGTGGTAGCGAACTGACGCAGCTTACGCTTCTCAGTGCTTCGCTGATCAAGCGGAGACCCGCGCTCTGAAGTCTGGATCAGACCCAAAACGCCGTCACGGCTTTCAATCGCAACAGTCTCGGTGCGTACAGGGTTCGGCGTAAAAATGCCGTATGAACCCAAAGCGCCGGGGCGGTAGTCGATTTGCTCGACGGTAGCCATCATATTAGTCAGGCTAAATGCGTCGTTATTGAAAATATCAAGAATTGCCATTGGTCAGATCTCCTTTAGCGAACGCGGATACCAAGAACCTTCAGGTCTGCTACAGCAGCGTCCTGAGCGGTCTGGTCAGCGCCATTCCAAACAAGCTCTGCACCATTGACTTCACAGTCGCCGTCCAGAACTACACAAGGCTGTGCCGCAGCGGATGCGTCAACAGCGTCAAAAAGAATACCGGCGGCGACTTCAGTTCCGTCTGATGCGGCATTGTCGTATACAGCGTACTCGCCAGAGGCGGTTACGATACCTACAACAGAACCAGCAGCCAGATTTTCACCAGAGGCCATAACGCCAGCAGAACGTCCGCGAGGTACACCTGTAGCACCCACGTTCGCTTCGCTTACAATGAACTCACCAGCGTGAGTTCCTTCAGTCAAAGTTGCCATGTGATTGACTCCTTACTAACAATTAAAGTTTCTGCGCCTTGGCGAAAGCCTTGGCCCAACCTGCTTGAACATCATTCTGATGCTGACGCAGATCAGCAGATGCAGAGGTGATGATTGCGGAATCACTTGTGCTAGTCAATGCAAGTAATAGCTCACGGACTTCACTCAATTCCATACCACTTTCGATATACCCATCAGCGGCGTCTGGGACACCTGCTGAAACACACATAGCCTTAATGGCTGATGAGCGTTTCTTAGCCTGTGCTGCTTCTTGCTCTTTTTCAGCTTCGACTGCTGCCTCATCGACAACGACCTCTTGCTCAACCGATTCTTCAACCGACTGCTCAACAGAATCAACTGCCTCTTCAACCTCAGGAGAAGCTTCTACTACTTCATCGTTGATTTCCAAACCTTCCTCGGATTGAAGAATGGGCTGGAGATCATCTGATTTCAGATTGTCCATCATTTCATCCTCTTCACCGACACTAGTAAGACCCAGTGACGATAATAGTTGATCGAAAGTCCCAACCTTGTGTGCGAACCCAACTTCGATCGCTTCTTCCCCGTGGAAAGTTCCCGCCTCAGTCTTTTTAACATCATCAACTGAGAGGCCAAGGTTTCTTGCTACAGTAGCTGTAAACAAATTATACAGCCGAGTAACTTCTTTTTGATACTCCGCTCGACCCTCATCAGTTAGAGGCTCGTTCGGATTACCCAAAACTTTCTTTTCGCCAGCGTAAATATACTCAATCTTTACGCCCATCTTCTTGTTGTATTCGCTCTGATCAACGTGATAACTAACTACGCCGACAGAACCAACACCTGAAGTACGAGTTACCCAAATCTCATCAAAAGCGGACGCAATTCCGTATGCCGCGGAATACGCCATATCATCGACCATAGCGATCAACTTTTTGCCTTGTCCGCGAGACGAGTAAATAAAATCACTAATATCCATGTTTTGTGACGCCATACCCCCGGGCGAATCAAAACGACCGATAATGGTATCGATATTAGGATCATCAAGTAATTCGGTAAGCTCGGCTTTTAATCCCTCATAAGAGGTCATACCGAAGCTCATCAGAGAATTCATATCTCTAGCGACCAGTGCGCCTGAAACATCAATAACCGCAACACTGTCAGACACCTGATAGGTATTTCCTACCGGCTCATCGAAAAGACCATCAAAGAACTGCGCGGCATCCATATAGGAATTAACAGTGTCCGCGCCGTAAGTTGGATGCATCAACAGCGGTTGTTTGAACTTTGCACTAATGTCAGACAGAAGCGCCTTGCTGGGGTTACGCTTAAAAATATTACTCAGCATCTTCTTCATCGTCATTTTCATCGTCCTCATTAGCGCCATCATTACTTACCTGATTCCCAAGATCCATGCTCATATAGAGACCAAGATCTTTTTCGCGCTGCAAATCCTGCGCCCGCTGCATGTCAATCTCTTCAACAGACTCGCCGCGAGTTTCATCAATGATTTTCTGTCTAGATGCCAAGCCATTATCAATTTCCATGATTTTAGCTTCTACATCCTGAGTTGGATGAATATGTTTCCACGCTTGCGGACGATGCTCTGCTCTTAAATAATTAAATCGATTATCGGCATAATCCTCTGGATAATCAATAGCGCCTGACATAATAGCCCGATCTACAAACTCAACCCACATGCGGTGACAGATCTGAGGAGCAATTTCTAAATCTTGAATTTGCTCAACTTCGCGATGATATTGATTCATAATTGCGCGCCAAACACGGTCATTAATCTCAGTGTAGTCGCCTGACATTAACTGATATGGCACATCAAAACCTGCAGCAATACCCAGAAGCTGGTAGTGCTGATAATCTTTGTACCCGCGCCCAGCGTCATCGCCATCAAAAAGCGTAACGTCTTCACCGGGTAACAAATTTGGGAAAGTTCCTGTTTCCATTTCTAACATAGGCACATCGCCGCTATCAGTATCGATAGGCGCGCCAGAAATAGGATCGAATTTATAATCCTCTTCGCCGTAATCTGGTCGGCGAATTACACCAGTGAAATTCGCTCGACTTTCTTTTCGGCCCAACTCAGCATCATCGTATTTATCAAAAACATACGCTCTGACTAACGACTGTACGCCCGCGGGCTCACCGCGAAGCTGACCGGGCCGGTTGGCTATAAAGTGATGGATGATATCGTCAGCTTTAACCCTAACAGTATCATTAAGCGAGATATGCCCCTCAGAAGGGTGCTTACGATACAACCAGTAAGCTACCGGCTTACCTGTCTGATCGATCTCGATTCCATTGCGAATTTCATTTCCGCTATCGAGAAGTCGATTTAAATTTGTCGGACAATAATCAGCTTCCAATACTTGGAACTGAATTGGCACTGGCGTAGATCGGTTAGGACGCTGGCGAATAATGCGAATAAAACATTCGCCTGATTCCAAACGGGCTCTTACCGCCAGACGTTGTATACCATATACATCCTGATTGCCCACATAATCCGCGTAACGACGGTAATCATTCCACAACCGCATAATCGCATCGTTAAACTCCTTAGAGTCGCTAACCGCTCTAGGCACAATGCCTGTGCCAATCTCGTTTGATACAGAGACCTTAATTGCGCGGCTTACCCACGGGTTGTTTCTAATAGCAGCGCGAGCTCGCTGCCGAATAATATCAAGCTCATTAGTTACAGCGTGTGTAGGTGACACGTTTGGTGCTTGCCACTGGCCCAATCGGCGACCAGAGCTAGATGCTTCGTAAGACTTACCGCCGGTTAACGGCTCAAAACCTACTTGCTGTGAAACAGCTGACTTGCCAACTACTTGTGCTGTAAAACTTCTGCGTCGATTTTTACGCGCCATATCAAAGCCCTTTAGAAGTTCTCGACCGGAATGACGTTGGTCGTTTATTTCCAGTCAATGACGATTGCTGTCGCGATACTTCATTTCGTATAGCATCGCGGGCTTTTAACATATCGCCAACAGAGTGATATTCAATTTCTCTGCCGTTTAATCGAACGCGCCTTTGTCCAGCGACAACGGCGGCTTCAATCGCGTCGAGATCTGCTTGTGTCCACGCCATTACCGCCTAACCCTCATACGAACTCGCCTATTAGGCGTAGTTGATCGTTTTGTAACTTGTGACCCACTACCATCTGAGACTTCAGAGTTATTATCCCACTCTTCTGCCCAAGGCGGAGGTGCATCCCAATTTATCTCTTTTTTCCAATAGCCATCTAATTTTATCAGATAGCCCGCTTTAGCGTAACACATCAAATCGAAACTTTCATTTCGAGAACGACTTGGGTTTTCCCATCCCTTTTCGGTTCTTATTTCCGCAACCAATTCCGCATAGAACCAATCAGGCAACCAATCTGGGAAATGCACGTAGTCAACGCCTTCTTCGCCTCTGCGTAAATTCGCGTTGACCGCGTCTTTAAGGATTGTAGTATTAAGTATCCATAAAGGCATTTCATTAACAACTTTTGCTTTACGGGCCGCAGTCGAACTTTTATCTGGCATACTACGACTAACCATCGGCTTTTTAGCATCAGGACGAGGACGCTCACCTTTAATAAGATTGAATCGATCATCGAGCCTAAGCTTTTTACATTCTTTCCAGAACCAATACGCATTTTCTGTCACCCCTTCCTTACCACCTGAGTCGCAGGTGGTCATTATTATTCCCATTGTTTGATCTGGTCGGCCTTCAAGCGGATAACGATGATTTATTACCCTATCAACAAGAACCATCCAGTCTTCTTTATAGCCCGCTGGGTCAATTATTGCCATTTCGCCGTGGCTTTCTCTGTCAGAAATAGAAATATCAAATCGATCGATAATCCATTTCTCCATATTTTTGCCGACACCTTCGACTTGCACAACGAATTTATTCGACTGTACGTCAACAGCTGCTAGCAAAAATCGGACTCCCTCAGGCACTTCGCGCTTTGGTAAATCCTCTGCGCGAGCCTTCAACTCAGCGACAGAAAGCTTTTCTGCCGCCCCAAGAGGTATATACGGTATGCCTTGGTCAGTATTTCGCGTTGCCTTTAGCTTTTCTTCTTCGCCAGTGGTAGCAAAATGCAAAAGAGCATTGAATTCTTTCTCAAGTAAGCTATTCCATGTCTGGAACGCGGCAGCAACCCCGCTTAACCAATAAGAAGCGGTGGAATTTCTCACATCCTTCTCAGCCTTCCAAAACCCTTCTCGGTTTAACCGGCTTTTCATCGAATGTTCGATAGAACTACCGCACTTAGTGCAATAGATGCGCGCATATTTCTCTGAGGTGGCCTTAGCGCCATTTTTCTGCAACTCTGAGACCAATTCGCCCTGTTCAGGGAGACAAAACAGCTCTAAACCGGGCAAAAGTGCGATTTCACCACTGCAATGAGGGCAGTTCCAGTACCAAAGTCGGCGATCGCCACTGTTATATAGACCCAAAATACCGCCAACAGGGGGCGCTTCATGGGGTGATTCTCGCTTCCAAGAGGGGTTTATAAAGTCCCTACCGGGCGAAGATTCGGCCACACACATGCCCCCAGACATGAAAGTTTGCGTCCGTTTCATGGCCAGAGAGTACACATCACCCTCGCCGGTATCGTCTGGCATGCGGTCATAGTCGCTCAAAAACACGTATTTGTAGTCCTGAGCGGACAATTGGGTTGGCGAAGGCCATGCCAAAATAAGCGCCGTGCCGTTTTTGAAGTACTTACCCAAGACATTATCGTCGTGGTTCACTGAAGACATCTTTTCTTTCAGGGCAGGGCTGTTGTTGAGCATTCTTTTGACCCGAAGGCGCGAGTATCTGCGAGCAGCCTCCTCAGTCATGTGTACTACCAGCATGTCGGAAGGATCACTACTAACAACGTAACCTATACCGCCGTCAATTAGGCCCTGAGTCTTACCTGTACGCGCTGGGCCAGCAAAGATTACGCTGTGGTGCTGCCGACTACCGATAGTATTCATCGGCTCGACCATGTACGGGGTCTGGGTACGGCTCCACTTACCGGCATAACCACCGGGGGTGGCGATCATCACATTTTGTTCAACAGCGTCAGCAACTTTGATCCTGCGAGGCGGTTTAAAGATTTCGCCTACGTTTGCAACCAAATCGTACACATCAGCTTTGAAGATATTCTCGTCTTCTACCATTCGCCAGAGTCCTCAATTTGAGTAACCATGTTGGATAGTCGTGATAGATCAACGGCGATTTGGGCGCGACTGTTATCGACAATCTCAATAACTCGCTCCACATCGGCGGTTTGAATCAAACCGTCTCGCTCGAATAGGTCGGGCAAGGTATCGAGGGTTAGCGCCAGTGTTTTGAAAGCTTGGGCCAGAACCTTTTCGACTTCTTTGGCCTCCAGCAGCTGACCTGACTCCACCGCGTTGCGGCGAGCTTTGATCTTGGCGGCTTCTTTGAGATCTTCAGCCTGATAATGCAGCCGTCTTTCGGCCGCTGGCATTTTCTCGGGGTCAGTGTTTATTTCTGGCGGAATCTCAACGTCTTTTGGCTCGTCCGCCTTGCGAGTATCGAGCAATTCCGCCACATCTTTAAGGTGATACACCATCCCGCCGTTGCGTCTTCCGACCGGCGGAGTGCTGCCAACCATCTTGGTTACGGTCGGTACAGAAATTTTAAATGCCTCAGCAAGCTGGGGTTTGCTGAAATACATGAAATCGCCAGCTTCGGGGATTTCGGGCATATTTTCTGTCAAACCTTTTGGCTTTCCAGTGGTTCGGGCCATTTACACCTCAATAAACATCAGGTAATTTATACAAATTGTGCTTAAATACTCCGCCATTAGCAAGTACTGCCCAATTTTTATAAGAAAAGGCGCAGTACAACCTCCAAAAATTTGTCGAAAACCGGGAGCCTCCTTGCCC
>Ga0181596_10004868_pt1 | contig 11998 bp, 9 predicted proteins | sample 041ome_6_FD_148655 | JGI IMG/M metagenome (GOLD analysis project Ga0181596, IMG submission 148655) | Coastal salt marsh microbial communities from the Groves Creek Marsh, Skidaway Island, Georgia - 041402US metaG (spades assembly) | ecosystem: Environmental > Aquatic > Marine > Intertidal zone >... | reverse complement strand
CTTTCCTAAATTTACTTCTACAGTTTGGTCTCCGGTTTTTCTTCCTAAGATAGGTAAATGATGGGGAAAATCTTTCCAATTTTCTTCATTACGACTAAACATACTACCTGCTTTATTATGTTCTACTGTTAAACAGGTATCACATAATGGATTAACTACCACTCTTTTTAATACTTTACCTTTCTTATTTTTAACCACTAATTTTACTAATTTTTCTTTTTTCCCTTTACCACTTTTCCCACTCTCTTTTTTATCCATTACTTTATCCTTTTTATTTTTTTTGGTTTTACTATCCATAGCAAATGATACTTTTTTAGTTTTTTTATCTTTTTTGGTTTTATTGGTATCTTCTGTTTTTCTAAATAAGATACCTTTTTTACGTTTATTAACTGATTTTAATGTTTTTGTCATTTTATTATTTCAATAATAATTATTATTAATTAATAATATTAAAATTTAAATGGAAATATAAAATTTAAAATATAAAATTACAAAAGGAAAACATAAATGACACATTATTATGTGTTTTTCATTTTATTCAATAATTCTTTGTCATTTTCCGCATCATTTACTCTATTGATTGGCATAACTGTTTTAATATCTTTTAAAACCGATAAAGGATAAACTCCTTTTTCTGGACTATAAGGATGTTTCCAATTTATTAAATCATTCATACTATGAGGAGCATTTTTAAAAACATTATCTTCCTTGGAATATTGACCTTCTTGTATTTCTCTTATTTCGTGTCTTATCATTTTCATACTATCCACAAATCTATCTAGTTCTTCTTTACTTTCACTTTCAGTAGGTTCTATCATTAAACAATTACTAATAGGCCAACTCATAGTGGGTGGATGAAAATAATAATCCATCATTCTTTTGGCAATATCATTTTCAGTAATGTCTAATTTCTTAAATTCGGAAGTATCAATAATAAATTCGTGTGCTACAAACCCCTTTTTATTACTAAACTTAATAGTATAATCATTCTCCAATTTACATTTTAAATAATTGGCATTTAAGATAGCAATACTACTCATATCTTTTAAATCATTATTGGATAAAGTATTTAAATAATGGAATGGAACACTTAAAATACTAGCACTAGAATAAGGACTAGATGCTATATTTCTAAAAGTAATGCTGTTTTTTGTATTATTAGAATGACTATAATTGTATTTGTAATTATAAATAGGTTCATAGCGATGATTTACCACATAAGGTGTTAATTTATTTTTAAAACAAATGGGTCCCATACCTGGTCCTCCTCCTCCGTGTGGAATACTAAATGTCTTGTGTAAATTAAGATGACAAATATCCATACCTAAATCACCCGGTTTAATAATACCCGTCATAGCATTCATATTAGCACCATCCATATAAACTAACCCCTTTTTTTGATGAATTAAATCAATTATATTAATAATATTTTCATCAAAGAAACCAAATGTACTTGGATAGGTAATCATCATACAACTAATATTATGAATTTCAGCAGAATTTACATTTTTTGACTCTATTTTTTCAATCTTTTTTTCTAAGTCTAAATAGTCAATATAACCTTTGTTCGTATTTTTTATTTTAACTACCTTATATCCAGCCATAACCGCACTAGCAAAATTAGTCCCATGTGCTGATTCTGGTATTAAACAATATTGATATACCTGATTATCATTATCAATGCCCCCTAATTTATCCATATGATAATTCCTAATTGATAACAACGCACTATATTCCCCCATAGCACCACTACAACTTTGAAAACTAATATTATCCATCCCTGTTAAATTAATCAAGGTATTTTCTAAATAATCTATCATATCATGAGTTCCCCCTACATCATAAAAGTTTTCATATGGATGACTATTAACAAATCCAGGATTACCTAACCCAGATAGAGAAAAACTACTATTTTGTTTCATTGTACAACTACCCAAAGGTATCATCCCTTCCGTTAAAGTATAATCTTTACTTTCTAATTTTTTCAAATACCGCATTAATTCTGTTTCTGTCATACCATCCACAAAATTAATACTATTATTTCCTTTAGCATTCAAATTATTATTTATATTTTCCGTCTCATTTAATATTAATTGACGATTAAAAATATGTGTAAGGTCTGAACTCCAATTAGTATTTTTAGTACCTACTCCAGATGTAAAGTCAAAATCCCTATTGCTATTATTGGTATTATTGTTATTATCGGTATTATTGTTATTATCGGTATTGTTGTTATTGTTAGTATTATTGGTATTATTAATATTATTAATATTATCGGTATTATTTGTAGTATTATCATTAATACCCATTTCATTAAAGTAATTCAATAACTCACATAATATATTTTCATTGTATTTTAGAAAATTATATTCTAATTTACCAATACTGGAACATTCATTTATTATATTAAATATAAACTTATCAATATCTTCAACACTGGTAAAACCACTAGTATTAACTCCTAACATTAAAAATTCATTCCCTTTAAATTCTAAAGTATTATAATTGATATGATATCCATAGTTTTTCAAATCTGAAATAAAGGAAGTAATATCATTAACATATTCGGGATTAACATAAAACCAATTTGTATCAAAATAATGTTTAATATTTGTTGTCATTGGTTGAAAACCTATTTGATACAATTTAGATGTTAAATAATAATTTAAATAATATAATCTAATTGCCTCTTTTTGAAGATACTTATATCCATTAAACATTACATATCCAGTATTTAATATACTTAATAAAACCTGACTTGTACAAATATTACTGGTTGCCTTATCTTTTTTAATATGTTGTTCTCTATTTTGTAATGCCATTCGATAAGCATCTTCTCCATTAACCGTTTTACACTTACTTACCAATTTTCCAGGAAGATATCTTAAATATTCTATTTTAGTAGAAAAAAATCCGGTATGAGGACCACCATAACCCATAGGTAATCCCAATCTTTGACTATTACCGTATACTACATCTGCGTCTATCTTTTTAATAGTATTAAAACCAATACAATATAATAAATCAGTACCTAATATTAATTTAATATCATTCTCTTGTTTCCAGTTATTTAAATTTTGATAAAAATTCGTATTACCAAAATGGTTAGGAATTTGAGTAAATAAGGCAAAACTATTATCTTTATTTTCATCTAGACTAGCAAATAAGTTTTCTTCTTTTTCCATAAAATCCAGCAATGTATAATTTACCCCTATTGTTTGACATTTAAAAATTAGACTATCTAACACCGCTGGAAATAAATTCTTATCAATTATTACATTATTACGTCTATCTTTTTTATCTAAACTCCTTTTAACCATACTAACTGCTTCACAAATCGCATTACTTTCATCTAATAAACCAGCATTACTTAATGGTAATCCCGTTAATGTAGAAATTATATTTTGATAATTATGTATCATTTCTAAACGCCCCTGACTTATTTCTGATTGATAAGGGGTGTATGCCGTGTACCAACTAGGGTTGTTTAAAATATTTGTTTTAATAACACTGGGTATATCCACTTGGTAAAACCCTTCACCTCTCAAATTTTTTAAATTATAATTTTTCTTAATCATAGTATCAAATGTCTTGATAGAACCAAATTCATTTTCTACATTTCTATTAGCAAATGAGGGGTTAATATATTTATGTAAAGCATCTGGATATACATTTTTAATTAATTCATTTAATGAGGAAACACCCACATCTTTTTGTATTTCTGTTAATTCATCTTTATTATGAGGAACAATATTAGAATAGTAGGTAGAAAATCTTTTTGTAATATCTAGATGTGTTTTACTATGTAAAATATTTTTAGTATTTAATACCCATCTACCTAATTTATTCATTGTAATAATAAGTAATGTAAATTAAAATTGATTTAATTAATTTAATACTATTTAACCTATTACAACTAAATTAAAAAAATACAAACAAACTTAATTAAAAATATTAATTTGGAAATTTTACTAATTTATCTAAAATACAAATTTACATATTTACATATGATGATGATAACAAAAATTATTAAAACTTTATTTCTAACCTGTTTAACAGTGTCTTCATTATTTACTAGTGTATCCGGAGATGTCTATATGCATAATCCCCGTGGCAGTAATAATAGGTGTGATCGCCGGACTAATGATAGAGCAAACGCCAATCGTCTTTTTGATAGTCAAAATAATGCGGCTGGTGGATATGTAGTGGGATGTAATCGTCCCGAAGGTGCAACCACACCGGATGAAATTGATTGTTATCAAATGAATTATTATCAGGGTAGTGAATTACAACTTCGATGGACCAGTCAGCATAATTGTGGAATTAATAATAATTGTCAGTTTATTCTTCAATATAGTTGTGAAGGGGATGATATGCTAGGTGAAAATATCAGGGACGGACACCCCCAAAATGCGGAGGGAAATACTTGTACGCAAACTATTCCTGATAAATTAGATGAAGACTTGGAAAACCCGGAGAAATATGGCAAACAAGAAGATTTTGGTCATTATCAAAAATGTAAAAATCGTCTTCGTAACAAACGTCTTTTTACTGCTGACCAAAAATTAAAAGGTAATAGTGCCATTTACACGCGACAAAATCCTAATGGTAATCGTTACGGTTTTGAATGTCCAGAAGAAAGGGATTACTTCCCTTATTGGTCACATTCTCCTTGGATTGATATTGCTGTGCTAACTAATGAACCAGAACGTTGTCCTTATTATCAAGAAGAAAGTCAATGTTATCAAACTAAGTATGAATGTGTTGGTATTAGTCAAACTACCCGAGATAGTCAAAGTGTAAAGGGTCTTCCCAGTAATGAAGAAGAATGTGATGACCTAGGAGGTCATTGGATTAAATATGAACCTTTCCAGGATTTACCCAATGTTCCATCGTGTAATTTTACTTGTACTGGAGCACCATCAAGTTCTGCTATTAATCGTCTTGGAGAAAGTATTTCATTTGAAGATATTCTAAATAATGAAACTAGTCCTCCGAAAACCCATCAATCCTTTACCTGGGTTCTCCCTACTTTTAAAGAAGACCTTAAGAATTGTGTTCTTCGTCTGCGTTATAATATTAGCACTAAAGAAACACCTTGGGAATTTAGCAGTGATAATAATGGAGAATTAAAAAACAATCCAGTCATGAATTCTAGCAGTGGTGTTCCTGTGCGTATGGCAGTAAATACGGCACAATACAGTCGTATTTTTGAAGATAGAAGTCATACATTTAATATTATTAAACGTCCATCTAGTTTAGATAAGGCAACTATCCACAATATTAATGTTCAAGGTAAGCGAGGTAATATTGCCCAGGTCCGTAATTGTATTGAATATGATTTTGTACCTAATAATATTACTATTACCCAGGAAGATTTCCTTCATTTTCAGTGGGTTGGAAGTGATTATAATCCACAAGGTAATGATGGGGAGGGACTTGCTGGGACTGACCGAAGTAATCTGGTAGTTTTGGATGAAATAAGAGATAATCTTCCTTATCAAGAAAATGATAAAGACATGTTTGATGAAAGAACTAGTTTTCTATTAGCAAGTCTAGGACAAGATATTAATAATCCAGACCAATGTTTTACTTGGGAAGAATTAACCAAGGGCAATCAACGGAATAACCAACAAGCACTTAAGAATTGTGCTCTTCTTAATCGTGCTGAACCATATTTTAATATGTTTCCTCTAAAAGTGAAAGAAAATAGTAAAAAGAAAAGTGTTATGATGAGTAGTCGTAATAATAATTTTAGTAATCGTGGTCAAAAACTTATTATTAGAGTAGTGGAACCGGTTTCATTGGCATCTAATGTTGAGAAACCTACTTCGGAACCTTCCAGTAATACTCCTTCTGATACTACTGTAGGTTTAATTGCTATGGGTGTAGTTTTATGTTTTGTAGTATTAGGAACTATTATTTATGTGAAAGTTTATCAAAAACTTCGTAATAATCACATAATGGAAACAATTAGTAATCAATCATCTACTTCTGAGATAAATAGTAATGGAGGATTAACTAATAATGATAGAGAAGTTATTAAAACAAGTAATTTAAGTCGTCAATTCCGTAATTTTAAACGTAATTTTCAGTCTAGTATTTAATTTAATTATCAGATACAATGAATGCGGTAATAATTTGAAACATAGTTATTGTTCTATGTAATTTAGTTTTAGGAGAAATATCCCCATAACCAACAGTAAAATGTGTTACAATTGTAAAATAGATACAATCAAAATAACTTTCAAATATCCTTTCCTCTTCATCTTGAAATCTGTTAGTTATGTAATAAATAATACTAAATAAAATTATAACTATTAATTGTGTTAATAAATAATAATCTATATTGTCACGATTTGTATTTTTTATTAATTTAAAAATATGAAGCATATCCAGATGGTAATTTTAAATTAGTTAACTAATGTAATAATGTTATTTTTAAAACTTATTCTATGGTTTTACTTTATAGTTTTACTTTATAGTTTTATTTTTTATTATTGTTATTTTATCAAGTAAAGTGATTAACTGGATATTTTAAAATGTCATACTAAATTAAAGTGAAAGAAGAAACTTGAAAGATAAATTGAAATTATTTTTCAACAAAGGTAAAGGTATAAAAGACAAGAAAAGTAAAAAACAACTAATGACAAATATAATTATCTATTTAGAAAATATTAAACAAACAATAAGCATACCAAAAGAAATTTTGGGTAAATATTCTATTTATCAAATAATAAGTAAATATTTAAATTATCATATAAACACATTTTACTTAATTAGAAAAGATAATGGTAAAATTATTCCAATTAATAACCAATTTGAAACTGATACTCAAAAACAGATAATAATTCTAGATATTAATTTTAGACAAAAGGGGGGATTTTTCTTAGATTTAATCTCTTCTTTCTTTGAAATAATTCTATATCCTATTGTGTATCCATTTAGAGGTATTCTAAATGCTTTTTTATTAATGATTAAAGCAGTTGTTTATATAGTAGCATTAGCAATGTATGCTATTAAAGTAATTATCTGGTTTTTTGTGGATTTCATTCCATCAATACCGGGTGATATGGTAGCATTTATCCAATTCTTTACAACCGCATTATTTGATTTCTTATTTGGAACTATAACTCATTATATTAGAATGGGTGGTAATAAATTAGGTCAAATGACTATTAGAGGTACTATGGGTTGGGATAATGTACCAAATGAAAATACTGAAAATGATGGTGAATCAGATTACTTTAATAATGAATGTGCCGATAAAAAATGTTATAAAACACCGGATGGAACAGTCCCATTTTCAGTTGTAATTGCTACTATATTATGTCCTCCAGTAGGTGTATTTATGGAATATGGATTATTGGGTTGGTTTAATGTCTTTGTATGTGCTATTTTAACATTGATGTTCTACTTCCCAGGTCTTATCTATGCCTTAATTATACTTTACTGTTAAATTGTGTTTTTCTATTTTAAAATGTTAAAGGATTAAATTAAAAATAATGATTTATCATAAAAGAAATAAAAAGACTTGATACTTTAGTCAAAAAGAAAGAAATAGTAAATTATAATTAAGAATGGGAGATTTAACATTTTTAGTTAAAACTTATGAAGGAAATACCAGATTACTTTCTTTACCTGGAAATACTTTTGTAGAAGAATTTAAAAATGAATTATTAGACATAATATTTCAAGGAGAAACTATACCAGAAGATAATAATTTACAATTTAGAATAAATAATAAAAACATTAGATTTCAACCCGTTGGAGAATTTAATACTATAACAGAAATATTAAAATTTAATAACATCAATGTTGATTTTCTTATCAATATTGAATGGTCTGGTAGGTTAAAAGGGGGCATATTCATGTTATTAATCAATATGACTATTGCTATTTTCAAGTTTATTCTATTTATTCCTAAGTTTTTAATATGGATAGTAGAATTTATTATCTACTTAATAAAAGTATTGGTATATTTAATAAAATTGGCTATTGATGCCACCAGTGTAGATGGTATTATGGGATTAGTTAATTTTATTTCTGGAGAAATCGTATTAGCACCATTTAAAGTATTTTTTGCCTTATTAAAGAAATTTGTAAATTCTTTAGGTGATATGACAGTAAAAGCTATTTGGGGTGTAGATAATGTAGATAATGGAGATAATTCAGTAAGTGATGATAGTGAAAACTCATGTATGGGAGATAAAAAATGTTATAAGACACCGGATGGTACCGTCCCTTTTTCAGTAGTGATTGCTACTATTTTATGTCCTCCGGTTGGGGTTTTTATGGAATATGGTATTTTAGGTTGGTTTAATATCTTATTATGTGCCTTACTAACATTGATGTTTTACTTTCCAGGATTAATCTATGCTTTGATACTACTTTATTGTTAAATATTAATTAAAATAATATCAAATATGATAATAAAGGAAGAACTAATAAAATACTAAAAAGTATTAAATAGAAATTAAAATTATTATACAAATATGGCAAACAATTTACCAGAATATGATTATTCTAATACACCTGCCTATAGAAGAAAATTAAAGAGGGAAAAATTAAAACAAGAAAAAGCAGGTGCTTTACTAACACAACAAGGACCTATTACCGGAATATTAGTAGGTCTCCTTGATTTTTTTCTGGATATTTTCCTAAATTTATTTGAAATGATTGTTGATTTTGGTCAGTATGGTTTTACTTTTGTAATAAGTAATATCTATGGAACAGATGCTCAATTAATACCTAATACTGAAAAATTTGGAACTTCTGTCAGTTTAAAATATGTCAGATTTTTCATTACCTTATTTATTCCTCCTTTGGGAGTATTTATTAATAAAGGATTATATGGATGGTTTAATGTATTACTCTGTTTCTTATTTACATACATCCATTTTATTTTAGGAGCAGTTTACGCCTTTGTTATTACCTTTAGAAATAGGTATGCGGATAGATATGAAAAAGTGGAAAAAATGAGATTAGATTTAATTAAACAATATGTTAGAAGTTGTACTGGAGAAGGTGATGAAATAACTGATATGAATGATGGAAGACCAAGTAGTCTTATCTATAGTATTATATTCTTTATGTGTTTATTTGCCTTATTGTATTATGGTTTTAGTTATATGTAATATTCAATACCTACACGTAATCTCTAACAAAATAATTAAACTAATACCACAATAATTAAACTAATACTAATAGTTAAGTTAATACTAATAATTAATCCTTATTAAATAATAAGTAAAAAATAATAAATAACAAGTAAAAATATTAAATAATAAATATCATTTAATTATTAAAGAAGTAAAAAAATTCTAGAATACATATAAAATAACTAGATTAAATAAAATTAAAACATACTAATTTATAATAAATCAAAAATGAAGGATGAATTAGAACAAAAAATAGACAATATGGAATGGACACTTTTTGACCGTTTCTTATATGGTGGTTTAGGTCACGGATACTTATGTTTTCCCACTAATTTAGTTAGAATATTATTTACAGTATTATTCCCTCCTTTAGGGACTATTTTACGATATCTTAAAATGTCTACTACCTTCCCATATATTACTATGGAAACTTTAGTTAATTTATTAAAAAACATAGATGATATTATTTATGCTTTTGTCTTAACTGCTCTATTCTATATCCCTGGTTTAATTTATGGGTTAAGCAGTTTAAAATGTGCGGAAACTGCCGGACAAGATGCAGAAGCAATGGAAGATTTAAAAGAGGTATCTATTGCTGATATTAAAGATCATTTTGCGGATATTAAAAGAAAGAAGAAGATACGTAAAAAATTATAATTTAAAAGATAGATAATAATAAAATTGTTATTATTTAATATTACCTTATTTATTTTAAATTTTACATTTAAGTTTCTATCTTTTAAATCCCGACGCAAAATCTTTAAAATAAAGATTTTACACTGGAATTAAAAGAGCTCCTTATACAATCCTCATCCGACAAATTTGTCGGATAGGGATTTAAAGGATATTTTAAATTTAAGTTTTTAAATTATTTACTTAAGACCATATTAACTTATTATTATTATATAGTATTTGTATCTTAAAGTGATATTATTCATTTCAAAATGGCAAGTAAACTAAAAAACATTAATGTATCAGTTACTGACTTAGCAGCTATTTGTGGGATGGACCATTATGATAACTTTAGTAAAGTTATTTGTAAGATTTGGAAACAATTAGATAAACCTGGATTTGAAAAATTAGAAGTAGAATGCCGAAAAAGAGGTCGTAGTCTAGGCAATGATGGATTTATTAAGAAAATTAAAACCTTAGAACAAAGTAATAATCTCCAAAATAACCAAATTACTAGTAAAGTATATGCTATTAACCAAAAGCGTTATATGAGTAGTCGTGCTTTAGTTAATGAACAAAAAAAGGTGTTAAAAGAGATTGATGACCTTCAGGTTAGTCAGCAAGATAAAGACCAATTTAAAAAACTTGTTCAATCCGCTTCTAATACCGTCTTTGGAAGTCGTAATGAAAGTGGCGGTGTTGATATTTTTGTCAGGGAAACAGGTAAAGAAATTGAAAGCAAACAAACTAAATTAGTTCATCCTTTTCACACTGATACTGCTCGGGGTTATCAATGGAATTTAATTGGGAAAACAGATGGATTAACAACTGATGGAGAAATTCTAGAAATCAAAAATAGACAAAAAGAATTATTTAATACTGTCCGGGATTATGAAATGTGTCAAGTCCAGTGTTATCTTCATATGTCTAATCGGGATAAAGCATTTTTAGTAGAAGTGCTAAAACGCCGGGGCGGACATAATAGTGATTTTAATATTATTCCTATTGAAAAAGACCCTCATTACTATCAGGATAATGTGGGGATTTATTTAGATAGGTTTGTTGGGTTTATGTCAAACTTAGTTTGGGGTAAGGAGGTGGAAGAATCCCTTAGACTTGCCGTAATTGGAGGTGATACGGATGGTATTGGTAAGGGTATTTACTACGGATAATTATATATAATAATAATAATAACTAATAAATTATGAAAGTTATAACATTTGGTACGTTTGACCTTCTTCATATAGGTCATATTAATATTTTAAAAAATGCTAAATCGTTAGGTGATGAATTAATAGTAGGTGTATCTACTGACAAATTTAGTATTGAAAAAAAAAATAGAAAACCTATTTATAATGAAAATGATAGAAAACAAATATTAGAATCATTAAAATTTGTGGATAAAGTTTTTTTTGAAGAATCTTTTGAAAAAAAAAGGGAATATATTAAAAAATATAATGCCGATATTTTTGTAATGGGTAATGATTGGGAGGGACGATTTGATGAATTTAATGATATATGTAAAGTAATTTATTTTGATAGAACACCAAGTATTTCAACGACCAATTTGATTGAAGTAATTGCTAATAATAGTTGAATTAATAGTTATTCTTTATAATATCCTTTTTCTAAACCTTCATAATAAGAAAAATTTTTAGGTATTTTCCAGTCATTACCATATGTTTCTTCTAAAAATTCATCAGTATTATTAGGAACCATATAATTTGTATTAAAAAACTGAATTTTCTTTAATCCTCTAATATGTCTTTTCCATTTACAATATCCTAATTCTTTTTTATCACATAACCCTGTATATGATGTACTATAATATAAATCTTCATTATCTTCTTTAAAAAATATCATTATATCAATTCTTACATTTGTTTCTATATTTAAAAATGTCATCTCATAATTATTTTCATCATAATTGCCAAAATCGTGAACAAATTTAAATTTTCCTGAATTAACGACAATATCTTTTATATTTTTTTTGTAATCTTTAGAAAATATACCTATATCAATATCATGATCATATTCAATAAATTTATTTTCTCTTCTTTGTCCTAAAAGGGTACCATAACATAAAAAAAATACTATATTATTTTTATCTAAAATATATTTCATATCTTTTAAACATATACTAAATTTTTTTTGTTTATCTAAAT